>AMZC01002177.1_pt1 | contig 22186 bp, 19 predicted proteins | sample 948551 | NCBI WGS metagenome assembly AMZC01 (sample SAMN01120625, study PRJNA171369) | bioreactor sludge metagenome | biome: sludge; isolation source: anaerobic thermophilic cellulolytic sludge from lab reactor | place: China: Hong Kong, Shek Wu Hui wastewater treatment plant | collected... | reverse complement strand
AACTGCCTGACACGTTTTGCACGCACCCCCACACCCGCGCCCCTTGAAAATTCGCGCGCCCGCCGTACAATTCGCGCAGCATTCACCGCGGGGGATTGGGGAGCCACACCATCCATGCACGACGAAGCGATCATCCGTCCCATGACCGAAGACGACATCCCGGCGCTGGCGGGCATTCGTCCTGGCTTCGTCAGCGACACCGTCTTGCAGGTCGAGCGTCTGGGGAGCGGCATCGAAGGGGGCTGGCGGCTGGTCGAGCGCCGTCTGCCCGTCCCTTTCGACAAAGGCAGCGGCTACGACTTCGACGCCAACGAGCGCGCGCGCATCCGTCAGCGCCTGTTGCGCGGCGACGGCCTGCACCTGGTCGTGGAGTGGCGGGGGCGGATCGTCGGCGTGCTGGATGTGACGCCGGAGGAATGGAACAGTACCGCCTGGGTGTGGAACCTGATGCTCGATCAGGCGGTGCGGCGGCGCGGCCTGGGGCGCGCCCTGTTCGAGCGGGCGGTCGCCTGGGCGCGTCGCCTGGGGTACCGGGCGCTCGTGTTCGAGACGCAGACGAACAACGTCCCGGCGTGCAAATTCTACGCGGCGATGGGCTGTCGGCTGGAAGGTCTGCGCGAAACGCTCTACACCAACGACGACATGGCCCGCGGCGAAGTGGCCCTGTTCTGGGTCTATCCGCTCACCTGAGCGCTTGCACCCTACAGCATCCCACTGAGGGCATAGCCTCCTGATACAGACACCTCCAGCGCTTCGACCAGTTCGTCCAGCGCACTGGTCGCGCCCAGGTGCGCGATCAGCGGAGCGAGCGCCGCCAGCGCCGCCAGCACTTCGGCTTCGGGCAGACCGCGCAGGGCCAGCACCGCCCGTCGCCACAGCGGATACGCCTGCGCTGGTGTCAGCAGGCTGGCTGCGAGCGCCGCCAGCGTCGCCAGCCGATCGGCGCTCTGCACGACGGACTCGATCTCCAGGCAGGCATCGAGCGCCAGGCTCAGCGCCTCCTGACAGCGGTTGCGTGCGCTATGCGGGCCAAGATGCGGGGCAAGCTGCGCCAGGGCGCTGGCCCGATCGTAATCGTCGTCAATGCCCAGCGCCGTTTCCAGCGTCTCGTCCAGCACGGGCGGACGCGCCGTCGGTTCGAGGTGAGGCACCACTTCCAGCAGGGCGGCCACGCGCTGCATCCGGTTGGGGACGGCGCGGGCAGTGCGCAACGCTTCCTCGCGCAGCGCTTCGGGGTCGCGCGGCAACAGGGCGACCAGCACGTGCATCCGGTCGAAGGGGGCCTCGATGCGGCGGGCCAACCCAATAGCCGACTCCACCAGGGCAGACGGCAACACCGGCGCGACCGCTGCCAGCGCGTTGGCCCGCTGATGCGGGGCGCGCAGCCCGGCGGCGAGTTCGAGCGCTTCCCGTCCGGCGCGCCGCGCCAGGGAATCGGGCAGGAACGGCAACAACGCACTGAGCGCGGGCACCCGTTCCAGGGGATCGCGAACGGCCAGCGCGCAATGGAGCACTTCTTCGAGCTGCTCCGGGCGCAGATGCGGAGCCAGACAGACGAGCGCCTGTGCGCGCGCGCCGTCGCGGGACATGGCACAGGTAGTGGTCAGCGCGGCCTGCGCGGCGCGTTCGGCCAGGGGAGGGGGCAGGTGTGGGATCAGCTCTACCAGCGTCCCCACCCGCATCTCGTCTACCTGAATGGTGAGCGCAGCATCCAGGGCCTCGTGATAGGCAGTCGTGCGGGCGACCGACGTGGTCAGGTAGGGGGCGATGGCGCTCAGAGTGCGGGCGCGCGCGTCCGGCGCGGGCAGTTCGCGCACCATGCCGAACGCCGCAACCTGCAACTCGGCGGGCAGGTGAGGGGCCAGTTGCCGCAGCGTGTAGGCCCGTTCACCCGGATCGGGGATATTCTTGAGCACCTGCAACGCCTCGCCGAGCAGTTCCGGCGACAGAGCCGGAGCGAGCGCAGCGAAAGCGCGCGCCCGGTTGGTGTCGTCGCTGATCGAGAACAGCACCTGCATGGCTTGCTGCAACTGATCGGGCAGGTGCTGCAATGACCCCACAGCCTCAACGCCAGGAGCCAGCGCGATCAACGCCGCAGCCCGTGCCTCGTCGTTGCCAATGGCGGCGACGGCCTCGAATGCTTCGGCCAGCGCCCCACCCTGCAACGCGACAGGCAGGTGTGGGAGCATCTGCCCCAGCAACAACGCGCGCGCCTCCGGGTCGGCCAGGTCGCGGGCGATGGCCAGCAGCGATCCGTGAAACTCGGCGGGCAGATGCGGCGGCAGTTCGGCCAGCGCCGTAGCGCGGGCCATCTCGCTGGCGATATGCTGAGCTGCCTCAAAGGCCAGCGTCAGCGCGACCGGCTGCAGTTCAGGGGGTAGGTGCTCCGCCAACGCACCCAGCACCCGCACGCGCGACGCAGGATCGCCGATGTCCTGCGCCGCTTCCAAGGCGCGCTGCTGCAGGGTCGGCAGCGAAGGCTCCGGGCCGCCGACGCTCAGGTGTGGGGCCAGTCCCAGCAGCACGTCGGCACGCTCCACCGCGGACAGATGCGCCGATGGCGTCGTGAGCGTCGTTTCGACCAGAGCCAGCGCATCGGGGATCAGGCCCGCCCGTTCCAGGTGTGGGGCCAGGTGGGCCAGGCTACGGGCGCGGGTGGCCGGATCGTCGAGGGCATCTACCGCGGCCCACAGCGACGCCAGCGTTTCAGCCGGTAATCGTTCGGCCAGGCGAGCCAGCGCCGTCAGGGTGACGGTCAGCGTATCGTCGCTCCGCGTCGCGTTCTGCCCGGCCAGAGCCAGCAGATGGCGCACCTGCAAACCGGCCATCTCCGGACCACCGATCAGGGCCACGTCGAGCAGGCGGGCCAGGTCTTGCTCGGCGGTGCTGAGCAGCGTATCCTGGCTATCGGCAGGCAGCGGAGACTGCACGCGGGCCAGTTGGTTCAGCGCCAGGCGCAGCGGCGGCGACTGCCGCAGTTCAGCGGCCAGTGTATGAAAGAAAACCTGCGCTTCGGCGGCCAGTGCGCCCTGTTCGGTAGACGGCAGACTCAGCAGCCGCCCCCAGTGCGCGCCGACAGCCTGGTAGTCGGGCGTCTGACCGGGCGTGAACAGCTTCAGCAGTTCGTTGACTACGGCGGGGTCGGCCAGGGCGTGCCCGTGCATCAACGCCCGCGTCAGGGGCGCGCGGTCAGGCCCGGCGTAGTCTTCCAGGGCGGCCTGCAACGCCGACCAGTATGCGCGGCGCAGCGTGCTGCGATGAAACAGGGCGTCGAAAGTGTCGGCAGGGAAGAGCGCGCTCAGCGCTTCCACGAACACTTCCGCCGCGTTGGCGATCTGCTGAGTGGTGAAGAGTGCAGCCTGTGCCATGACTCCGGCCTCAACAAATGTAGATTCCGCCCTGTTCCAGTATACCTGCCGCCCCGCCTTTCGCGCAGCGTGACTGGAGTCCTGTTTTGGGGGAAGTGGGGTAGACGGTTACCCCGATCGCTGGTTGGCGTTGGAGCGTGGCGTCAGCGGGATGGTCGCGCCCTGCGCCAGGTACGCGCCCGCCTCGTCTATCACCTCGATATTGCGGAACGCCGTCCCTTCCAATGTGTACAAGCCGGCGTAGAGCGTCGCCGTCTGCGGCGGCAGGGGCAGCGCAAACCACAGGATCAGCGTATCGCCCGCCCGCCAGTAACGCCCCGGCCAGGCCGGACGGTCCGCCTGCGCCAGCCGTGCCTCGCTCGCGTCCAGCGCGTGCACGAACGCCTGCGCGTCCCGCTCGTCCGGCCCGTCCAGCCGCCAGACCAGGGCGACTTCATCGTCGGTGAGGGCGTAGCCGGTCAGCGTTGCGCCGTTGGCGAAGTGAACCGGTTCGATCGCAACCACATCCGTCAGCGGCAGTGTCTGCGGGGCCGGGCGCAGGGCATAGGGCAACTCGCCGGGGCGCAGGGGGAACACGACCGTTTCTGGCTCGTCGAGGCAGGCCGCGTCCGGGCACGTCCGCAGCCCAGGGGCAGGCGCGATCAGCTCCAGCGCCTCGCCCGCCGGAACAACAGCCGTGCGCGTCCCGTCCACGAAGCGCACCGAAGGCAGGGGGTCGAGCAGCGCGCCCCATACCGCCGGAATCTCGTCGAAGGGCGCGACTTCCTGGTCGCTGAGCACGATCACGTCCGCCGGGCTGCGGGCGAGAATCTCTGCGCGAATGTCCAGCAGGTAGTGTAACGGCGTGCCGAAGCCGCCCGGTGTCGCTCGCCCATCCACGAAATCCAGCAGCGCGGCGAAGCTGTACGCCTGCAAAGCGACCGTCGCCAGCAGCAACGCGGCCAGTCCCAGCCCCAGCGCTCGCCGCAGACGGAGCGGGCGGAGCGCCGCGATCAGCGCGTCGGCTCCGGCTCCGGCCAGCAGGTAAGCGGCGGGCATGAGCGGGATGAAGTAATGCGCCACGACCTCCGTCCACTCCCAGGTGAAGAGCAGCACGGGGACGATCAGCCAGGCGGCGAGCACAATCTGTACCCTACCTCTCTCCGCTCTGGCATGGACGGTGCCTGATGCAGCCTTCCCTGGAGTGTGAAGATTGCGGATGGCGGATCGCGGATTGGGGATTATCAATTTCGCCATTCGCCATCCGCCATCCGCAATTCCGCGCCCCCCCAGCCAGCAGAACGCGGTCAGCGTCGCTGCCAGGGGGATCAGCGCGAGGAGGAGATCGGCGTCCGGCACGGTGTCGCGGTAGGCGCGGAATTGCTCCGGCCCGGCCAGGGCATGGATGTCCGTGCCGGCGACGGTCAGCCAGGCCAGATCGAGCGCCCGCCCGCTGACGACGCGCCGGTGATCGGGATCGGTCTGCACGCGCTCGCGCCAGGTGTCCGGCGACAGCCACCCGTCGCGATATGCGCCGATTGCCGCGGGCAACAGGGTCAGCGCGGCGAGCAGCAGGCCGGCGAGCCATTCGCGGCGATGGACCCGGCGTGGCCACAGGGCCAGCGTCAGGAGACTGAGCGGGATCAGGCTGACGGCGGCGTAGTGAATCTGCACGGTGAGCGCCAGCAGCGGCCAGTGCGCGACCCGCGCCCAGCGCCGGTTTTCGGCGTAACCGAGCAGCGCGGTGAAGACAGTCAGCACGACAAAGGGCGGCAGCAGGTCTTGCGCCCACAGTTTGCGGGCGTAGATCGCGCCCCAGGGACTGACCGCGTAAAGTAGCGCCGCGATCAGCGCGGCCCGCGCGCCCAGGTAACGCCGCGCCAGCGCCCAGGTGAGCAGCACCGCCAGCGCATTGAGCACCCCGACGTAGAGTGTGGCGGGCAGGGGACTGTCGCTGAACAGGAAGGGCACGGCGAACAGGTAGACGCTGATGGGCGGGTTGGGCACGTTCACCGACGAACTCAGGCCCAGCAGCGGCAGATCGCGCCCGCGCGCCAGGTCGAGGGCGCGGGTCATCATGTTGGCTTCGTCGCGCTTGAATTCACTGATCCCCGGCGCGCCCAGACGCAGCGCTGCCGCCAGCAGCAGAGTCAGCGCCAGCGCGATCCACTCGCCGCGCCGAACGAGGAGGCTGTCTTTCGTCATGACCTGCTTACCCTGTGCCGCGTTACACTGCGGGGCGGTCCAATCCCGTCTCCATCGGCCCTCAGCGCGAGTCGAGCGCGCCGAGTTCGTAGAGCACCAACAGGGCAGCGGCGGTCGCCGCCGTCTCCGCCCGCAGGATGCGTGCGCCCAACGTCACCACCACCGCGCCACCCGCCCGCGCCTGTGCCACTTCCTCCGCGGTGAAGCCTCCCTCTGGCCCGATGAAGATCGTCACCTGCGGCGCGTCCGTGCCGCGCAACGGAGCGAGTGCCTGCCGCAGACTCATCGTCCGTTCCTCTTCCCAGGCGATCAGCGTCAGGTCGGCGGGGAGGCTCAGGGCAGCGCTCATGGATAGCGGCGCTTCGATGACCGGCAACGCCCCCCGCCGCGACTGTTCCGCCGCCTCGCGCACAATGCGCGCCCAGCGCTCCCGCCTGGCCGGGCTGACGCCCTCCTCGCCCGCAGCGACCGTGCGCGCGGTGATCAGGGGGACGAAGCGCGTCACGCCGATCTCGGTGCCCTTCTGCAACACCCACTCGAAGTTGTCCTTCTTCAGCAGCGCCTGCGCCAGCGTCACCTGGACGGCTGGCTCGCCGCCCGCTGGTCGCCGCTCGCAAATTGTCCCGCGTGCCGCTTTGTGCTCCACCGTCAGCAACTCGACTTCGTACTCCCAGCCGCGATCGTCCAGCACGGTGATTCGTGCGCCGGGGCGCAGGCGCAACACGTGCCGTAGCTGATGCGCCACATCGTCGCCCAGCAGGACAGTTTCGCCGTGAATCCAGGCTGGCGGGATGAAGAAGCGATGCACTGCTCTTTCCCCTGGCCCCATCGGAGCTACGCCGACGCCTCCGTGGGCACCGGCCACAGCCGGACGACGCCTTCCGCGCTGCCCGCGGCCACCCAGGCCCCGTCCGCGCTGAAGCCCACTGCGGTCACGGCAGCGGTGCCGCCTTCCAGCACGGCCAGCAGGCGATCGGTCAGGGCGTCCCACAGGCGCACGTCGCCATCGGCCCCGCCCGAAGCCATGGTGCGTCCGTCTGGGCTGAAGGCCACGCACAGCACCGCCGCGCGATGGCTGCGCCATACGCCCAGTGGTTCGCCGGATTCCATCCCCCACAACCGCACCGTGCGGTCATGACAGGCTGCCGCCAGCACCGAACCGTCCGGGCTGAAAGCAACGCCATGCACCACACCCGCGTCCGGCAACAGCCGGTAGAGCCGTTCCCAACGCTCCGTGTCGTATACGCGCACCACGCCATCTTCGGCGGACACGGCCAGGCACGCGCCGTCGCCGCTGAAGGCGACGCCCGTCACCCGACCGGCGAACTCGGTCAGCGCGCGCACCTGATCGCCGGAGCGAGCGTTCCACACACGGGCCATGTGATCGGCCCCCGCCGAGGCCAGCCACGCGCCGTCCGGGCTGAAGGCCACGCCCAACACCGGCTCGGTGTGCCCGTCGAACTCCAGCAGCAGCGCGCCCGTCGTCGCGTCTTCCAGGCGCAACGAGCCGTCGTTGCCGCCGACAGCCAGGGCCGTCCCGTCCGGGCTGAAGGCCAGGCTGCGCTGTGCCAGGGATTCGCCCAGCCGCGCCGCCCGCAATGTGCCGCCAGGCACGTCCCACAGGCGCAGCACGTCCTCTTCGCTCGCCGTCGCCAGGAGGGGTTGGCGCGGGTGCCAGGCCAGGTCGAGCAGGTTGTCCATGTGCCCTTCGAGCGTGTATTCGAGTTGTCCGGTGCCGGTGCTGGCATCCACGCGCCAGATGCGGATGGCGTGATCCCAGCTTGCCACCGCGATACGCTGACCATCGGGGGTGAAAGAGGCCGCGATCACGCCGCCTTCGTGTCCGCCCAGGCCGCCCAGGTAGTCACCTGTCGCCGAGGCCCACAGCACCACTTCGCCGTCGCTGCCACAGGAGACCAGAGTCGGACCCGCGATTCCCCAGTATGGCGCGTAGACCACGCGCTCAGTCACGCCGGCGTGCGCCTCCAGGATCAGCAGGTCTTCGCCGGTGTGCGGATTCCACACCCACACCGTGCCGTCTACCCGCGCCGCGGCCAGCGTAGCGCCGTTGGGGCTGAAGGCCAGGTGCGAAAGCCACGCCCCTTTGCCGTGCATCTGCCGCACGAAAGCGCCCGTCGTGCTGTCCCACAACCGCACATGTCCGTCGAAACTACCAGTCGCCAGCAGCGCGCCGTCGGGCGACCAGGCCAGGCCGTAGATGGGTGGCGGGCCGTCCTCTTCGAATTCGCCCCCCGACGGCTGCAGGGCGAAGCGTTGCCGTCCGCGCTCGACTTCCCACACCCGCGCCTGCCCATCCTGTCCGCCCGCTGCCAGCAGCGACCCGTCCGGGCTGAAGGCGACCGCGTTGACCTGCCCGAAGAATCCTTCCAACACATGGCGCAGGGTCGCCGCGCCAGCGCTATCGAGCGCCCACACGCGCACTGTGCCGCTTTCCGTACCTGCTGCCAGTAGCGATCCGTCGGGGCTGAAGGCCAGATTGAGCAGCGGATCGTCGTGCGGCACCGTCAGGCGTGGCGGCGCGGTCAGATTTGCCGCGTCGTAGAACCAGACGCCGAGCGAGCCAGACACAGCCAGCGCGCGCCCGTCCGGCGTCCAGGCCAGGTCGGTGATCCGGCCTCGTCCCACCAGGTATGCTTCCGTCATGGACAACTTCCCCGTATGAGCAGCCCCCGGCCCATCCCAGTTGCGGGGGCATGATACCACTTTCAATCTATCGCGCGCCGCTTACAGCGCCGCCTACCGGCTGACCAACGAATTGGCATCCGGGGCGGCTTCCCATTCACCGATCAGCTCGATTTCCAGTTCCAGCAAGACGCCGAACTTCTCGTAGACAGCGGCGCGGGCCAGCTCGATCAGGTGCCGGTATTGCGCTGCGGTGCCCTCGCCCGTGTTGACAATGAAATTGGCGTGCACTGGCGAGATCATCACTCCACCATAGGTCGTCCCCTTCAGCCCCGCCGCTTCGATCAGGCGTCCGGCATAGTCACCGGGCGGATTCTTGAAGATGCTGCCCAGCGACGCGCCCGGCGGCTGCGTGCGTTTGCGGTGCGCCACGAACTCGTCGGCGCGGGCATTGAGCGCGTCGGGGTCGTGACCGGGTTCCAGCAGCAGCGTCGTCGCCAGCACCACGTAGCGACCGCGCTCGCCCTTCAGCGCCGAAGAACGATAGCCGTAGCGCATCTGCGCGACGCTCCATAGTTCCACGTGTGGGCAATCTTCCACCGAGAAGAGTTCGACCCAGCGCACCGACGCGGCCATGTCGCCGCCGTGCGCGCCAGCGTTGTTGATCACCGCGCCGCCGACCGTGCCTGGCACGTTCACCGCCCATTCCAGCCCGGCCAGGCCCTGATTCATGCAACGGCGGGCCAGCGTGGAGAGGTTGGCTCCGCTCTCGGCGATCACGCGCCCGCCCTCTTCGAAACGCACGGCCTTGGCATGATTGATGATCACCAGACCGCGGTAGCCCGCGTCGGACACCAGCACATTGGCTCCGCCGCCCAGTACCAGCCAGGGGATGCCATGTTTCGCGGCCAGGGTGACGGCGTCGGTCAGGTCGGTCGTGTTGTTGGCGACCACCAGGACATCTGCCGGGCCGCCCAGTCGCGCTACCGTGTAGCGGGCCAGCGGCTCATCGCGCCGCAGGGCCACGCCAAAGCGTTCGGCCAGGGGGTGATAGCGATCGGGTTGTTCGCTCATGGCCTGTCCTCCTGGGCTGATGAGTCAGGGCGGCTGCGCAGCATCTCCAGCAGACGCTGCCCCACCTGCGGCGCGTCGCCCGCTGAAAGCACCACCACCACATCACCCGGCCTCACCTGAGCAGCCAGCGTCTCCGCCGTCGCCCGGAATGCGCCAGTATACCGCGCATCGGGGTGCCCGGCAGCAGCAATACGCGCGGCCATACCCGCCGCATCCAGGCCCGGCGTGAGCGTCTCGCGCACCGAATAGACATCGGTGACCAGCACATGCTCGGCAGCGGCGAAGGCGGTGGCAAACTGATCGGCCAGGGCGCGCATCCGCCCGTAGGTGTGCGGCTGCCAGACCGCCCACAGATGACGCACGCCGGGGCGTGCTCGCAACGCTTCCAGCGTGACGCGCACCTCGGTCGGGTGATGGGCGTAGTCGTTGATGACCGTCACGCCGGCGACCGCGCCCATGATCTCGGCGCGACGCCCCGTCCCCAGGAAACTGCTCAGCGCCGCAGCGACCGCGTCGAAAGGGACGTGCAGCCAGTCGGTCACGGCGATCACCGCCAGCGCGTTGAGCACATTGTGCCGCCCACTCAGGGCCAGCCGGACGCGGCCCAGGTTGCGTTCACCCCGCCAGACAGTGAACGCGATCCCGCCGTCGGCATCGGGGACCAGATCGCTGGCGCACCAGTCCGCCCCGCTGGGGTCTGCCGAAGAGTCAAGGCCGTAGCTGGCGACAGGATATCCGGCGGCGCGACGGGCGTCGGCCAGGGCGCGCGCTTCGCGGTCGTCGGCGCAGGCAACCAGCAGACCGTCGGCGGGCAGCAGCGCGACGAATTGGGCGAAGGCGGCCCGCACATCATCCAGGGTCGGGTAACAATCGGGGTGATCGTGCTCGATGGTGGTGATCACAGCGACCTGCGGACGCAGTCCCAGGAACATGCGGTCGTATTCGTCGGCCTCGATGACGAAATAGGGGCCGCGCCCAACGCCCGCGTTGGTGCCGGTGTTGCGCATCACTCCGCCCACGACATAGGTAGGGTCGAGGCCAGCCTGCAGCAGCACATGAGCCAGCAGGGCCGTCGTTGTAGTCTTGCCATGCGTTCCGGCTACCGCAATCCCCACCTGCCCGGTCATCAGCTCACCGAGCAGGTCGCGTCGCCGCAGGACAGGGATGCCCGCCGCCCGCGCCGCCGCGACCTCTGGATGATCGGCAGGGACGGCAGAGGTCATCAACACCACGTCGGCTCCGGCGACGTGCTCGGCAGCGTGCCCCTGATAGATGGTCGCACCGGCGGCGGCCAGGGCGTGCGTCAGGTCGTTGAGGTGCAGGTCGGAGCCGCTGACCGTGTAGCCGCGCCCCAGCAACACGCGGGCGATGGCCGACATGCCAAAGCCACCAATGCCGATGATGTGAATATGTTGGCCGGGGGAGAGGATCATGGAGCAGGAGTCCAGTTCTTGAGTGTCTGCAACGCCTCGATACAGCGACGCAGGCTATCTGAATGCTGTGCCGCTACGTCGGGGCGCCAGAGGTGAGTCACGTACTGGGTGAGATAGGCGATGTAATCTGGCCCGACTTTCGCGCCACTGCCAGGGCGCGGTACCATGCCATCCCGGACATCCCGACGGCGACTCTGGCGTGCCAGGCTGATCAGCGTTGCCTTGGGATCGGGTTCAGTCTCTGGCTGGGAAGGAAGTCTGTTCCGGGAAACAGCCAGAAACTCTGCCAGCGTGTCTCTGTCTGCCAGCAGCCAGGCTTCGATGGCACGCACAGCTACACGAAACTTCATACCAGTATTTGGCCGCGGCAAATGTTGTCGAACCAGTAAAGGGGCGCACTCCGGTTCGTCGTCCAGATCGACCAAGACGACCCAGGGTGAATGTCTGGCTGCCTGATTATAGTTGTTTAGTGCTTTGAGGATGTGATCTTTCCCTCTCTTGCCATATGTATGGCCGTAGGGAAGACCTACCTGGTCAAGCAGTCGCTTCATGACTACTTCATCCGTAAGGCCTTCCACGGCTATTTCTACCGGTAGTATCATCACGCCAGGCTCACCAAAGGCTAAGTTGCTCGACCTCTCGAGGCTGCGTGTATGGGATCACGACTTCACCAGGTATTTCGCCCGCTTCCAGCAATATCCTGATCTGCTCAATCTCTCCTCCTGCTTTCACCTCTGTGCCTTCAGCCTGAGGGATGAAAAGCAGGATCTCGTCGGCGGCCACACCCTCTGAGAGCAAATCCTTGCTGTGCGTGCTCAGAATGACCTGCCGCGTTCGCCTTGAATCGCGCAAGATGCGTCTGATCATCTGTGGAACATATTGCACTACGGCAGGGTGCAGAGAAAGCTCCGGCTCTTCCAGCAGCAACGGGCCGCCCTCATCCAGAAGCGCCCATAACAGGCCGATGAGGCGCAGCGTGCCATCGGAGAAATCCGCCTCCGTTTGCCAGGCTCCCTGGGGACGCCAGTGCCGATACTTGCCTTGCAGGTGCGGAATGCCTCGTTCATCCTTTTCCAGGCGCAGTTCTTCAAGCTGAGGGACAGCAACGCGCAGCGCTTTGACGATGCGATTCAGGCGGGCCTCTTGCGTTTTCTTGCGCGTGCGAGCGATACGTTCCAGAAAGTCTCCCCCATAAGGATCGTTGAAATCTCCCTGCCAGCGATCGGGATTACGGATCACTTGCGGAACGAGGTGAAAGTAACTCACACTGGCAAAGAACTCAGCCAGGGCGCGGAAAGGACGGTTGGCAAACGTCTGTTCCAGGTGTGTTTGCGAGAGCCGTTCTGGATCGTCGCGATCCTGGTCGTCGGGCCGATCCAGGAGTAGCTCGTCGTTGCGCCACACTCGCTCGGTCTTCACACGGGGGCGGCGCTGCTCTTGATCGAACGTGATCTCGTAGCGCCATACGACGCCACTGGCATCGTCTTGGACGCTGACATCAACCCCTACCGCAGGCTCTCGTCGTGCAGCCAGACTGCGCAGTTTGGTGATTCCGCCCCGGCTGATCACGGCCTGCTCAACCCCCCCGCCGGGCACCACCAGATCGCGTAGAAAACGGAAGACATCCAGAAAATTCGACTTGCCAGAGGCGTTTGGCCCCACCAGGAAGACGCGATTCTGCAGCGACACTTCTGCCTGTACGAAGTTGCGCCAGTTGGTCAGGGCCACGCGGGAAAACCGCATCATCGGTCCTCCAACATCTCTCGGCCTGAGGTGCCCTTCAGATCACCGTCACGATGATGAAAATGAACAGGCCGATCATCAGGAACGTCAGCACACCGCCGTCACCGCTCAACATCCAGCTCAACGGCAGGATGTTGACCCAGTTGGCGCTGGCCGAGGCGGGATCAACCGGGATGATGTGCGGGCTGAGCGGGTATTCCAGGTTGTCCAGGTACCACCACAGCGAGCCGAACAGCAGATAGCCGTTCCACGCTCCCACCAGCGCTCCCAGGATGCCATCCTGAAAGCCTTCGCGGTTGGAACGCAATCGCCCGCTGCGAGCCAGCGATTCCGGTGGCGTCTGGTAGGCGAAGAAGGCGAACGTCAGCAACGTGACCGCCTGCAACCAGAATTTCGACCCCTGCTGCCCGTTGGTCAGCGGGTCAATGAAGATGGTTTCGAACTGGTCGAGAGTGAAGAGCGCCAGGATGATGCCCGCCGACGCGATCAGTTCCTTGGTCCAGCCGCGCATATAGCCGATCATGGCGAACATGCCGATCATGATCACCAGGAAACTCGATAATTGCATCATGGCCAATGCCCCCCGCAGGCAGCCCCTGCCGTCATCGGTGGCATGTCGGGACACCGTCACACTGGACGACCGACCCGTGTGTGGCTCTATTGTAGGCGAACCGGCGGCGGCGGCCAAGTACTGTGCACGTTCGCTCAGCGAGCGGCGGTCTCGGCCAGCAGACGCGCGATGTTTTCTGCGCCATCCGGTCGCTTCAGCGCAGCCATGGCCGCGCGCATGGCCTGCAGACGCTCTGGCTGCCCGAACAGCGAGCGGATAGCGGGCAACAAGTCCTCGTCCAGCCGCTGATCGTCCACCTGTAGGGCTGCGCCGCGCGTCACCAACCAGTCGGCGTTGACTTTCTGGTAGCGCCAGGCGTAGGGATAGGGCACCAGGATGGCGGGCAATTCGTGCTGCGGATACTCGGCGAGCGTGGCCGCGCCCGCCCGACTCACCACCAGGTCGGCGGCGGCAAAGGCCTGGCCGATATCTGGCAGAAAGGCGTGTATCTGGTAATGCGCCTTCTCCGCGTCGGAGAGCGCCGCGTGTTGCGCCTGCACGCCTTCCCAGTCCAGCCGACCGGTGATGTGCACGATCTGCACGTCGTCGGCGAGCAGGGCGGGAGCGATGCGCGCCATGGCCGTGTTGATGCTGCGCGATCCCCGGCTGCCACCGAACACCAGCAGTGTCTGCCGTTGGGGGTCCAGGCCCAGCGCCCGAAGGCCGTCTTCGCGCCGCGCCTGTAGAATTTCCGGTCGCAGAGGATAGCCGGTCTCGACCACCCGCTTGCCAGGGAAGAAGGCGCGCGTATCGGCCACAGTGACGGCGATGCTGTGGGCGAAGAAACGCCCCAGCAACTTGAGCGTCAGCCCTGGTTCGATATCCGGCACGTAGATGACGATTGGGCGGCGCAGGAGCCAGCACGCCACCGCTACCGGGAAGCCGACCCAGCCTCCCGTCAGGAACAAAACCTGCGGTCGCAGACGTATCACCAGGGCCAGCGACTGCACAATGCCCACCAGAATTTTGAGGGCGCTGATCAGTTGTTGGGTGCGAGGGACGCCGTGCATTGGCCCGGCCAGCACTTCGTGATAGCTATCGAAGCGCACGTCGGCGCGACGTACCAGGTCGCGGGCCATGTCGCCGCGCGCGCCCACGAAGGTCAGGGACAGGTCTTCGTAGAGGCGGCGCAGCGCCCCGGCTACGGCCAGTGCCGGGTACACGCCGCCCCCCGTCCCTCCGGCTGAGATCATGATGCGCAAGATACATACTCCTTGGAGCTTACGTGCGATTTGTCTTGGCAACTGCTGGGTGCATTCCAGTTGATGACCTTGAATCGCAGAAACGCCGAGGGCGCAGAGGAGAAAACTTTATGACCTGCTCTGGGGCCTCTGTGCTCTGTGGTGAATTCTGCTCCAAACCAGGAAAGCAACCGCAATCGCTTGACATCTGGACTCTATCTACTTAGTATAGATATAGAAGCAGGCTGGTCACTGCGTAGCGGGGGCCGGCCTCTTCTATTTGGGTAGAATCACCAACCCAAAACCTTCAACCTGCCCCGTTCGTCCTCGTCTTAGTTTCCTTTGGACGACTTGCCAGTCCTCTCTGGCCTCTTTGCCGAGCACGTGTCGCCCAATGGGTGACAGCACAAGATCAGCTAGTTGCAGGCCCGCAATGTTCTGTTTCTTGGGGCGTAGCTCGATGTCATGAATTCGATCGGCGATGACTTTCCCCTGCAAATATCGGGTACCCTGCAACTTGAGGTTCAACCATGCCAGTCTCAGTGCCCGATCCAATGTCGGATCGCGCTGTTCAGCAACGATCTTTCCACCCTTGCTGACTGCACCGATTTCAAAGCAAAAACGCTCTACCAGTATATCCAGGCTTAACATATAAGGATCAAGTGCGGCGACACCATACCTGGCAAGGTGTGCACTCTTATGAATCGCGCACGCAACTACTGCGTAATCCAGTGTCGCCATCAGCTCGTTCAGTTCTCGATAGAAGCGCTGGCGAAATGCCGTATCTTGTAATCGTTCAAAGCCATTCCGGTTGCGCGTGATGTCGGCAGTGTGCAGGATGATATTCTCTGTGCCAAAGAGAGCGCGCTTGAAGGCATTCAATTGGCAAGTGAGTTCGCCTTCCGCATAAGCTTGCTCAACAATTATCCCTCCCAGTATGAAAATCGGATATTGAGGATCAATCTTGGCCAAGTCATGATCGCCGGATTCGTCAAGAAAAAGTATCTTCATAAGCTTGCCCGTGAGGTTTATACGATGTTCACTCCTGCTTGCGCTTGGGGAGGGCGTTGCGGCTGACCGCCCGCGACACGTTGAGCACCACACCCATCCCGGCCAGCGCCGCCACCAGGCTCGACCCACCATAGCTGATGAAGGGCAGGGGCACGCCGGTAGGGGGGATCACGGCGGTCATCACGGCGATGTTCAACAGCGCGTCATAGGCGATCCAGCAGGTCACGCCCGCTGCCAGCAGCCCACCGAACGAGTCCGGCGCATGGCGGGCGATGGTGAAGCCGCGGTAGATCAGCGCCACGAACAGGGCGATCACCAGGAAGCTGCCCAGCAAACCCAGCTCCTCGCCGATGACGGCGAAGATGCTGTCGGTGTGCGGGAAAGGCAGGTTGTTGGCGAATTTCTGGCGGCTTTCGCCCAGCCCCACGCCGGTCAGTCCACCGTTGAGGAAAGCCGTCACCGCCTGCTGCACATGATCGCTGGCCTGGCGCAGGTCTTCGACGGCAGCCCAGTGTGCCGTCAGGCGTTGTTGGGCGTACTCCAGGCGCGTGAGCAGTTGCCAGCCGGCCAGCCCCATGGCTCCACCAATGAGCAACATCTGGAACAGGTCTGCGCCGGCGATGAAAAACATGCTCAAAGCCGTCGCCAGGATGCTGGCTGCCGTGCTCAGGTCGGGCTGCAATACGATCAGGAAGGCGATGCTCCCCACCAGCGCACTGAAGGGCAACAGACCATAGGTGATACGCCGAATGCGGTTGCGCTTGGCCGCCAGCCAGGCCGCCATATAGAGCACTACTGTGAACTTGGCCAGTTCGCCCGGCTGAAATGATCCTTCGATGAGCGAACGCTGCGCCTGAAAGCGAGTCTCGCCAAAGCGCAGCACCAGAATCAGCAAGCCGATGACCACGAACATCAGCGGCACGGCCAGCCGTCGCCAGATGTGATAGTCCAGCCGCGAAAACAACAGCAACACGGCCACGCCCAGGATCATCGAGCGCAGTTGTCGCACGAAGAAATAAGTCGTGCTGTGCGCGTCGCCGGTGACCTGATAGCTGACGTCAATGGACGCGCTGTAGACCATCATCAGGCCGATGGCACACAGGGCGGCCACCACCAGCGCCAGGTACAGGTCGAAGCCAGGCGCGTAGACCCGGCGACGCGCTGCTGCTTCCTGCCGATCAACGGCGGGCGGCGAGCGACGCGCCGGGCGAACCAGGGCATCGGCGTAATTGAATTCGCCATCCTCGTCAATGTATTGCGGTGCGTCGGCCATGGCGACTCCCCCAACTTCCCCACCTGACTTGCTGCTAACCTTACCCCATCCACAGACGATATGCTATACAGCGGAGCAGAGGGCAACCGTGATGTTCCATAGGTATAACCAGGGATGGCAGTCGTGGCAAGCCGTCCTGAGGGTTGACCCGCGTCGCGGGACGGGGGGAAGCTACCTGCCTGCCTGGACACCCACTTTGCACGCCCCCCCGATCGAGCATAGCCAAAACCCGCCTGGGGCGGTACAATGCGTCGCCGGAGCGCCCCGCGCTCTGATTCTCATTTGCAAGAAGAGGCTCGATAGATGGTACAGACGGCGAATTCCATTCGTTTGATCGCCCCGCACGGCGGGACGCTGGTCAACCGCCTGCTCGAAGGCGAACTGCGCGACGTCATGCGTGAGCGCGCCCGCAGCCTGACGCGCGTCCCCCTTAGCCCGCTCAACACGGCGGATATCGAGTGCATCGCCACGGGCGTCTACAGCCCGCTGACTGGCTTCATGGGGCAGGCAGACTATCAGCGCGTGGTGCACGACATGCACCTGGACAACGGCCTGCCGTGGACGGTGCCGGTGACGCTGGCCGTGCACGACGACCTGGCCGAACGCATTGCCATCGGCGAGACGGTGACGCTCGCCGAACCCGACCCCGACGCGCCCGATGGGGAACGCCTGCTGGGCGTGCTGACCGTCAGCGAGAAGTTCCGCTACGACAAGCAGGTCGAGGCGCAGAAGGTCTACGGGACGACGGACGACGCACACCCCGGCGTGGCGCGGCTCTATCGCCAGGGCGACGTGTGCCTGGCCGGTGACATCTGGATTTTCGACCGGCCCAAGGAAGTCATCAGCACCTTCGGCGACATCCGCCTGACGCCCGCCGAGACGCGACGCCTGTTCGTCGAGCGGGGCTGGCGGCGGGTGGTCGCCTTCCAGACGCGCAATCCCATTCACCGCGCGCACGAATACATCCAGAAAACGGCGTTGGAGATCGTGGACGGACTGATGCTGCATCCGCTGGTCGGCGAGACCAAGTCCGACGACATCCCCGCCGAGGTACGCATTGCCAGCTATCAGGCCATCCTGGCCACCTACTATCCGCTGGACCGCGTGTTGCTGAACGTCTTCCCGGCGGCCATGCGCTACGCCGGCCCGCGCGAAGCGATCTTTCACGCCATCGCCCGTAAGAACTACGGCTGCTCGCACTTCATCGTTGGGCGCGATCACGCGGGGGTGGGCAACTACTACGGCTCCTACGACGCGCACTACATCTTCGATGAATTCGACCCGCAGGCGCTGGGCATCACGCCGCTGTTCTTCGAGCACGCTTTCTACTGCCGCCGCTGCGAGGCTGTGGTCACCGCCAAGACCTGCCCGCACGGGCGCGACTCGTGGGTCTTCCTCAGCGGGACGCAGGTGCGCGAGATGCTGGCCCGCGGCGAGATGTTGCCGCCCGAATTCACCCGCCCGGAAGTCAGCCGCGTGCTGATGGAGGGCATGAAGCGCGTCAACGGACGGTAGGAGAATTGCGGATCGCGAATTTCGAATTGCGGATTTGGGATTTCGCAGTCCGCAATTCGCAGTCCGCAATCCGAAATTTCCTGAGGAGGGCAGATGGCCGAGTCGCTCAGTCGTAGCGCGCAGCGTGTGCAGGATGCGCTGGCCGCGTTGGGCTTCGAGATGGGGCAGGTGGTGGAGTTGCCCGCCTCTACCCGCACCGCCGCCGAAGCCGCCGCTGCCATCGGCTGCACCGTGGCGCAGATCGCCAAGTCGCTGATCTTTCGCGGGGTACAGTCTGGCGAGCCGGTGCTGGTGATCGCCAGCGGCGTCAACCGCGTCAACGAGGCGCGCGTCGCCGAACATCTCGGCGAGCCGATCGCCAAGGCAGACGCCGACTACGTGCGGGCGCAGACCGGCTTCGTCATCGGGGGTGTGCCGCCGGTGGGACACGATCGCCCGCTGCGCACCTTCATTGACGCCGACCTGCGTCAGTACGACGAAATCTGGGCGGCGGCGGGCACCCCTCACGCCGTCTTCCGCCTGACCCCCGCCGACCTGGAACGCCTGACTGGCGGCGAGGTCATTGACCTGACATGAAGGCCGGGCGTTGGCTCTGGGTGGCCCTGGCCGCCGCGATTCTGCTGGTGGGCGTGTTGGCCGCGCCCGCCTGGGCACAACAGGCCACGCCCATCCCCACCCCAACGCCTGTCTCTTCGCCCACGCCGGATCATCCGCCTGATGGCACGATCGAGCGGCTGACGTTGCTGCACGTCACGCCGCGCAGCGCCTACTACGCGCTGATCTACTGGAGCGACGGGCTGCGCATCACCGGTTTTCTGGGGCGGCCCACATCGCCCGGCCCGCATCCGGCGATCGTTCACAATCGCGGCGGTTACGACGGCGTGGGCGCGCTGACCGGCATCGAGATCGTGCCCTGGGTCGAGGCGGGTTATGTGGCAGTCGCCTCGCAGTATCGCGGCAACGCGGGGAGCGAGGGGCACGAAGACTTCGGCGGGGACGATGTGCACGACGTGCTGGCGCTGATCCCCTTGCTGCAAAGCCTGCCCTTCGTGGACGACGAACGCATCGGCATGTTCGGCGGGTCGCGCGGCGGGATGATGACCTATCTGGCGCTCAAGGAGCAGACGCTGGCCGGACGCGACGACATCAAAGCGGCGGTGACGGTGGGCGGCATCAGCGACCTGTTCGCCTGGGATCGCGAGCGGCGCGGGACGCTGGCCGCTGAGCTGTGGCGGCCCCTGGTGGGGGCGACGCCCGCCGAAGCGCCCGCCTTGTTCGAGGCGCGCTCGGCGGTCTACTGGGCGGAGCTGATAGAGGTGCCGCTACTGTTGCTTCACGGCGAAGCCGACCGCGATGTCTCGCCGGAGCAAACGCGGGCGCTGGCCGAACGCCTGCGGCAGGCGGGCGCGGTGGTCGAGGTGATCTTCGTCCCCGGCGGCGATCACGCCCTCACCAGCGATCACAACGGATATCCGGAGGCGCTGACGTGGTTTGCGCGCTACCTGGGTGGGGATGGCGTGGATCGCACCTTCGCCGCGCACGAGCGCGAGATCAGCGCGGTCTCTACCTGGTTCCTGGCGCGGACGCAGGCGGGATAGATTGTGCACACCGCGGAGACGCAAAGGTCGCGGAGAGCGATTATTTCCCTCCGCGCGCTCCGCGTCTCCGCGGTTCGAGCGCTTGCCCGGAAGCCGAATAGCCCATCACCCTTGCTGACGGGCGTAGTCGTCGAGCTTGCAGCCGCTCGCCGGCGTGCCCTCGCGGGCCAGCGCAGCGATACGCTCACGCGCTGCGGCGACCGCTTCCGCCCCGTCGAGCACGGTCAACGTGCAGGCGAAGTGCTGCGCTTGCCCCGGCTCCAGCCAGACCAGCCGCCCCTTCTCCTGCGCTGTCCGCTGACCCTCTGGCAGGCAGTTGCCCGGCTCGACGCCGCAAACGTAGATGCCCTGGCGCGTGTTCTTCCACTGCGTGAGATAGGGCAGTTCGCGCGTGTCCCACTCGAACAGCAACCCGAAGGAGTCCTGCAGCAGCGCCACCGCCGTCCGACCGTCCGCCCCGGCCTTGAGGTGATGCCAGAAGACCTGTTCGGCATAGGCTGGCTGCGCGGCCTCGTAGTGTGCCCAGGTCGCCACGCCCTTGCGCGCCTCGGCGTCGCGCGGGTAGACGGCGTGATCGGGCGACACCAGGGTCGTGCCCGCGCGGATGAGCGGATAGCCCAGGTTGACGTGATAGAGCACCATCAGCGGGGAGGGCGTATCGCCCAGGTTGGTGATGCGGTCGTCCCAGGCGATCACCGGCGCGTCGAGCGACAGGCGATAGGTGCGTTCCAGGCGCAGTTGCTCCCCGAACAGACGATTTTCGCTGACCGTCCCGCTCAGCGACAGAGTGTAACGGTCGCCTTCCCAGCCGCCGCTCACCGACACCGCCCCCGCCCGCAGATGGGTGTACAGGCCGTGCAGGTCGCGTCCGCCCTCGGTGAGCGGTTCCTTTTCGGCGGGGCCAGCGTGCGTCAGGCCGCAGGTGGTCAGCAGGCCGCCGTTGAACAGCCGCAGCCACGATCCGCCGATGTCCGGCTGATGCGGCGATCCCTGGCTGAGCCAGGTCAGCGGGATGCCGCGGTAATGCGCCGACCAGATGTCCAGCCCCCGGTCGGGCAGGATGGTGTACGACAGACCGCTGGCGTTGTACGCCTCTACCAGGCGCAGACCGTTGGGCAGGGTGCTCTGCCGGAAGTCCACAAACTGGCGCATGTCGAGGCTGTGCCGCTCGATCTGCGCGCGCTGCAACCAGTCTGTTCCAAGCATGTTTTCTTGTCCTTTCCAAAGGTTAACGGTGATCAGTGATCAGTTTTCAGTTCTCAGTGATCAGTTTTCTGTGAGGGTTCGCGCGGTCGCGCTTATTATCCCTGACGACTGATCCCTGACAACTGACAACTGACAACTGATAACTGATAACTGATAACTGATAACTACCTACTGTTCACTCTCTCCCCAGTTGCGCCCGTAGTTGACGCGCAGCTTGTCCAGCACGGCCTGCTCCAGGTCAATGCCGGCGATGCTGGCCAGTTGCAACAGGTAGAGCTGCACGTCGGCCAGTTCCCCGGCCAGGGCCTCCCGATCCGCCAGAGCGTCGCGCCACTGGAAGTGTTCCAGCACCTCCGCCGCCTCGATGCACAGCGAAATGGCCAGGTTGCGCGGGGTCTGCGGGTGCGGAGTATTGGCGTCATACCACCCCTTGGCGCGCACGAAGTCGTGCATCAGGCGGGTCAGTTCGGCGATGTCCATCAGGCGCTCCCAGGCAGGCAGTCCGCGCAAACGCCCTCGATTATATCGAAAGGCGCGCAGGCAGGCAGGCCGGAGATAGCTCTACCCGCCTTCGCAGAATGCCCAACAAGACCTCACCCTCCCTCAGGTTTGGCTTCAGGGGCGGACAGCCATTGAGAGCATCTCGCACAGGCGGCTGCCCTCAACTTTACCTCACCCCCACTCGGCGCTGACGCGCCTCGTCGCTCCCTCTCCAGCCTGGACTGGAGAGGGGGCAGCCGAGCGCAGCGAGGCGGGGGTGAGGTAAAGCGAAGCGAGCCAACCTTAACGCTTGCTCTAGCCCTGTCCACCCTTGAACAGGTTGGGCGGAGGGTGAGGTCTGCCTGGACTGTGCGAGGGATGCTCAGTGAGAGAGGGCGCGTGCAACCTCTCTCAGGCAGCGGGTTTGCGCACGAAGGCCAGATACAGTCCCACCAACGCCACCACGATCCCCGCGATCAGCACCACAATCTGTACTGGAGCCAGGTAGATATCGTAGCCGCGGATCGGGTCAATGAGGATCGAGAGCAAGGCGGCTACCACGCCCACGACGAGCAGGGCATAACCGATCTGTTTTTGAGAGTATTTTCGGAGCACGGGCTTCCTCCTGTTGCGCTGATTAATGAATATTCCGTATCCTGTTCCATCATAGCACAATTCTGACGGGGAAAGAGCTACCTGATCGCAAGAGCTTGTGATGCATTTCGCCTTTCGACCCCCGGCCCCCTCAGTCTGCGCAGTGCAGGGGCGGACAGCCATTGAGCGTCTCTCGAACACTTAACTTTACCTCACCCCCCGCTCGGCGTTGGTGCGCCTCGTTGCCCCCGGCCTGAGTTATCAGTCTTTAGT
>AMZC01002161.1_pt1 | contig 22194 bp, 19 predicted proteins | sample 948551 | NCBI WGS metagenome assembly AMZC01 (sample SAMN01120625, study PRJNA171369) | bioreactor sludge metagenome | biome: sludge; isolation source: anaerobic thermophilic cellulolytic sludge from lab reactor | place: China: Hong Kong, Shek Wu Hui wastewater treatment plant | collected... | reverse complement strand
TTTCCAGGAATTCGCCCGCAGCCGCCCGCTGGAAAAGCCCCGCCGGATCACCATGCGTTTCCTGCTCTCTCCAGTTGAATTTCTGGGCACCGATCGGGTCGAGGCCATCCGCATGGTCAAGAACGAGATTTGCGAACGCGGGCACTTCATGAGTCCCTGCCCCACCGAAGAATACGAGACCATCCCAGTAGGGCTGGTTTTCCGCTCCATCGGCTACCAGGGTGTACCGCTGCCGGGTGTCCCCTTCGACGATCAGCAGGGCATCATCCCCAACAAGCGCGGTCGAGTGATCAACGAACACGGCGAGCGGATGCGCGGCGAATATGTAGTCGGCTGGATCAAGCGCGGAGCCGTTGGCATCATCGGCTCGAACAAGCCCGATGCCCAGGAGACGGTCGAATATTTGCTGCGCGATATGGCCTTTCACCAGCACTTCTGCCCGGCCAATCCGTCGCGCGAAGCCATTCCAAACCTGTTGCAGCAGCGCGAAATCCGCTATGTGACCTATGAAGACTGGCAGTTGCTCGACCGCCTGGAAATCGAGCGAGGCGAAGCCGTGGGACGCCCGCGCGTCAAGTTCACCAGCGTCGCGGAAATGCTGCACGTCCTGGAAACGGCCAGACAGGCAGCAACGCCCTGACCGCGATCCCGCTCAGCCTGAATACAGCAGGGGGCGTAGCAGCCGTACGGGGAAGCGACTGCCTGCGGCAACGCGCGACTGCCCTTCGGGGATAATCATCAGGCCGTCGGCCAGCACCATGGACATCAACACGCCGGAGCTTTGCGTCCCCGTGGTGCGGGCGACCAGCTCACCGTCGCGCTCGCGCAAGACGACGCGGACATAAGTACGTCGCCCATCCAGCGTCAGGTCTTCGTCCAGGACGGCAGTGGTGAGCGGCACGGCCAACGGATCGGTTCCGAGCGCTTTGCGCAACGCGGGCCGGACAAACAACTCGAACGTCACCATCGCCGAGACCGGATTGCCGGGCAGGCCAAAGAAAGGCACGCCGCCGACCTGCCCAAAAGCCAGTGGCTTGCCCGGCTTGACGTTCACACGCCACACTTCAATGCGCCCCACTTGTTCGACCACGGTGCGCACTACGTCATGAGTGCCCACCGATACCCCCGCCGAACTCAGCACGAAGTCTGGTTGCAGCGCCAGCGCTTCCTCGAAGCGGGCGCGCACCTCGTCCAGGGTGTCCCGCGCCACTGGCAGGCGATAGGGAACACCCCCGCACTGCTGCACCAGACCCGCCAGCATATAGCTGTTGCTGTTGTGAATCTGGCCGGGAGACAGCGGCTGCCCCACCTCGACCAGTTCGTCACCTGTCGCCAGGATGGCGACGCGCGGTTGCCGCCGCACAGGCAACCTCTCGAACCCCAGCGAAACCAGGACGCCTATGTCCTGCGGCCTCAAGATCGTGCCTTCCCGCAGGACTACCTGTCCCGCCTGAATGTCTTCTCCGGCAGGGCGCACGTTGCCACCGGCGGCTACAGGCCGGAAGATCGCCACGCGCTCCGGCAACGGGGTATACCCTTCCACGCGCCAGCGATCGTCCGTGTCCTCGACAGGCACGACGGCATCGGCTCCGGGGGGAAGAGGCGCGCCAGTCATGATCCGCGCCGTCTGACCCTGCCCGACCGTTCGTTCCGGCATACGTCCCGCAGAGACATCCTCAATGGGAGTCAGATAGACCGGCGTCTCTGGCGTCGCGCCGACCACGTCCGCAGCACGAACTGCGTAGCCATCCATGGCCGAGTTGCGGAAGGGCGGCACGGAGAACGGGGCCACGATGTCCTTGGCCAGCACCCGCCCCAAAGCCTCGGCGATAGACACGTTTTCTGAGGGGAGACTCTGCACCCGCGCCAGGACGCGCGCGAGCGCCTCCTCGACTGACAGCAGGTCACTCACTGGCATGATCTCAAGCTGTTATCTAGCGGCACGTCGCGCCTTCACGGATGCCCAGGTCGAACGCTTCCGAGATGACGGGGATGTCATCCCACCAGCACTTCGCATCAATGATGATGCCCCCGATCACCGAGGTCACGATACACAGTACCAGGAAGCAGCCACACCCCAGGACGATCCAGCGACCTGCACCGCCGCCTTCTTCATACGGTTCCTCCTGATAGCCGTACTCGTACCCTACCGGCTGCTGCGGGGCAACGCCATAGGGTTGCTGCACCGGAGCAGCTCCATAGGCAGGGACTACAGGGGGAACGCCCGCCGCCTGTGGCCCATACGGCGCTTCCGGGCGGGCATAAGGAGCTGCCCCAGGTTGTGGCCCGCCCACCATCGTGGCCGCCTGACCAGGAGCCGCCGCGTACCCCGCTTCTGCCAGTTCGTAGGCCAGGGTGACCGTTTCGCCCAGGCCCACCATGTCTCCAGGAGACAGCGGGCGAGGCCCGGTCAGCCGCTGCCCGTTGACAAACGTGCCGTTCGTCGAACCCAGGTCTTCAATGGTGTAGCCCCCTACGCCCTGCGTCAGGCGGCAGTGATGACGGCTCACTTCGGGGTCATTGATCACAATGTCATTGGTGATGTCTCGCCCCAGCGTCACGATGCCCTGTTCCAGGGGATAAACCTGATTGGGCTGCGGGCCACGACGCACAACCAAGCGAAAACTGCTGCTTCCCTGCATAACCCCTGCCTCCTCACGCGCGGCAAGCGGCGGCGATAAGTCCTGAGACGGTTCGGAGTATACGGAGATTGGAGAGGGATGTCAACACGCCCGCGTTCTGAAGCGAAAGAGCGCCACCCTGAACCGGGTAGCGCTCCAAGGCAATGCAACAAGAAGCCAGAACAGCCGCTAGGTGAAATCGCGCAGGTGCCGCGAGCGGCGGGGATGGCGCAATCGGCGCAACGCCCGTCCCTCGATCTGCCGGATTCGCTCGCGCGTCAGCCCGAACTTCTGGCCGACTTCTTCCAGGGTATAGCTGCGCCCGTTCTGCAACCCAAAACGCAGCCGCAAGATGCGCGCCTCGCGAGCGGTGAGCGTGCTCAGCACTTCTTCTACCTTCTCGCGCAGCAGATTCTCATAGGCACTTTGCGTAGGCGTTGGCGTGCTGAGGTCTTCGATGAAACTGCCCAATTCGCTATCTTCCTCTTCGCCTACCGGGCGTTCCAGGCTCATCGGACGCCAGCTCACCTTGAGCATCCACTGCACCTTGCGCGGCTCCAACCCCATCCGTTCGGCGATCTCTTCGGGCGTGGGTTTGCGCCCATTCTCCTGCTCAAGCTGCCGGGCAGTCTTGTAGAGCCGCCGAATGCGGTCCGACATGTGCACCGGCACCCGGATGGTGCGCCCCTGATCGGCGATGGCGCGTGTGATCGTCTGCCGAATCCACCAGGTGGCATACGTCGAGAAGCGGTAACCACGCTTATAGTCGAACTTCTCGACTGCCTTCATCAGCCCCAGGTTGCCCTCCTGGATCAGATCGAGGAAATGCACACCCCGCCCCATGTACTTCTTGGCAATGCTGACCACCAGCCGCGTGTTGGCCTTGATCAGATGATCGCGGGCCGCCCGGCCATCCTCGACGATGGCCTCCAGGGCGTGTCGCGTCTCTTCATCAAGCTGTCCATCGAGACGGGCCAGCTTCTCGCGCGCCTGGTTGCCCGCTTCCAGGCGCATGGCCAGTTCTACCTCTTCCTCATTGGTGAGCAGCGGCACCCGCGCCATCTCTTTGAGGTAGAGGCCCACCGTGTCGTCAGAAGCCACGCCGCTCAGGTCGTAGGCATCTTCATCCTCATCCTCTTCGTCGAGCGCTTCCTCAAGTGCCTCGAAATCAAGCGCATCTGGCCGGTCACCGAAGACTTCAATTCCAGCGGTGTGCAGCCACGAAAAGACTTCTTCTAGCTGCTCCATGGCCTCATCGCTGTCGGGCATCGCGTCTATGATGTCGTCTGTGGTCACAAATCCCTGCTGATCGGCTTTTTCCAGCAACGTGGCCATGATGGCGCGAACAGAAGCATCACTGTCTTGTTGGACCTCAAAGGTGTGCTCTTCCAACGTCCACCCCCTTGGTATTGCTCGTGCTGCTTGTGCGCGTCCTTATCTTCATTCGTCGTTTGTTTGAGGGCGTGCGGATCGCAGATGTGCGCGCAAGATTTCCAGACGCGGATCAATCTGCTCCTGCACACATTCGCACGGCCCCTCGTTGAGATCGTGCCCGCACTGTGGGCACAGGCCAGCGCAATCGGGCCGGCAGAGCGCTACCATAGGTACTCCCAGGATCGCCTCTTCGCGGATCAGCGGAGCCAGATCAAGAATCCCCGTCTCGGCTACAGAAAATGCCACCAAAGCGGAAGGTGGAAAGGCGAACAACTCCTCGATTTCGAGGAACACCGGCACGAAAATGGGGCGCAGACAGCGCGTGCACTCAGACAGCACGTGAGTCTCTAGCTGCCCCTGTACCAGGACGCCCCGTGAATTGCGGCTGAGGCGCAGGTTGCCGCGCAGGAAATCGAGAGTCAGATCGTCGTCGAGCTGCACCCGCGGCAACTCGATGACCATATCGCGGAAATACCCCACCCCTTCCGCCAACAGGAACCCCACGTTGATCTTGAGGACTCGCCGGTTCACATAGTGTTGGTCGGACGAAGTAGACACGCTGGGAGCCTCACAGAATATGAAAAAAGTTAAGCCGCCAACTCGTCTGTACGAGAAGATTGGCGCGGCTTTACTTTCTTTCCCCACTTTCGCTGACGAAATTATAACGTTTTCTCAACCTCAATGTCAAGCAAGCCACTCGTTTATTACCGAAGGTAAAACAGAAGCGTAATGGGACGCCCGTTCGCCCAGTCTGTCGTTGATTCGTCGGTAATTTACGCTTCGACCGGAATCCGCTATAATCCTGCCGTGCCGCCGCATGCCCTGCCCGCTCATCAGGAAAAGCTTGTCATGCGCATTCTCATCACCGGAGCCAACGGACGCCTGGGCAGCGCGCTGACGCGCACCCTGTCAGAGCGTTCGCATCAGGTCTGGGGTATAGACGCCGACACAGTTGACGTCACCGATCGTCACGCAGTGGCGCGCGCTTTCGCTGAGGCGGTGCCCGCGCTGGTGATCCACTGTGCAGCCCTCACAGGCGTTGACTACTGCGCCGAGCACCCCGACGAGGCGCTGCACGTTAACGGCTTCGGCACGCAGGTTGTCGCCCAGGCGTGCCTGGAGCACAACGCAGCCCTGGCCTATGTAAGCACCAACGAGGTTTTCGACGGACGAACCTATCGTCCCTACCTGGAATACGATCCCCCCCATCCAATCAACCCTTACGGCTACAGCAAGTGGGTGGGCGAACAGGCAGTGCGCGAGTTGGTGCCGCGCCATTACATCATCCGCACATCGTGGCTGTTCGCGCATGGTGGGCGCAACTTCATCCATAGCATTCTGCAGCAAGCCCGCTCAGGGGGACGCCTGCGCGTCGTAGTCAATGAAGTGAGCACACCCACCTACTGCAACGACCTGGCCGATGCGATTGCCCGTCTGGTGGAGACAGGCTGCTATGGCATTTATCACCTGGTCAACGAAGGACAGGCCTCGCGCTTTCAGTTCGCCCAGGCAGCGTTGATCGCTGCCGGCCTGGGCGATACTCCTATCGAACCGATCGCTCTGGCGGAGTTCCAGCGTGCGTCGCGCCCACCAGAACACGCTGTGCTGCGCAACATGGCCGCTGCTCGTTTGGGGATCATTCTGCGCCCCTGGCAAGAAGCGCTGACCGAGTTTCTGCGCATCGAGGGACTGCGCGCACCCTAGGAGTGCCTCATGGCCGACCTATCCCCCAGGCCGCTGGTCTCGGTCGTCATCCCCAACTGGAATGGGGTACATCACCTGCCCCTCTGCCTGGACTCGCTGCGCCGCCAGGAATACGCGCCGCTCGAAATCCTGGTAGTAGACAATGCCTCGACCGACGGGTCGCGCGAGCTGCTCACCAGAGACTATCCCGAAGTACACCTGATCGCCCTGCCCCAAAACCAGGGCTTCACCGGCGCCTGCAATGCAGGCATCCAGGCGGCACAAGGCGAGATCATCGCGCTGTTGAACAACGATACCGAGGTGGACCCAGGCTGGGCAGCGGCGCTGGTGGACGCCTTCGCGCGCCATCCGGAAGCAGGGTTGGTTGCCTCAAAAATCCTGCTGTTCGACCGGCGCGATCACCTGCATACTGCCGGTGACCTCTTTCGCGTAGACGGGCGGCTGTTCAATCGGGGAGTGTGGGAGAAAGACGAAGGCCAGTACGATGAAGAGACCTACGTCTTCAGCGCCTGCGGAGGCGCGGCAGCGTACCGCCGCACCATGCTTGACGAGATCGGCCTGCTCGACGATGATTTCTTCTTCTCGTGCGAAGACATGGACCTGGCCTGGCGCGCCCAACTGGCCGGGTATCGCTGTGTGTACACCCCCGCTGCCGTGGTCTATCATCGTTTGTCGGCGACCGGGGGGGGAGTTACCGCCAGCTATCACGATGGCCGTAACCTGATCTGGCTGCTGGTCAAGAATTACCCCAGCCCACTGTGGCGCAAACACGGCCCAAAGGTGCTGCGGGCGCAACTGAGCCTGGCCTGGGAAGCTCTCCGCGCCTGGCGCGGCGCTGCCGCACGGGCCAGGTTGTGCGGTATGCTGGCTGGGGTGTTCGGTATCCCGCGCATGTGGCGCAAGCGGCGCGCCATTCAGCGGTCTCGCCGTGTATCTATTGAGTACCTGGAGTCGATCATGACGCCCATGCCCGCGGGCAGGCCGGCGTCCTCAAGAAAGTGATGGGGCGTTGACTCAACTGGCGACTTCTCCTCAATCCGGACAGCCTTACCTGTCCATCGTCATTCCTGCCTACAACGAAGAAGCCCGGCTGCCGGGCAGCCTGGAGGCTATTGCCGCCTTCGTTCAGGCGAAATCCTATTCCGTCGAAGTGCTGGTCGTGGACAACAACAGCAAGGATCGAACCAGCACCATCATCACCGATTTCGCCCGGCGCTATGACTTTGTGCAGGGTATCTTCGAAGGCACACAGGGCAAAGGTGCAGCCGTGCGCACAGGGATGTTGACGGCACGAGGCGAGTACCGTTTCATCTGCGATGCCGATCTATCCATGCCCATTGAACAGGTAGATCGCTTTCTGCCGCCTCTTCTCACCGACTACGACATTGCCATTGCCTCCCGCGAAATCCGCGGCGCGGTACGCTACAACGAACCCTGGCACCGTCACGTGATGGGGCGAGTGTTCAACACCATCGTGCGCCTGATCGCCGTGCCTGGCCTGCAAGACACGCAATGCGGCTTCAAGATGTTTCGTGGTGAAGTCGCCGAAAAGCTATTCCCGTTGCAGACGATGAACGGCTGGAGCTTCGACGTAGAGATTCTCTATGCGGCCCGTCGCTGGGGCTATCGTATCGTCGAAGTGCCCATAGACTGGTACTACAGCGATCGCACGCGCATCAACCCGCTGCGAGATTCTCTGGATATGTTCATCGAGGTACTGAAGATTCGCCGCAACGGACTGCGCGGTTTCTACGACCCTCCCAGGACATGACGCACAGCGCCGACCTCAGCCACGAATACGCCCTCCGCGAGCAGGGTTACCGATATATCGCTGGCCTGGACGAGGCCGGGCGCGGAGCCTGGGCCGGTCCTGTGGTAGCTGGCGCGGTTATTCTGCCCCTGGACCGCTTCGACCTGGCTCACGCGCTGGAAGGCGTGAATGACTCCAAACAACTCACCCCTGCTCAGCGTCAGCGTCTGTTGCCGATCATCATGCAGATAGCGATCGCGGTAGGCGTAGGACAGGCCACACGCGAGGAAATTGATACGCTGGGCATCGTCCCGGCAACCCGTCTGGCTATGCAGCGCGCCATTGAGCAACTTACCGTGCAGCCAGACGCCCTGCTGACCGACGCGCTCCGCCTGCCCTGGTCATCTGGGCCTTGTTTCCCTGTGATCAAGGGGGATCAGCGCTCGCTCAGCATTGCCGCCGCCAGCATCGTCGCCAAGGTGACTCGCGATCATCACATGGCGCAACTGGACACCCTTTACCCGCAGTACGGTTTTCGCCTGCACAAGGGCTACGGCACTCCCCTGCACCAGCGGATGCTGCAACAGTGTGGGCCATGCCCGGAGCACCGCACCTCTTACGCGCCGGTGCGCGCTCTGCTCCCCCCTTCCCAGGAGAAATAAGCGCTATGAGGCTCGCCCTGGTGCACGACTGGTTGAATCAGATCGGCGGCGCTGAGGACGTGCTGGAACACCTGGTGCGCTATTACCCCGATGCGCCGATCTACACCAGCATCTACGCGCCCGACCTGATGCCAGACCAGTACCGCACCTGGGATATCCGCCCCTCCTGGCTGAATCGCCTGCCGGGGATTCAGCGGGCGCATCAGCGCTATCTGCCGCTCTACCCTCTGGCCTGGCGCACAACCGATCTCTCCAGCTATGAGGTTGTCCTCAGCAACAAGAGCGGTTTCTGTCATGGCGTCCGTACCGGCTCGCGCACCCTGCATATCTGCTATTGTCTGGCTCCCACCCGTTATATCTGGAATCTTGACGATTACCTGGCCCGCGAGAATTTCGGCAAGACCGTGCGCCTCGCTGCACGGATCGTGGCGCGCCTCTACCGCCGCTGGGACTTCGCCGCCGCACAGCGTGTCCATCACCTGATCGCCATCAGCACCGAGATTCAGGAGCGTATCCGGCGCTACTACCGCCGTGAGTCCGTCGTCATCTACCCGCCGGTAGAGGTCGCCGACCGTTTTGCCATCGCCGCACATCCCGACGACTATTTTCTGGTTGTCTCCCGGCTGGTGCCGTACAAGCGTATTGACCTCGCCATCGAAGCCTGTTCCCGGCTGGGCCTTCCTCTGCTGGTCGCTGGCAAGGGACGCGACCGTGCCCGCCTGGAGAGTCTGGCCGGGCCGACGGTGCGCTTCCTGGGCTTCGTGCCGGACGAAGACCTGCCCGACCTGCTGGCGCACTGTCGGGCACTGATCTTCCCCGGCCTGGAGGATTTCGGCATCGTGCCCGTGCAGGCGCAGGCCGCCGGACGACCGGTGATCGCCTTTCGCGGCGGCGGCGCACTGGATACCGTGATCCCTGGGCACACCGGTGAATTCTTCACAGAGCAGAGCGTCGAAGCCCTCACCGCCGTCCTGCAACGCTTCGACCCCAACGCCTACGATCCCCAGGCCATTCGCGCTCACGCCATGCGCTTCGACTCGGCGGTCTTCGAGCAGGCAATCACCGGCTTCGTCCAGCGCGCCTGGGAAGAGTTCTCGGCACACCGCTAGTCTCCCAGCGTCCAGCCGCCATGCAGTCGCAGGGCAACCGTTCTTTCTGGCCATTCCGGGCTGCGCTATAATCTGCGCAGTTTCCGCCCATGACTGGATAAAGGCCGGGGTTGATGACTATCGTCCAGAGTGTTGCCGAGCGCATCATTGACAATGTGTCCCAGGTGATCATCGGCAAGCGCAACGAGATTCGCCTGACCGTGCTGGGGTTGCTGTGTCAGGGACACATTCTGATCGAAGATGTGCCGGGCGTCGGCAAGACGATGCTGGCACGGGCGCTGGCTCGCTCCATCGGCGCTTCCTTCAGCCGCATTCAGTTCACGCCCGATATGCTCCCTTCCGATGTCACTGGCGTATCGGTTTTCAACCAGCAGACGCGCGAATTCGAGTTCCGCCCCGGCCCAATCATGTCACAGATCGTGCTCACCGACGAGATCAACCGTGCCACGCCCAAGACTCAGGCCGCCCTGCTCGAAGCCATGGAAGAACGGCAGATCACCGTAGACGGGCATACCTACGCCCTCGAAGAGCCGTTCCTGGTCATTGCCACGCAGAATCCCATTGAGTATGAGGGCACTTTCCCCCTGCCAGAGGCCCAACTCGACCGCTTCATGCTGCGCATCCGGCTTGGCTATCCTACCCCTCAGGAAGAGATCGCCATGCTGGATTCGCAGCAGTACCAGCATCCCCTGATCGGGCTGACGCAGGTGGTGAGCGTAGAGGAATTGCTCGCAGCGCAGCGGGCCGTGCGCGACGTGTATCTGAACCATGACATCAAGAGCTATATCGTTAACCTGGTGACCATGACGCGCCAGCACCCCGACGTATATCTGGGAGCCAGTCCTCGCGGTGCGCTGGCGCTGTATCGGGCCGCCCAGGCGCGCGCCGCCGTCGTCGGGCGCGACTACGTCATCCCGGACGACATCAAAGCCCTCGCCGAGCCGACCCTGGCTCATCGCATCATTGTCGGCCCCAACGCGCGCATCAAGAACATCTCGGCCAGCAGCATTGTGCACAGTCTGCTTGCCGCCGTGCCGGTGCCCGGTGCCACTGTCGGCGCTCGCTATTAGCGTCGCCCGAAAGATTTCCATGCCGAACCGCCGCAACGCCTTCTACTCGCTGATTATCTTCTGCCTGGTGGCCGGAGCGCTCAGCGGACGGGCTTTCTTCTTCACCCTGGCGTATGCCCTGGGAGCGGTGTTGATCGGGGCCTTCCTCTGGGCGTGGACAACGGTCAACTGGCTGACGATCTCCCGTTACACCCTGGCACGGCGGGCACAGGTGGGGCAGCCACTTGACGAGACCTTTCACGTGCGCAATACGGCGCTGCTGCCCAAGCTGTGGCTGGAAGTGCGCGATCATTCCACTCTGCCGGGTCACAACGCCAGTCATGTGGTGCCGCTGTTGTGGCCACGCAAGGGCTATCGCTGGGACGTGCGCACACTCTGTACTCAGCGCGGCGAATTCACGCTAGGCCCCATGACCCTGGTCAGCGGCGATCCGTTCGGACTGTTCCAGTACGTGCGACGCTTCCCTGCCAGCTCGACGATCATCGTCTATCCTCTTACCGTGCCGGTGCACGGCTTCGCCGCCCCGGTTGGCCCGCTCTCTGGTGGTGAGGCGGTGCGCCGCCGCACCCATGTGGTCACCACCAATGCCGCCGGTGTCCGCGAATATCAGCCCGGTGACAGCTACAACCGCATTCACTGGCTCAGCACCGCCCGCCGCGAGCAGGTGATGGTCAAGGAATTCGAGCTTGACCCCCTGGCCGACGTGTGGGTCTTTCTTGATCTGTCGGCTGGCAGCCTGGTCGAGCGCGTCCCGGCCTATGCCAACGGCTATCTGCCAATTGTCCCACCGCATCTGCCCCCTTCGACCGAAGAGTACGGGGTGACCATCGCCGCTTCGCTGGCTCAATACTTCGTCAATAAGGGGCGGGCGCTGGGATTCGTGACCTACGCCCCACGGCGCGAGATCGTGCAGCCCGACCGCGGACCGCGTCAGCTCACTCGCATCCTGGAAATCCTGGCAACTGCCCGCAGCGAAAGCGAACTCTCGCTCGACCAGATGCTCTCGCTGGAAGCTACCCATCTGGGACGAGGCACAACGGTGGTATTGATCACCGCCGCCCAAGACGAGCGCTGGATGGCGGAGGCGCATACGCTGGTGCGGCGGGGAATGCGCGTGATCGCGGTGTTGCTTGACGCGCACAGCTTCGGTGCGCCCCTTGCACGACTGCCGTACCTGCAGCAGATGGCCGAAGCAGCCGGGCTGACCGTGTATATCATTCGGCAGGATGACGATCTCACCTCCGCCCTCAGCTATCGTATGGGACGGTATAGACCCTTGAATTGAACATGCCAGGAGTAACCTTCTGTGAGCGAGCAGACTGTCCAGACTCCCAGACAGCGCCGCCTGCTCTACGTCGCCGTCCTCACCAGCGGCATGACCACGCTGGCCGTTGAGATTTCCGCGTCGCGATTGCTGGGCAGCGTCTTCGGCACCAGCAACATCGTCTGGGCCAACATCATTGGTCTGATCCTGATCTACCTGACCGCCGGCTATTTCATCGGCGGGCGCATCGCCGATCGCTGGCCTACGCCGCTCATGTTCTACACGCTGCTCACCTGGGCGGCGTTTTTCTCCGGCCTGATCCCGCTGATCGCCCGCCCCATCTTGCGGCTGGCCGCGCAGGCCGTCCAGGACTTCGACGCCGCAGTGACCGTCGGCTCTTTCCTCAGTGTGCTGGTGCTGTTCGCCGTGCCAGTGACGCTGCTGGGTTTCGTCTCTCCGTTCGCGCTGCGGCTGGCGCTGACCTCGGTCTCCGATTCCGGGCGCACCGCCGGGCAGATGTACGCCATCTCTACCCTGGGCAGCATCATCGGCAACTTCACGCCGGTGCTCTGGCTCATCCCAGCGATCGGCACCACCCGCACTTTTCTGGTGTTTGCGGGCCTGTTGATGGCTGTCGGGCTGATGGGGGTCGCCGGTCAGAGTCGGCGAGCGGCCCTCAGGTTGTTATGGATGCCTGTGCTGCTCTTGCTCCTGGCGATCATCGCCCTGCGCGGCCCCTTGCGCCCCCCTTCTTCCGACATGACCCTGCTCTACGAAGACGAATCTGCCTACAACCTGATCCAGGTCGTGCAAGACGACGAAGGATACCGCTATCTGCTCCTCAACGAAGGCCAGGGCATTCATTCACAGTGGCACCCCACCCAAATCTACTTCCGGCGCACCTGGGGGTTCTTCCTGGCCGCGCCCTACTTCAATGCCCCGCCTTTCGGACCGGAGCGCGTCCAACGCATTGCCATCATTGGCCTGGCCGCCGGGACGATTACCCGCCAGCATCAGGCTGTGTATCCGGGCCTGCCCATGGACGGCATCGAGATTGACCCAGGCATTGTCGAGGCAGGCCGCCGCTATATGGACATGACCATGCCCAATCTCAACGTCATCGTGGAAGACGGGCGCTTTGGTCTCAGCCGCCTGGGCGACGGTTACACTATGATCGGTGTGGATGCCTACCGCGTGCCCTACGTCCCCTGGCATCTGACAACGGTTGAGTTCTTCCGCGAAGTGCGCGACCATCTGGCACCCGACGGCGTACTGGCAATCAACGTAGGGCGCACGAGCAGTGATCGCCGGCTGGTAGAGGCCATGACCCGCACCCTGTTCGACGTGTTCCCCAGCGTGCACACGCTGGACGTGCCGGATGCCTACAATTCGATCCTGATCGCCACCGTGCAACCCACCTCATCGGAGAACCTGATCGCCAATATCGGCGCGCTACCGCCGGACACCTCCCCTATCCTGCGCGAAGTGCTGGCCGACGCCTGGAATGCGCTGGTACCTACGGTCGCTTCCGGCCCTCGTTTCACCGACGATCGCGCGCCCGTTGAGATGCTGGTGGATCGCATGGTTGTCGAATTCCTGCTGAGGGGTGGGATCAATGAACTGGCGCAGTGAGCACAATGGAGCAGTCCATGGTGACCAACCCCGTACCGCTATCTGGCGATAGCCCCGCCGCGCACTCAGAACCGTCGTGGCTGATCCGCACTCTGCGGGCGATCGTGATCCTTACCCTGCCGCCCGTGCTGGTGCTGAGCAGCGTCCGCCTGGTGATGACCGAATTGTTCCTGCAAATCGAATACCATCGCCCCGGCTTTCCCGCTGACCGCTTCGGTTTCACCCGCGACGACCGGCTGCACTATGCCCCCTATGCCGTGCGCTATCTGCACAACGATGCAGATATCAGCTATCTGGGCCAGTTGACGTTCCCCAATGGTCAGCCCCTGTTCAATACCAGAGAATTGCAGCACATGGAAGACGTGAAAGAAGTGACGCGGGCCGCCTTTCGGACCCTGGCGACACTGGTCACCATACTGATCATCAGCACCGTCCTGCTCGCCCGCCGCCGCAACACCCGTCGTTGGGCCTGGCTGGCACTTTCCGATGGCGCACTGCTGACCATCTTTATCGTCATAGGGTTGCTGGTGCTGGCGCTGGTAGGCTGGCAGTTCTTCTTCGATAACTTTCACGCGCTGTTCTTCGAAGGAGACACCTGGATTTTCAGCACCAGCGACACTCTGATCCGCCTGTTCCCCCAGCAGTTCTGGTTCGACGCTGCCCTCAGTGTCGGAGTTCTGAGCCTGCTCGGTAGTCTGGTCATTTTGTTCTGCGGCCATGCTCTGGAACGACGAGCAGACCGGGGCGTCAAAACAAACGGGGCGGCCTGATCTCGTTGCCGCCCCGTGGCATGCCGCTGAAACAGGCGTTATGCGCCGAATTTCTGCAGACGCCTGGCATGGGCCAATGCCAGCGGCATCAGATCGGTCGCGGGGAACTGCCCTAACGCGCCCACCATGCACTCGCGCTCGCCGAACGCCTGCGCACGGTCGGGCATATGTGTGGCCGGTGCCCACAACAGCGTCGGGACCGGGTGCCAGGAGTGAGCGCGATACGTAGCCGGGGTCGAGTGATCGCCGGTGACAATCAGCACGTCGGGCTTGAGATCGAGCAAGGTAGGCAGAGCCGCGTCCACGCCTTCGATGACCTTCACCTTGGCATCGAAGTCACCGTCTTCGCCCCGGCTGTCGGTGTACTTGATGTGGCAGAAGACGAAGTCGTACTGATCCCAGATCTGCGCCACCTTGTTGAACTGATCCTGCGTGGTGTCGTGTGCCGTGGTTTCGATCACATCCATGCCCACCAGGCTGGCCACGCCCTTGTACATGGGGTAGACCGCCACGCAGGCCGCTTTGAGCTTGTACACATCGCGATACTTCGGCAAACCTGGTTCCATGGCAAACCCGCGCAGGGTGCACATGTTGGCCGGTTCCTGGCCCTTCAGGCGTTTGCGCGCCTCTTCCAGCCACTGATTGACCAGCGCAGCGGTCTTCTCCGCGGCGGGTTCGAGCGCCCGTGCAGGCAGAGGCGCGACACCGGTCTGCTGCGGGTCGGTGTCGGCGATGGCCCCGTGCAACCCCTCGCCGTGTAGCACCATCGCAAAACGATATTCCTTGGCGATCTCGATGGATATCTGCACGCCGGGAATCTGGATATCCTTCAGCAGGGCGACGCGCTTCGCCCCCTCCTCAGTCGAGATACGTCCGGCACGGCGATCAGTGATCAGGCCGTTTTCGTCCACCGTGCAGAAGTTGCCACGAATGGCCACATCGCCAGGTCTCACTTCCAGGCCAATGCCAGTGGCCTCCAGTACGCCACGCCCGATCTCATACACCAGCGGATCGTAGCCGAACAGCGCCAGGTGCGCCGGCCCGCTGCCGGGTGCAATGCCCCGTGCCACCGGGATGCTCAGCCCCACCGACCCCTCACGGGCCAGCCGGTCGAGATTGGGCGTGTGCGCAGCTTCAAGTTCGGTCGGGCCACCCGCTTCGCGCGGCAGCCCACCCAGGCCGTCCATCACCAGCAACAGGATTTTGCCACCTTCTTCAAGCGCCAGGCGGCGCATCAGATCGAAGTTCGCCATGTCGCATCCTCATTTCTCAGGTTTGCGTCCAGCCATCAGGCTTTAGTTGTAACACGACAGCGCCGCCCGGCAAAGTGATCGTTGACGGCAAAACGTATGCGCAATGATATTGTGAAAATCGGCATGGCTGGCTACAATCTCCCGCCGGATCGTCAGGTCCAGGACTGCCGGATTATGCCGGAGTACGTGGGGTGAAGAGCTACCAGCGGCGGACGCGCCACGCCATGCTCAAGTGGCTGACACCGGGCCTGCGCGTCAAGCGATGGTTGGCTCTGCTGTTCTTTGGCATCACGGTACTGGCGGTAGGGCTGGCACAGGTCATCGTGACCCTCTACCGCAGCGAGGCTCTGCCAGAAGGACTGTATGTCCTCACCCTGCGTTTCCTGCCAGCGTGGGCGCGTGTCCTGGTGGCAGCGGTTGTCGGGCTTGGCGCAACAATAATCGCCATTCTGCAGTTGAACCGCTCCATTCTCGCGCCCTTCGCCGACCGTCGTCAGACGTCGCTGATTGATGTCATGGTGGCACACAGTCGGCGGCAGCGCGGCCTAAAGGTCGTCGCCATTGGTGGCGGCACTGGTCTGCCAAGCGTCCTGCGCGGCATGAAAGCCTACACGGGAAACCTGACCGCCATCGTGACCATGGCCGACGACGGCGGCAGTTCTGGCAGGCTGCGCCGGGAACTGGGTGTGCCCCCGCCGGGCGATTTGCGCAGCAATATTGCGGCGCTGGCCGACGACGAAGACCTGATGACGCAGTTGTTCCAGTACCGCTTTGCCAATGGCGGGCTGGAGGGGCACAGCCTGGGCAACCTGTTCCTGACTGCCCTGGCCGACATCACCGGCGGCATGGACCGTGCGGTGGTGGAGACGGGGCGCGTGCTGGCTATCGAAGGTCAGGTGTTGCCTGCCACGCTGCACGAAGGCGTGACCCTGGTCGCTGAGGTGCGCGTGCCCGGTGAAAGCAGCGCTCGCCGCGTGGTGGGCGAATCGCAAATCCCGCAGGCGGGCGGGCAGATTGAGCGTGTCTTTCTGTTGCCGGATCACGTGCGCGCATTCCCCGCCGCGATCCGGGCTATCCTGGCCGCCGATCTGATCGTCATCGGGCCGGGCAGTCTGTATACCAGCCTGCTGCCCACTCTGCTGGTTCACGGCATCACCGAAGCCATTCGGGCCAGCGCAGCCTTAACAATCTATGTGTGCAATGTCGCCACGCAACCGGGCGAGACGGACGGTTACACGGTAGCCGATCATGTGTTGGCGCTGGAGAAGCATATTGGTCAGGGGCTGTTCGATATCGTCCTGGCCAACAACAGCTTCCCCAGCAAGAATGCTGGCCCCAACACGCGCTATGTGTTGCCTTCGTCCCCGGCAGACCGGGCGCTGCAGCGCTATCAGCTTCATCTGGCTGACCTGACCGACAGCGAGCGCCCCTGGCGACATGATCCGGAAAAGCTGGCAAAGACGCTGCTTGCGCTCTACGACTCGACTGTTCAGGCGGCGTCTTCACCAAACAGCCAGAGGGCCTCGCCGCCGTCTGGCTGAGCAAGGAACAATCCGTCAGCCCGCCTTGCGGGCAACTCATCAGTTCGTGTCATGCCATACCATAAGGAGAGTACCATGACTGTTCGCGTAGGTATCAACGGCTTCGGTCGTATCGGTCGCCAGGTGCTCAAGGCCATCCTGGAGAAATACCCCAACGACCTGGAGGTCGTGGCCTTCAACGACCTGGGTGACCTGCCCACCATGGCTCACTTGCTCAAGTACGACTCGAACTACGGTCGGTTCCCCGGCACGGTGGAAGTGGCCGACAACGGTCTGGTCGTCAATGGCAAACTGATCAAGGCCTTCAACGAAAAAGAGCCGGCCAAGCTGCCCTGGGGTGATCTGGGTGTGGATATCGTGATCGAGGGCACGGGTGTATTCACCAGCCGTGAAAAGTGCCAGCCGCACCTCGACGCCGGCGCTAAGAAAGTCATCATCACCGCCCCGGCTAAGGGTGCCATTGACCTGACTGTGGTCATCGGCGTGAACGACGCCATGTACGACCCGGCCCAGCACCATATCGTATCGAACGCTTCCTGCACCACCAACTGCCTGGCTCCGGCGGCCAAGGTCGTGCACGACAACTTCGTGATCAAGCGTGGCCTGATGACCACCATTCACGCCTACACCAACGATCAGCGCATCCTCGACCTGCCCCACAAGGACCTGCGCCGCGCCCGCGCTGCTGCCATGAGCATGATCCCCACCACCACTGGCGCAGCCCGCGCAGTCGCACTCGTCATCCCCGACCTCAAGGGCAAGTTCGATGGTGTGGCGGTGCGCGTGCCCACCTCGACCGTCTCGCTGGTGGACTTCGTGGCCGAAGTCGAGAAGGAAGTGACGACCGAGCAACTGCACGCTGCCTTCAAGGCCGCGGCGCAAGGCCCCATGAAGGGCATCCTCGGCTTTGAGGAAGAACCGCTGGTGTCTATTGACTTCAAGGGCGACGATCGCTCCAGCATCGTGGACGCTGGCTTCACCAGCGCCTTCCAGGGCACGACGGTCAAGGTTATGGCCTGGTACGACAACGAGTGGGGCTACTCGGTGCGCACGGCAGACCTGTGCAAGCTGATGGCCGACAAGCTCTAAACCGGACACTCGCTGTTCTGCCTACGAGTCCAGAGGGGGCATGGGCCACTGTGCCCTGCCCCCTGTTCTTGCCCAACGGGAGTGAGTTACCATGAACAAGAAAACCATCCGCGATATTGACCTGACCGGCAAGCGTGTGCTGGTTCGCGTGGACTTCAACGTGCCCATCAAAGACGGTGTGGTCACCGACGACACGCGCATCCGCGCCGCCGTCCCGACCCTGCAATACATCCTGGAGCAGAAGCCGCGCTACATCGCGCTGATGTCGCATCTGGGGCGTCCCAAAGGCGGCCCCGATCCCAAGTACTCGCTGCGCCCTGTCGCGCCCGTGCTGGCCAAACTGTTGGGGGTAGACGTGGCTTTCGCTGAGGACTGCGTCGGTGATGTGGCGAAGAAAGCCGCCGAAGCGCTGCCCCAGGGTGGCGTATTGCTGCTGGAGAACACGCGCTTCTACCCTGGCGAGGAGAAGAACGATCTCGATCTCGCCAGGCAGATGGCCGAGCTGGGCGATGTGTATGTGAACGATGCCTTCGGCTCAGCGCACCGCGCGCATTCGTCCACCGAGGGCGTTGCCCGCTTCCTGCCCGCCGTGGCCGGTTTCCTGATGGAAAAGGAACTCGAATATCTGGCCAATGCCATTGAATCTCCCAAGCGCCCCTTCGTGGCCATCCTGGGCGGAGCCAAGGTCTCCGACAAGATCGGCGTGATCGAGGCATTGCTGGGCAAGTGCGACCGGCTGCTCATCGGCGGTGGCATGGCCAACACCTTCTTCAAGGCCAAGGGGTGGGCCACGGGCGATTCGCTGGTCGAAGACGAAGCGCTCGACACAGCCCGCGCGCTGATGGCCAAGGGGGGCGACAAGCTCATCCTGCCCGATGAAGTGGTAATCGCCGATGCCTTTGACAATGCCGCCAATACCCGCGTCATCAAGGCTTCCGACGGCGTGCCCGCTGGCTGGCGTATCCTGGACATCGGCCCCAACACCGTCGAGCTGTTCCGGCAGGTGCTCAAGGACGCACAGACTGTCGTGTGGAACGGCCCGATGGGCGTCTTTGAAATGGAGAACTTCGCCAAGGGCACCTACCAGGTAGCCCAGATTCTGGCCGAGTCCAATGCCACCACCATCATCGGCGGCGGTGATTCAGCAGCCGCCGTGGCACAGGCGGGCCTGGCCGATCGCATGTCGCACATTTCCACCGGCGGCGGGGCCAGCCTGGAACTGTTGGAAGGCAGGGCCTTGCCGGGCGTCGTGGCGCTGAACGACCGCTAAACCCTTGTTTCACCTCTCATCCGGCGGACTCTGCTCCGCCGGATGCTGTTTCTGGACTGCATCCAAATATCAACACCTCAGGAGGCAAGATTCCTCATGCGCACACCGATCATCGCGGGCAACTGGAAGATGTACAAGACGCCAGCCGAGGCCGTTGCCTTCGTGAACGCCATCAAAGACCGGCTGGCAGACCTGAAAGCCGCCGAGCGCGTCGTCTGCCCGCCCTATGTGGCGCTCCCTGGCGTCCAGGCGGCGCTGGCGGGCACCGATATAGCTGTCGGCGCTCAGGATGTGCACTGGGAAAAGGAAGGGGCCTACACCAGCCAGATTTCCGCTCCCATGCTCGTCGGCTTGGTCAAATATGTCATCATCGGCCATTCGGAGACGCGCGAATACCTGGGCGTGACCGACGAAATGGTCAACAAGAAAGTCAAGGCAGCGCTGGCACACGGCCTGCATCCCATCATCGCCGTCGGTGAAAGCCTGGCCATCAACGAGGCCGGGCAAACCAAAGAGTTCGTAGACCGCCAGATTCGCGCTGCCTTCGCCGGTATCCCCGCCGAATCCCTTGCCAACATCGTCATTGCGTACGAGCCAATCTGGGCCATCGGCACTGGCAAGAGTGCCACGGGCGAACAGGCCAACGCCATCATCGGCTCCATCCGCGCGACCCTGGCCGAACTCTACGGGCATGCGCACGCCGAAGCCATGCGCATTCAATACGGCGGCAGCGTCAAGCCAGCCAACATGGCCGAGTTCATGAGTCAGCCCCATATTGACGGTGCGCTGGTCGGCGGGGCTTCGCTCCAGGAAGATTCTTTTGTAGAATTGGTGCGCATCGCGATCGAAGCGAAAGGACTGGGCTAAGCGAGCCTGTCTGCGCATGACCCTCAGCAACCTGCTTGCCCCCTGGCTGATGCTGGCGGGCGTGCTCATTCTGCTGACCTACGCGGAGAAATGGGTACACCGCCATCTCTACGGTGTGGGTTGGGTGCTGACCAACAGCAAGAAGACCGCGACCGCGCTCTACTACGTGTTGCTGCTACCGGGCGTCTTCGTACACGAGTTCACCCAATACCTGGTAGCAGGAGCACTGAACGTACGCATCAGGCGGGTGATCGCCTGGCCGGAGGCGCAGGACAATGGCACCCTGCGCCTCAACTTCATCACCATTCAGCGCGCTCGCCCGCTGGAACGGGCCATCATCGGCGCTGCCCCTCTGGGAGTCGGGCTGACACTGGTGTGGGTGATCAGCACGCAGATACTCAACCTGGAAGAAGTACTCAACGCCCTGCTCCAGGGCGACGCGAACCTGCTGGCTCCTGCCCTGCGCGAACTGGGCAGCACGCCCGATTTCTATCTGTGGCTGTACTTGATGTTCGCCATCGGTAATGCCATGTTGCCCACTCCAGCCGACCGCGAAGGCTGGCCGTTAGTCCTGGGTGTCTTCGGGGTGATCCTGGTCTTCCTGCTGATCATCGGCGTGGGCGAAGTGCTGCTGCAGACGTTCACCGGCCCGGTGGCACACGGCGTCGAACTGCTGGCCACTGCTTTCCTGATGGTCCTGCTGGTACAGGTACCAGCCATGATCGCCATTGCCATCCTGGAAGCTGTCGCCGGGCGTATCACTGGACGGCACTTCGAATATCGGCCCCAGGCAAGCCGTTCGCGCACGCGGCAGCCTGGTTCCGCCGATCCGCTCCCTCCGGGTGCGCCGCTACCGTCCATCTACAACCTGCCGCTTCCCCTGCCCGACCCAGAGCGAGATGCAGGCCCCCCTCCACGTCGCCAGCCAGCCCGTCAGCAGGACAAACCTTCTCCGACCTCCGTCACGCCCGCGCCCAGGCCGACAGCCATCCGACCGGAAGCTGCTCCCGCCCCTACTTCGCCTTTTGAGCAGGCGCGCCGTGCCCCGTCCCCTGCCGCTCCGTCGCCTGCCGGGCGCGCAGCGGAACAGTCTCCCCGCCCGGTCACTGCGAGTCCGGCAGCCGACCGTGCCACTCCTTCCGCCAGACCACTTACGGCGGCGGCCCCCCTGCCCGGTTCGCGGCCAGCCGACAGCCCGACCGCCTCCTTTGGAGCGGACAGAGTACAATCCACAGGGAGGAGCGGTAGTCCTGAGCGTCCCAGTCCGTTCGCATCGGATAGCCCACCCCTGCGTCGGTCTACGCTGCCTGTGCGTCCCGCTGAAGACGAGGAAGAACTGGAAGACGAACTGATCTACGAGGACTTTGACGAGGGGGACGACGTCCTTGACGACCTCTACGAAGAGGAAAGCTGACTCGCCCCGGCGCGGTCATTCTTCCGCCGAGGTGCGCCGACTGAGCAGCACGAATCCTCCCACGATCACCGCCCCCATCACCAACAGCGCGATGAGTTTGTAAAGGCGGCTGGCGGTGACCAGTGCCACCGCGCCGAACAGCGTGCAGAATGCGTAGTAGCCCAGCACGATCTGCCGGGGTGAGATGCCCAGGTCGAGCAGCCGGTAGTGCACATGGCCCCGGTCGCCTTCAGTCGGGCTGCGACCGGCGCGCACCCGCCGCACGATCTGCCAGACGACATCCAGCAGCGGCAATCCCATCACCAGCAGCACCGTCGCCATCTTGGCTCCGCCGATGATGCCCAGCACACCGATCGAGTATCCCAGGAACAATGCGCCGTTCGTGCCCATGAAAATCCGCGCGGGTGGGAAGTTGTAGGGCAGAAAGCCCAGTGTAGCGCCGAACAGCGCCAGCGCTAGCAGACTTACACTGACCTGATCCAGCCGGAACGCCGCGTGAATGAAGATCATCAGCGCCGCCACGCCGCAGACGCCCGCCGCCAGCCCGTCCAGGCCGTCCAGCCAGTTCACCGTGTTCATCATGAAGCCCAGCCAGAACAGCGTCAGCGTCACTGTGACCACATAGGGCCATTCCGGCGTACGCTGGCCAGTGAGAGGATTGTTGAACCCTTCGATGATGATCAGGAACAGAACTGCGATAGCCGCCGCCAGCAACTGCGCCACGTACTGCGGCAAAGCGCTGAA
>AMZC01000742.1_pt1 | contig 22522 bp, 16 predicted proteins | sample 948551 | NCBI WGS metagenome assembly AMZC01 (sample SAMN01120625, study PRJNA171369) | bioreactor sludge metagenome | biome: sludge; isolation source: anaerobic thermophilic cellulolytic sludge from lab reactor | place: China: Hong Kong, Shek Wu Hui wastewater treatment plant | collected... | reverse complement strand
AGTCGCTGACAATCTTTGCATGCACCCGATTGGCGTCGTGAAGACTGCCCCCTGGGGCAGGGTCGTAAAAAAGGCGCAAAAAAGCTGTATCTTTCCTCTGCGCGGCGCAGCAGGCGGCCCCGAACCGTCGTACAATGAGCGTAGCGCGAATCACTGATGGTCGTTGAGGAGGGAAACCATGCGACGCCTGTGGGGACTGAGCCTGCTCGCCCTGGTCATCGCCCTGCTGAGTCTGGGCAGCGCGGCGGCGCAGGGCGGCGACGAGTTGCTGGTCAACGGGAACTTTGCTCAGGGGACGGCGGGCTGGACATTCAACATCGCCAGCACCTGCGGCAGTTGCTGGATTGACGTGCTGGGCGACGATTCCGGCCCGGAACGCAACATGCTGATGTGGGAGCGCACCAACAGCGGCAACAACGGCAGCGCCATCTGGGCGCAACAGCGCGTGGACGCCGACGTGAGTCGTTATGGCAGCCTGTGGTTGACGGTGCAACTGCGGGTGCTCCAGCACAGCCTGTCCAACAGCGGCTGGTGGAGTGACATGCACAACGGCAACGGCGAATATCCGGTGCAGGTGACGCTGCGTTTCGCGGACAGGGGGGGACAGCTCTTTGAGTGGAGTCATGGCTTCCTGGCCGTGCACGACGGCAGCACCGCGCTGCGCAACTATACCCTGGTGCCTGCGGGGGAGTGGACAACGTATTCCGCCGACCTGTTCCTGCCCGCGGAATGGACAGACCCGCGTGGCATGGCCCTGCCGACTGCCGCGCGGCTGGTAGAGGTGGTCATCGGCGGCAGCGGCTGGGACTTCAGCGGTGCGATCAAGTCCATCAGCATCATGGGGTCGCCATCGCAGGGCGGCGGTAGCGGCGGCACTGGGGGACAGACCGGTGGCACCGGCGGACAGACGGGCGGTACGGTGGGCTTCATCGTCGAGGAGTACCCGCTGGTGTCCGCGGCGGAAGATCAGCCGGATCACTACGAATTCCGTCAGCGCGTGACCGAGCAGATTCTGGCGGTGCGGCGCGCCTGGCGCGAACCGCCCGATCTGATGGCGGCGGTTGCGGAGGTCAACGAGATCATCGGGCAGTGGGGCTATTCGCTGCGCCCCTTCGATGAGATCGAGCCGGGCGGCCCCAAGTACCGGCTGATGCACCTGGGCAACCCCCTGATCACGGACATCACCTACGTCTGGCCGATTGCAGTCAACAGCGATCGGACTGACTTCCGCCTGCTGCTGGACTCCTGGAGCGAGCCCACGCTGGTCGTCACGCCGGATACGGTTGGCTATGTGGACGATCGCACATTCGTCTACATCCCGCCGGTGTACGTGGGCAATGATCTGTACGAGGTGGTCGCCGACTGGAACGCACAGCAGTTTCACGTGACGCGCAACGGGCAGATCATCTACACGGTGACACCGACCGGTCCCTTCGTCGAGCCGCCGGTCAAGGCGCTATGGGCGTGGGAGTGGCACTGGGTGCTCGAAGTCGCTGGTGACGTGCTCATAGACGGGCAGAGCCTCAGGCAGCAACTGGGCTACGAGGAAATCTTCGAGTGGCGCTTGATTGACGGGTTGCCGTTCTTCTTCTTCAAGCGCGACGGGCGCTACGGCCTGCACTATGGGGGGCAAATCGTCGAACCCTACCGCTACGACGACATCGTGCACTACCTGTGCTGCGAACCCGGCATGTTCAACGCGGCGGGCAACGACACCATGGTGTGGTTCTACGCCCTGCGCGATGGGGTGTGGCACTACGTCGAGGCGGGCGTCTACCGCTAGCGGCGGTGTAGGGCTTGCATTTTTTGACTGTGCGCTCTGCTCAACGCTGGCGAGCGGCCAGATACCGCGCTGCCTGGTCGAGCAGAGCGCGCATGTAGGCAGTCAGGGCGGGGATCGCTTCGGCGGCTTCCAGGGTGATCCCTTCCAGACTGGGGTCGTCGGCGACGATCTGCGCCCACCCTTCGACTGCGCCAAGCGGGTTGCGCAACTCTCCGATCAGGATTTCCAGCAGTTCGTGCGGCTCCAGCGAAAGCGGGAATTCCGGCACGGTCGGCACGTCGCTGCCAGCGGGCAAATCGTCGCTGAACATAGGTGTCCCTTTCCGGTTGTGCGGGTTGCGGACAGTCTAGTGCAGGGGCGGCTGCCGGGCAACTCGCGGCTCGCGGCGGGCAGGTGGCACAAAGCCGCTTTCGTCCGTACAATTGCCAACACGATAACCGCTTCGTCAGCGAGAGGCTTCCATGAGTCCCAGGCATCCTTATGAAGTCATCGCCAGCGAGCATCTGTGGCAGAGTCGCTGGTATAGCCTGCGCCAGGATCGTCTGCGCGCCGCCGACGGCAGCGAGGTGACCTATACCGTGGTGGAAAAACCCGCCGCCGTCTGGGTGGTGCCGGTGACCGCACAGGGCGCGCTGGTGCTGATCCATCAGTATCGCTATCCGGTAGACGACTGGTGCCTGGAAGTGCCCGCGGGCAACGTCGAGCCGGGCTGCGACCCGGCGCAGATGGCCGCCCGCGAACTGCGCGAGGAGATCGGCGGGACGGCAGAGCAGATCATCCCCGTGGCAGAGTTCTACACCATGAACGGCATCGGCAACGAGATCGCCTGGGTGTTTCTGGCGCTGGGGGTCACCCTGGGGCAGCCGAGCCGCGAACCGACCGAGCACATAGACCTGTGCACTGTGCCCATCGCGGAAGGGCTGCGCATGGCGCGCACCGGGCAGATCAAAGATGGGCCGAGCGCCCTGGCGATCCTGCTGTGCGCGGCAGAATTGAGCGCACACTTTCCGGAGAGCATGTGATGATGCGGCGGGGACTGTTGATCCTGGTGATCGCGGCAGGCGTCGCGCTGGGGCTGACAGCGTGCAGCGACGAAGCGCCCGCCCCCTCCGGTGACCCGCCGATCCTGGTCGGCTTCGATTCCATGCCCAAGCAACTGGCGACGGTCGTCTTCACCGCGACGCCGACGCCGGTCATCGTGGGGGGAGAGACGGTGCCGATCACCGCGCCCACGCCGACCCCTGGCCCGCCGCGTCCCACTCCCACCATGACGCCCTACGTGGGTATTTTCCTCGGCCCGCCGACCTCAGAAAGCGGCGAGCCAGCCCCCACGCTGGTACCTTATGCTTTTGGGGCAGTTGCTCCGGCGGGCGGCGCAGTGATCGCCAGCGGCGCGATCGGGGCGGGCGGCACCGGCGGATGCAGTTTCAGCGTGGCGGCGCAACTGGCCAATGCCTACAACCGCGACGCCGCGCTGCGCGAACGCCTAGGTTGTCCGGTCAGCGGCGGGGCGTTGCTCGCCCCCATGGCTGCGCAGACCTTCGAGCGCGGGCTGATGTTGTGGCGCGGCGACACGCGGCAGATTCTGGCGCTGGCGCACGACGGGCGCCTGTGGCAGGTGGCCGATACCTGGAACGAAGGGATGCCCGCCGACGATCCGGCTTTCGCTGCGCCGCCGGGGGTGTGGCAGCCGGTGCGCGGCTTCGGGCTGGTCTGGCGCAGCAACGCAGCCATTCGCGATGCGCTGGGCTGGGGGACGCAGGCCGAAGCACCTGCCGAGGGCTTCTGGCAGGATTTCGAACGCGGCGCGATGATCGCCGTGTGGGGGCAGGTGTACGCGCTCTATCCCGCCGAGGGGCGGCATTCTGGCCCGCTCGCTCCCTGAGACATACGCTGCTGCGCCAGGGGCGGGGTTCACCGCCGGGGCTTAGAGATCAAAGAAATTCCCCCCGTGTCCTCTGTGTCTCGGCGATTCAGCCTCCTTATAGGCGCATGCTATCCAGGGCGGGCAGTTCGCGGCGGACGCGCTCGACCTTGCTCAGGTCAATGGTAACGGTGAACAGCCCCTCGACCTCACCCGCTTCCAGCACTGTCTCGCCCCAGGGATCAATGATGCTGGAATGCCCGAAGTAGACTGCGCCACCGTCTTCCTCTGGTCCCACGCGGTTGACGGCGATCATGTAACACTGGTTTTCGATGGCCCGCGCGCGCAAGAGCGTGCGGTAGTGTTCCAGGCGCGGGTGCGGCCAGGCCATGGGCATGATCACCAGGGCGGCGCGTTCGGCGGCATAGCGCCGAAACAGCTCCGGGAAACGCAGGTCGTAGCAGATGGCGAAACCCGTCCGGCCCCAGGGCAGGTCAATGGTCAGCGGTGCTTCGCCGGGCAGCAGCCATTTGTCCTCTTGCATGAGTGGGAACAGGTGAATCTTGCGATAGGCGCCCATCACGCCGCTGCGGGGAGTGACGACAGCGAGGGTATTGTAAATGCCCGCGCCGCGCTTCTCGTAGAGCGAACCCAGAATGTAGATATTGTGCTGCCGGGCCAGCGCCACCACCTGCGCGAACAGCCCGCCGCTGAGGTTGCTGGCGATCTCGCGCCCTTTGTCGAAGGCGCTGCCAGCGTCCCATAGTTCGGGGAAGATCACCACCTGTGCGCCCTGCTGCGCGGCCTGCACAGTGTACTGCTGCATGGTCGTCCAGTTGGTACGTGGCGCGCCCTTGCGCACGTTCATCTGCACCAGAGACACGGTTAAGGTACTCATCAGCCGTTCCTTTCCAGCCATCGTTGGTCTAGAAACGAGCATGTTCCAGCCAGAAGGCGATCACCGCCGCGATCGCATCCTCCAGCGACAGGTGAGACGTGTCCAGTTGCGGCAGATCGAGCGCGGTCACGCGCATTTCGCGCTTCAGCCGACTGAGCAGGATACCCCGATTGGCCGGGTTGTGAAACCAGGCTCCCCGCGCCACATGCATCCGCCGCAGAATCTCGTCCAGACGGCAGGTCAGGCACAGGATCGGGCCGGCTTCGGCCAGGCGCGCGCGGTTGAGATCGTCGAGGATGGCCGGTCCGCTGACCACGATGACCGCATGCCGCTGCAACGTCAGGTCGCGGATGGTCTCGGCTTCCAGCGTCTTCAGACGGGCCTCGCCGAACAGCTCGCGAATTTCCTCGGCGGACTGCCCTTCGCGGGCCAGAATCTCGTTTTCCAGGTCGAAGAAAGGCGCTCCCAGCCGCTGAGCCACGGCCCGTCCCACCGTACTCTTGCCCACCCCCATCGGGCCAGTGAGCGTCAGATTTTGGTAAGGTGCGGTCTCGAAGACAGCGCTCATCGCGCATGCCCGTTGCTGCGCCAGCCGGGGAACCAGCGATCCAGCACCGGCAACAGGTCGTGCAGGGTGCTGATGGAGGCATCCGGCACGACTTCGGCGCTGTCCGGCGTCACCTCGCCTTCGCGGGCGATCCACACCGCGGGGATGCCCGCCCGCTGTGCCCCCGCTATGTCGGCGGCCAGGCTATCGCCCACGAACACGGCCTGCCCCGGCTCCACGCCCAGCAATTCCAGTCCGCGGGCGAAGATGGCCGGATGCGGCTTGATCACGCCCACGTCTGCCGCCGAAAGACGACACGTCGGGAACAGGTCGAGCAGGCCGGTCTGCCGCAGTTCGTGGTCGCGGATATACATGGGATGCGACGCATTGGTGATCAGCCCCAGCGCCACGCCATGCGCCCGCAGTTGCGGCAACACCTGCAGCACGTCCGGGTAGGGGCGCTCGCCCGCCGGAGGCTGCCAGTTGTACGCCTCCAGCAGGGCCGTCGGGTCGAGCCGGTCTTCGGCGACGCCCACCGCCGCCAGCGTCTGCACGAGCACGACGCGAATGTCGGGCGCTTGCAGGGTGGCGCGACTATGTTGCCAGGCCGCGGCCAGTGTCTCTACGAACACGGCGAACAGCGTTTCCTCTGTCAACGAGGGCGGGGCGCTGAGTTCGCGACGGGCGTAGTCCAGCAGCGCCGCGATACGTTCCGACTGATAGGATTCCCACGGCTCCACCTGCGACCAGTCCATCAGCGTCTGGTCGAGATCGAACAAGACAGCTTTGAGCATCAGCGATTGTCACCTCGTGTTGCGGTTTTCGTGCGAGACTCTAGCACGGCCTCTCCCCTGGCGCAATCGCAACGTTCGGCAGAACCAACCAACGAGCCGCCCCAGTTTTTCGCTGGGGCGGTGACCGTTCAGGAATTTTCCGGTGGCGCGTTGCCGTCCGGCGGCGCGGCGGGCGTCTCGGTGGGCGGCGGAGCGGGCGTGGGAGTTTCCGTGGGCGGGAACGGCGTTGCCGTCGGTGACGGCGTCTCGGTGGGCGTTGGGGTGAGCGTCGCCGTGGGCGTGAAGGTCGGCGTCTCGGAGGGCACAGGCGTCGGCGTGATCGGCTGCGGCGGCAGCACGAAGGCATCTACTCCAAGCGCCCCTTCGCGGACGATCAGGCGCAGGGTGTGCGGCCCGTCGCTCAGCAGCAGCGTCAGGCGGGCGGAGAAGTCAGGGCCGTCGCCGCGATAGTCCACGGTCTGTGTCACCAGCCCGTCCACTTCCACGTCGAAGCGAGCGGGCATCGCTCCGGTCAGATAGACGACATCTACGCGCGGGCCGAAGAAGGCGAGCGTCAGCGCTGCGTCGCTCTGATCGCTGCTCAGCAGGTACGCGCCGCCGCTGGCCTGTGCATCGTCTACCCGTGTCCACAGGCCGGTGATCGTTACCGCGTCGCTTTCCGCTTCCAGCCAGACGCTCAGCGGATCGAGCGTGGGCGTGGGCGACGGGGTCGCGGAAGGCAGGTCGGTCGCCGGCGGCTCTGGGCTGAGGGTCTCCGGCGTCAGCAGCGTAGCGGCTGGCGCTGGAGTCTCCGGAGTTGGTAGCGCGTCGGCTGGCGTGAGTGTGTCGGTCGCTGCTACGGTCGCTTCCGGTTCGCTTGTGGGCACCGCTGCTTCGACCAGGAAGGCGTCGAGGGCAATGGTGCCCATCAGCGGGTAGACGCGCAACGTGTGCTCGCCCTCGGCCAGCGTAAAGGTCGCCTGCGTCCCGAAGACGCTCTCCGTCGCCGCGCTGTCCAGCAGTTGCAGCGGCGATCCGTCAATCTCCACCACGATGACCCCCAACGCCGGGTGTTTGACGTAGATCACGCTCACCTGCGCCCCGCTGAAGGTGAGGGTCAGCGCATCGGCGGTGCTACCACTGCTATAGACGTAGCCGCCGCCACTGGCGACCGACGTCTGATGCGCCGTCCAGAGGCCCGTGCGCTGGACAGCGTCACTTTCCGCTTCGATGAGACCTACCCCGACCACTGACGTTGCCAGGGTAGCGGTGAAAGCAGGTGTCGCTGTCTCCAGCGGGGCAGGAGCATAGGCGAGCGTGAAACTGCGCGCAGCAGTCCAACCGCTCCGGTTCCCCGCCGCATCGTAGGTGCGCACCCGCCAGTAGTACTTGGCATTGGGCAGCGGCGTCGTCGCCGTGAAGGTCGAGGCGGTGATGGTGAGGAACACCTCCGGGCTGCCGAAGGTTGACGAATTGTCAATCTGCAACTCGTAGTAGGCGGCGTCCGCTACATCGCTCCAGTCAAGCTCAGGCTGACTTGTGTTGAGCACTGAGCCGGTCGCGGGCGAGAGCAGAGTAGGGCTGACTGGCTTAACCGTGTCAATGGTCACCGTCCAGACCGGACTCCACAGGCCCCAGATGCCGTCGGTGCCCCTGGCCTGCACGCGCCAGTAGTAGGGGCCGTCGGTCAGGGCGGTGTCGGGCGTGTAGGTCGTGCTGCTGCGGGTGACGTTGATCACGGTGCTGGCGAAGGTAGCGCTCTTGCTGACCTGGAGGCGGTAGGCGCTCAGGCCGGGCACGGCGTTCCAGGCGAAAGAGGGGGTGTTGTCGTTGGTCGGGCTGCCGTCGGCGGGCGAGAGCAGGGTTGGAGCCGGAGCCGGGGTGATGTCCACCCAGACCGTCCAGGCGCTCGTCCATGCCCCGGCGTTGCCCGCCGCGTCTACGGCGCGCACCCGCCAGTAGTAGCGCCCGTCGGGCAGCGGCATCGTCACGGTGTAGGCGGAGGCGGTCACCGTCACCGACACCTCCGGGCTGCCGAAGGTCGAGGAATTGTCAACCCGCAGGTCATAACGCACGGCATCGGGCACGTCGCCCCAGTCGAAGGCGGGCAGGTTGGTCGTGACCAGGGCATCCTTGACCGGTGAGAGCAGGGCGGGTTTGGCTGGCTTGACCGTGTCAATGGTCACCGTCCAGACCGCGCTCCACGGCCCCCACAGACCGTCCGCGCCCCTGGCCTGCACGCGCCAGTAGTAGGGGCCGTCGGTCAGGGCGGTATCGGGCGTGTGCGAGGTGCTGCTTTTGGTTGAGTTGATCGCCAGGCTGGAGAAATCGGCGCTCTTGCTGGCCTGAATGCGATACGCGGTCGCCCCCGACACTGCCGCCCAGGTGAAGGTGGGCGTGTTGTCGCTGATCGTGCCGCCGTTGGACGGAGAAATCAGCAAGGGCGCTGTGGTGTTCGGATTACCCACCTGAACGGTCACCGTGCCGCTCGACGCGCTGATATTGGTGAGACGCAGGCCCCAGTCGGTCGTGGAGTAGTAGGAAGTGCTGTTGGGAGTGGAGGTGAAAGTGAAAGCCGTCTTGCCCGCCGAGCCGGGGAATGGATCGCCGGCATCGCCCTGATTCATGCCGTATTCCAGGTGCAGCGCGCCGTCGGCCTGTTCCAACGCTACGCGAAAATGCTGCGTGGCGGTGGCGCACAGGTAGTTGTTGACCTGCCTGCACTCGTACTTGTTGCTGCCGGGCAGATTGTCGTCCACATGCCAGATCAGCAGCCCGCTCCCCGGCAAGGCCGCGTCCGAGCCGATCTTCTGGCGGTTCTCCAGCAACCAGTATTCGTTGGCCTTGCCGGAATTGAAGCGATAGATGGCGTTGTCGCGATTCTGCTCGACATTGGGCACGCTGATCATGCCGTGATAGGCGCTGATATCCACTACGGGGTTGAAACCCAGGTAGACGCGCGACCAGGCGTCCGGATGCGCCGGTGAATTGCCCAGGTAGCCATTCCACGACCCGCCGGACATCAGGCTCCAGTCGCCCACGCCTTCCGAGCTGTAGTCTATGTCGTAGAGATCGGGCAGGCCGAAGGCATGGGCCAGTTCGTGCACATACACCCCGTGTGTCATGTCGCCGGGGCTGAACCAGAACTCCGGTTCCGTGGTGTACGAGCCGACGTAGACCCCATCTACATACGGCTCGTTGTACGTCCACCAGGAGTGCGACCAGATGATGTTGCCGCTGCCACCGCTGGCTTCCGCGCCGGTGCCAGAATGAATGACGAAGACGGTGTCCACATAACCGTCACCGTTGTTGTCGTAGCGAGAGAAGTCCACCACCGAGTTCTCCTCCACCCACGCCACCAGGTCTTCTGTCAGGCGCTGACAGTTGCGCGGATAGCTGCCCAGGCAACTCTGCCCGTTGACGTAGTAGCTGTAGGTTTGCGGGGCAGTGACCCAGCCTATGGAGCTGGGCAGGTTGACCGTCACAATATCCAGCAGGCCATAGCTCACTTCCCGGTAATAGCCGCGCACCGTCGCCGCGCCAGTGCCGAACAACAGGTTATCGAAGAAGGTCGCGTTCACCTGCGCGGGTTTGTCGCTGAACTGCACCAGGATGGCCAGGGTGCGAAAAGGGGTGGGCGGCATGGCCTGCAAAGCCGGTTCGCCCGCCGGACGCCCAGGGAAAAGCGTCATGCGCGGGCCGGGCGAAAACGAGGCGATCGGGTCGAGATGGGGCGAAATCTGCGTGATGTCGGTGATGCCCGCCGCTTGCAATGCGCGCACTGTGTCGTCGGTGGGCACCATCACGCGCAGCGGGCTTGGCCGTCCGCCGGGCAGGGGCGGTTTGGTGGGCACGCCAGTGTCCGGCCTGACCGGCGTGCTCTGTGCCACGATCGCCCCGGCGGACGGGTCAGCGGGCGCGGCGGCTACCCACGATCCGGCCAGGCTGACGAGCAGCAGCACGGCGATCAACCAGGCCGCGCCGGAAGAGAAGAGAAAGCGGTGAGAACTCATCGCCGAAGACTCCGCTACATGGACAGATTGGCAGGCGCAGCCATGGTGACCCCGCCCCGCTCATGCCTTCAGTATAGATCGCCCTGCGCCGCCTTACACCACTCGAAACGTGCGACTCGTGAAAAAGGCGTAAATTTCGCCGCGCGGCATTGCCACAGCGCAGTATGACGATTCGATCATAACACAGGGGGAGCATTTCAGCGGGCGTTGTGTCTGGCGTTTGTCCACCGTTCAGAAAACGGGCGGGCGGGGAGTGAGGAGAAGATAAGCTGCGCGCCGGCACAGCAGGCGCAGATACGCTATGATCTGCAACGGGGCTGTGCGATTTCGATCTATCCCCATCTACCAGGGCGCTACCCGCTGTGCTGAGTGATCACCCGCGTCTGGAACGTCTGCTGACCATCCTGCTGAGCGTTTGCTTCATCGCCTCGTTCTTCGCCTATCTCGCGGTCTACGTGGTCACTGACAATTTGCTCAACGCCCATTTCTACACGCGCGCCCTGGAACGCAACAACATCTACGAGCGGGTCTACACCGAACTGCTGGCCGACCCTGCCCTACGCTCCGTCACCGAGCAGCTGCTGGGCGATCTGCGCATCAGCCGTCGCTACTCGCAGGAGACTTACAGTCAGATCGTCTCGGCGCTGCGGCTGGTGCTGCCGCCCGATGTGCTGCGCCAGGCGACCGATTTTCTCTTTCAGGAACTGACGGCGTATCTGTCGGGCGAGCGACAGCGCCTGCGCTCCAACATCAACCTGAGCAAGGCCATCAACGATCCGGAACTGCAACAGCGCATGATCGCGGCGGTGCAGAGCATTCAGGCACGCCTGATCGCCGACACCAGAGTGGGCAGCCTGGTCGGCACCACCGCGCTCAGCGCCCCGATGCTCACACCAGACACGCTCTACGCGCAGATCGAGAAATACATGCGCGCCCTGGCCGCCGGACGGCTGGAAGAACTGCCCTTCGATCTCACCAACCTGTCCATCGCCTCGCTGTCGCCCGCGCAAAAGCAGGAGATCGCGCGCCTCTTGCTGGCTCCGGCCAGGGATCGCGTCACCGAGGAGACGCGCCTGCAGGTGGAAACCGCTTTGCTGGACAACGACCTGGTGGGGGCCATCGCCATTGCGTCGGGGCAACTGCTGACAGTGCGCATTCAGGACGCTGTGCAGAATCTGCGCGCGGAACTGCCTATCGGCACGCTGAGCGGCGTCGAGGCTTTCGCTGACCTGGCCGACGAGACGACGACGACGGTCGTGCAGGAACTGAATGACACGCGGCGGCTGGCGCTGCTCTTCCGCGACGATCTGCTGCCGGTGATCGTCGTCGTGCAGGTGTTGTCGGTGCTGGGCCTGGCCGCGCTGCAGGGGGCGCGGGTACGCCGGGCGTTCGGCCTGTTCGGCTGGTTGCTGGTTGGGTGCGGGGCGGGCGCGCTGTTCACCTGGACGGCGATAGAGTCCACGCTCAGTTTCCCCTTCGAAGAGTTCACGCATCTGACTATCAACGGCACGCCCCTGCCTGCCTCGCTGCAAAACATGCTGCGCGATGTACTGGCTTCGCTGCGCGACGGCGTGGGCGATTCCATCCGGGCGCGCGCGATCGTCGCGCTGGCACTGGGCAGTCTGCTGCTGATCGTGTGGATCACGCCCGCCGTCTTCCGGCTGCTGATGCGCCTAATGCGCCCGCTGAGCACCCGTCCGATGCTCGCTTTCACGGTCCTGTTGGTGCTGATCTCCGTCACGCTCTTCGCCCTTGACCTGCTGAGAGCTGAACGTTCTGTGCGGGCCAGGCCCTTGCGCTGCAATGGACGCGAAGAGCTATGCGATCGGCGTTTCGACGAGGTGGTCTTCCCGGCCACGCACAACGCCATGGCCGCCTCCAACCTGGGCTGGATATGGCCGCATCACGACGGGGGCCTGACCGCCCAACTGAAGGCGGGGGTGCGCGCGTTCCTGCTCGACACCCACTACGGCGACACGCCGGACGAGATTCAGCGCTATCTCTCGACCTTTCCCACCAGCAGCCGGGCGCTGATGGAGCGCATCATCAACGCTGCCGATCCCGTCACCAGAGGCCCTGGCCTGTTCCTGTGCCACAATCTGTGCGCGCTGGGAGCGACGCCGCTGCAAGACGCGCTGACCGACCTGCGCGCCTTCCTGGACCGCAATCAGCACGAAGTGATTGTGCTGATTCTGCAAGACGAAGTCTCGGCGGCGGATACGGCGGCTGCTTTCGAGGCCAGCGGGCTGCAGCGCTACGTCTACACGCACTCGCCGGACGCCGACTGGCCCACGCTGCGCGAGATGATCGAGCGCAACGAGCGCGTCGTCGTCTTCGCCGAGCAGGGCGGCCCGCCGCCAGCGTGGTACCATCACTTCTGGGACTACGCGGAGGAAACGCGCTACAGCTACCGCAGTCCGGAGGAATTCGACTGCGCGCCGAACCGGGGCGGCACCGGCAAACCGCTCTTTTTGCTCAATCACTGGATCGCGCGGCGCGCCCCCGATCGCGTAGACGCTGCCCGCATCAACGCCTATGACTTCCTGCTCAACCGCGCCCTGACCTGCGCCGAAGAACGCGGGCAGATGCCCAACTTCATCGCCGTAGATTTCTACGGCATCGGCGACCTGTTCCGCGTGGTGGACACCCTCAATGGGTTGGTGGGCGCGCGCGCCGAAAGCGTCGCGGGGACGTGAAAGCTCACTGGCTCGCGCGCGCCGCTTCCTGGGCGACCTGCTCGGCGGGCTGACGCAGGTGACAGGCGCACAGATGTGCCCGGCCCAGGTCAACGAGCGCCGGTTCGCGCTGCGAGCAGACCTCGACCGCCTCCGGGCAACGGGTATGGAAGCGACAGCCCGACGGCGGGCGCAGCGGACTGGGCGGATCGCCCTGCAGGATGATGCGCTCGCGCTTGGCGCGGGGATCGGCCACGGGGATGGCCGACATCAGCGCCCGCGTGTACGGATGCTGCGGATTGCGGAACAGCTCGTCCCGCTCGGCGACTTCGACGATCTTGCCCAGGTACATCACCGCTACGCGGTCGCACAGGTGCTCGACCACGCTCATATCGTGCGCGATGAACAGCAACGTCAGGTCGAGTTCCTGTTGCAGGTCTTTGAGCAGGTTGAGCACCTGCGACTGAATGGACACATCCAGCGCCGACACCGGCTCGTCGCAGACGATGAACTTGGGGTTGAGCACCAGGGCACGGGCGATGCCGATGCGTTGGCGCTGTCCGCCGGAGAACTCGTGCGGGAAGCGGCGCATGTGCTCTTCCTGCAGCCCGACCATTTCCAGCGCCTTGCGCACGCGCTCGTGCCGTTCCTGCCGGTCGGTGACGCCATGCACGCGCAGCCCTTCGCCCACGATGTCGCCCACCTTGGAGCGCGGGTCGAGCGACGAGTAGGGGTCCTGGAACACCAGTTGCATCTCGCGGCGCAGCGGCTTGAGTTCGGACGGCTTGAGCGCGAACAGGTCTTTGCCGTCGAAACGCACCGTGCCCGCCGTCGCCGGGATCAGGCGCAGGATGGCGCGGCCCACCGTCGTCTTGCCGCAGCCGGACTCGCCCACCAGGCCCAGAATCTCGCCACGCCGGATGTCCAGGTCTACGCCGTCTACCGCCTTGACCACCCCGACCGTGCGCTTGAGGATGCCCGCCCGGACGGGGAAATAGACCTTCAGCCCGCGAATTTCTACCAGATTCTCGGTCGTGCTCATCGTTGTTCGCCTTCGTAGAGCCAGCAACGTACCAGGTGCCCTGGTCTGGCCTCGATCATGGGCGGCTCTTCGACGGTGCACTTCTCCAGCCCATGTTCGATCCGCGCCCGGCAACGCGGAGCAAAGCGACAGCCAGGCGGCATGTCAATCAGGTTGGGCACGCGCCCCGGAATCACTTCCAGCCGCTCCTTGCGCTGCCCCATCACCGGGATGGAGGCGATCAGGCCGCGCGTGTAGGGGTGCAGCGGCTCGTCGAACAGGTTGAGCGTGGGCGCTTCCTCGACGGCGGTACCGGCGTACATCACCGTCACCACGTCGGCCATCTCCGCCACCACACCCATGGCATGCGTGATCAGCATCACCGCCATGCCGCGCTCTTTGCGCAGGGTGCGGATCAGGTCGAGCACCTGCGCCTGAATGGTCACGTCGAGCGCGGTCGTCGGCTCGTCGGCGATGAGCAGGTCGGGCGCGCAGGCCATGCCCATGGCGATCATCACGCGCTGCGCCATGCCGCCCGATAGCTCGTGCGGGTAGTTGTGTATGCGCCGCTCTGGATCGGGGATGCCGACTTCTTTGAGCATCCGCACCGCTTCTTCCTGGCGCGGCGGACGCCCGGCGTCCTGATGCACCTTGAGCACTTCCAGCAGTTGCGTGCTGACCTTCAGCACGGGGTTGAGCGATGATTTTGGCTCCTGGAAGATCACCGAGATCTGCTTGCCGCGGATGGCGGACATCTCCCGCCGCGATTTGGTCAACAGATTCTCGCCCTTGAACCACACTTCGCCGGAGACAATGCGGCCCGGCTTGTCCACCAGTTGCAGGATGGACATGGCGGTCATGCTCTTGCCACAGCCGGATTCCCCCACCACGCCGCGAATTTCGCCGCGCCGGACGGTCAGGCTGACGCCATCTACCGCCTTGACAATACCCCGGCGCGTGAAGAAATAGGTCTTGAGGTCTTTGACCTGCAGAAGAGGCGGCTCTTCTGCCGGAGGTTTGCCGTTGTCACGAGTCTTGTCTGTCATGGCCAGCGCAGTCCCTCCCTGTCAACGATCCAGGCGCGGGTCGAGCGCATCGCGTAACCCGTCGCCGAGCAGATTGAACGCCAGCACCGTGATCATGATGGCAATACCAGGGTAGAACACCAGATGCGGCGCGGTGAAAACCTGGTTGCGCTCCGCGCCGAGCATGGCTCCCCATTCGGGCGTGGGCGGTTGCGCCCCCAACCCCAGGAACGACAGCGCCGCCGCATCCAGGATGGCCGTGCCGATGCCCAGCGTCGCCTGCACGATCAACGGAGCCAGCGCGTTGGGCATGATGCGCCGGAACAGGATGCGTGCATGGCTGACGCCCAGTACCCGGTCGGCGGTGACGAAGTCCTCTTCCTTGACCGCCAGCACCCCCGACCGCGCCACGCGCGCATAGGCCGGAATGAACACTACAGAGATGGCCAGCAGGGCGTTGATCAGCCCCGGCCCCAGCACGGTCACCACGGCGATGGCCAGGATGAGCGGCGGGAAGGCCAGCAACACGTCCATGATGCGCATGATCACGTTGTCCACCCAACCCCCGACGTAACCGGCCACTGCCCCGCTGATGGTGCCGATGATCACCGCCAGCGTCACTGTGGTCAGGCCCACGATGAGCGACAGCCGCGTCCCATAGATCACGCGGCTGAACTGATCGCGCAGGTTGCCATCTATGCCCATCAGGTATTGATAGTCGGAGGTCTTGACCACGCTGATCTCGTCGGTGGTGGCGACCAGCACACCGCCGCCGCTGTTCTGCCAGGCGACCTGCAGGATGGGCGCGTCGCGCTCGATGGTCAGCACGCGGTCGCCGCTCCTGGCATCCCACACTTTGATCGTGTGCTCGCCCCGCGTGAAGATGCGCGTCGCCAGGGGGCTACCGCCCATCTGCAGGATCGGCTCGCCGTGCTCCAATGCCAGTACCTGCTCGCCAGTGGCCACGCGCCACACGTAGGCGGTGTCGCCGTCGCTGGCCATGACGTTCTGAATGCCGCGCGAGATAGCCTCGCTCCAGGTGCCATTGCTCAGCGCGCCCACATGATCAATGGTCAGCTCGCGCTGGAAGGTAGAAGCGTTCCAGATATAGAGCTTGTCGCCGCTGGTGGTCAGGATGCGGTTGGTGGCCTTGTTGAAACTGGCGCTGGTCAGGGGCACGTCGTGTGCCAGCGTGGCAACTTCCGTGCCGACGAAAGCGTTCCACAATTTGGCCTCGTTGCCGCTGGCGGTCAGCACCAGCGTGCCGTTGGAATTCCACTGCACAGTCAGCAGCGGCTCCGGCGACTCGATGGCGGCCACCAGCGTCCACGACAGCGTATCCCACAGGCGCACTGTGTGCGTGTCCGCGCTGAGGAAGCGCGTGCCGTCAGCATTCCAGCGCACCAGGGTCGCCCCGCCCTCGTGTTCCAGGGTGCGGCTCAGCGCGCGCCGGTTGACATCCCAGACGTAGAGTTCTTCGCTGCTCGCCGCCAGGATTTTCTGGTCGTTGGGACTCCAGTCCAGGGCGGTCACCGGCCCGTCGTGCTCCAGAGTCATCATGAGCTTGCCATTGCTGGCGTTCCAGATGCTGATCGTCTTGCCGTGCGCCGCTGCCATCAGGGAGTTGGTGGAGCTAAGCGAGGCGGCGGCAATCGGTTCGGCGGGGGCGGCCTTCACCAGCACGTCGCCTGCGCCGGGGCAGCCGAACAGGTGAATGCACGGCGCATCGCGCTTGGCGACGCCTTCCTCCGGCACATCGAGCAAGACGGCCAGCGGATCGTGCGTGGCGATGAGGGGGGCGAAGATGGCGACAACCACCAGAATGCCCAGGATGGTCAGCCCCACCAGCGCCGATGGCTTGCGCAGCAGGCGCTCGATAGTCTCGCGCCACAGGCTTTTGGGCGGCCTGGTGATGGCAACGACGTCGGCTGCTCTGAGATCAAGATCAGATGAGGCAGGTTCTGTGCTGTGCATGGTCTCTACTCAAGGCGGATACGCGGATCCAGATAGGCGTAGAGCGTGTCCACGATCAGGTTGATGAAGACGAACATCACCGCGATCACCAGGGTGAAGCCCTGCACCACCGTGTAATCGCGGCCCGTGATCGAGTCGTAGAGAATGCGTCCCACCCCCGAAAGGCCAAAGACCGTCTCGGTGAGCACGGCTCCGCTCATCAACGACCCCAGCGACAGCCCGATGATCGTCACCACTGGCAACAGCGCGTTGCGCAGGCCATGCCGCACCACCACGCTGAGTTCGTGCACCCCCTTGGCCCGCGCCGTGCGCACATAGTTGAGGCCCAGCACCTCCAGCAGGCTGGAGCGTGTCATGCGGGCGATGATCGAGAGCGGAATAGTGCCCAGGGCCATCGCCGGCAGGATCATGTGCTTGAGCGCGTCCCAGAAGCCGGCCCAGTCGCGCACCAGCAGCGCGTTGAGCGTGTTGATGTTGGCGATGAAACCGGGCAGAGTCAGGGCGCTGCCGTCTACGTCCAATCCCCAGGCCTGGTAGAACGGCTCGATGATGCGCCCCGCCGTCAGCCGACCAGTAGGCGGCAACCAGAAGGGGGTGTCTTTGAGCGCCACGCCAAACAGATACGACAGCATCAGGCCCAGCCAGAACACCGGCATCGAAACGCCGATGTTGGCCCAGATCATCGTCCCTACATCTATGGCGGAGTTGTGATAGTAGGCCGAGACAATGCCCAGCGGGATGCCGATCAGCACGGCGAAGGTCATGGCGAAGAAGCTCAGTTCGAGCGTCACCGGCAGGCGCTCGACCATCAACTCGGTGACCGGGCGACCGAACTTGATCGAGTTGCCCAGGTCGCCGTGCAGCACGTCGCGCAGGTAGATGCGAAACTGCTCCGGAATCGGCTCGTTGAGGCCGTAGCGCTCGTTGAAGGCCGCGCAAATCTCCGGCGTTGCCTTTTCGCCCAACGCCGAATGGCAGGGGTCGCCGGGCAGCAGACGCGCCAGCGAGAAGGTGACAAACAGAATGCCCAACAGCACAGGGATGGCCAGGGTCAGGCGTCGCAACAGGTATCCTGCCATAGGTCGCCTCGTGCACAGAATGCGGAAACCGGCCTGCCACAGAGATTTGGTAGAGGGTATCCACAATCACGGCTGGGGTCAAGAGGGTTTTCGCCCGCCGGGTGCGTGCAAAGGGGTGTCCAGGCAGTCCCCTCTGTAGTGTGATCGGAATCTTGGACAGATTCAAGCCGGATCTAAGAGGGGATCCGGCGCGGATAGGCAGGCCGCCTCAAATTCGGCGGGGGTGAAGGGAGTCTCGCCCCGCGAGGGGGTTCAGCGGGGTGCGTGCAAAAAGTGTCAGGCAGTTAGCCGCGCTCCAGTTTACCTCACCCCCGCTTGGCGCAGCGAGGCTGGGGGTGAGGTGAACGCTCCGGTGTCAAGCCGGTCGCTGACAACCTTTGCACGCGCCCGATCTGCTGGAAACAGGGAGACGCAGGCATTTGTGCGAAGTCACTAACTGGAAGTTCTCAATGAAGTAGAGCTGGTCGGGATGGAGCCAACGCTTCGGCTGGGGTTCAAAGAGGGTTATCCGAGAAAGCTGCCTTGTTGTCCGCCCATCTCCACTTTCTTTACTCTCCTGTAACATGCCTTTAAAGCGCCTGCTATTGTCAGGCGAGGCAACCTGAACTAAAATGTACATAGGATGAAACCACGCTTCGGCATTGTCCTCCCTGCGGCTCTTGCGATTCTTTCCGGCACGGTATCCTGGCAACCGGTCGCCCAGAAAGTCATGCGCGGGATGGCTCACGCGCGTGGTTTGGCACGCATGAAGAGGCCGACGGATGCCCGACTGTGAGGCGCGGCCCATTACGCCGCTCGACCTGGCGCTGGTACGGCGACTCATCGCGCAGCGCCTGCCGCTCGATATGACGCAAACCCTGGCCCGTGGCCTGCCGGGGATGGAGGGAGCGTTGCTCTCCGCCCTGCCCCTGGCCGACCTGGGCGCGCCGACAGTCGTCATCCGCAACGGCGAGGGCGGCTTTGTGGGGCAGTTCCGTCAGCGGGCCGGGCGCGCCGTCGCACAGCTCACTTTCCTGGCTCCGGAACCGCAACCCGTTCATCTGCCCTACTGGCTGGCGATCATTGATACGCTGGTCGCCGAAGCGGGCAGGCGCGGAGCGCTGGTGGTCAGCGCGGAAGTGCCGGAGGGACACGCTGCCTTTGTCGCCTTCCGGCAGACGGGTTTCGCTGTCTACTCGCGGCAGGCCATTCTGCGCCGCGATCCGGGTCGCGCGGATGCCGATCCGTCGCTGGTGCGCGCCGAGACCGAACGCGACGCGGCAGCCGTCAGCCTGCTCTATGCCAACACTGTCCCGCGCCTGTTGCAGCAGGCCGAGCCGTGGCCAGAAGCCGAACAGAGTGGCCTGATCTACGAGCGCGACGGGCAGATCGCGGGGTATCTGGAAGTCGTCGAAGGCAAGAACGGCGTGGTGATCAAGCCCTACTTCCACCCGGAAGTCTACGATCAGGCCGCCGAAGTGATCCTGGCCGCGCTGACGCACCTGCCGCGGACTGCCGAAGTGCCGGTCTATCTGTACGCGCGAGCCTATCAGGATTGGTTGCGCGGGGTGCTGGAACGAGTCGGATTTGTGGCGTGTGCTGAGCACGCGCTGATGGTCAAGCACACTGCGCCTCGCCTGGAGCGCATGGAACTGGCCCCTGTGCCCGGCCTGGAACCGGGGCGGCTGCGGCCACCCGTCACCGATGGGCCGATCACTGTGCGCAAACTCGCGCGCTGGCCCAAGCATCGTCTGAACCGGTGGGCCTCCTGGTGGCTCAACGGTCATCATCAGTAGAAACAGGGATATGGAACGTCGAATCACCGATGATCTGGACAAACTGAAAGCGGTCTTGCCGCCGCACCTGGTGGAAAAGCTGAACGCCCTGGGGCGCGACGAGGACGAACTGCTGGAAGTGATCCTCGACCTGGGGCGCGTGCCCACCGCCCGCTTCACCGACGGAGAAGTGGTGCTGGACTCGCGCGAGGTCACCGCCGAGATGATCGCCTACGTCACCGAGCGAGTGGGCGAATTCGACGAGGACAACCGCGCGGGGATCGAGCGCACCCTGCACCGCATCAGCGCCATTCGCAACCGGCGTGGGCATATCGTCGGTCTCACCTGTCGTGTGGGGCGCGCCGTCTACGGCACCATTGACATCCTGGCCGACATCATCGAGTCTGGCAACAATGTGCTGTTGCTGGGGCCGCCCGGCGTGGGCAAGACCACTCTGCTGCGCGAAGCTGCCCGCGTGCTGGCCGAAACGCGCCGCGTGGTGATCGTAGACACGTCGAACGAGATCGGCGGTGACGGCGATGTGCCACACCCGGCAGTCGGGCGCGCGCGCCGGATGCAGGTGCCGACGCCGGTGTTGCAGCACGAAGTGATGATCGAGGCGGTCGAGAATCACAACCCGGAGACGATCGTCATTGACGAGATCGGGCGCGAACTGGAAGCAGCGGCGGCCCGCACCATCGCCGAGCGCGGCGTACAACTGATCGGCACGGCGCACGGTAACACGCTCGATAACCTGCTGCTCAACCCTACCCTCTCCGATCTGGTCGGCGGGATCGAGTCGGTCACGCTTTCCGACGAGGAAGCGCGGCGACGTGGTACGCAGAAGACCGTGCTGGAACGTCGCGCGCCGCCTACCTTCAACGTGCTGGTGGAGATTCAAACGCGCAACCGGTTGGTGGTGCTGGATGACGTGGCCGCAGCCGTAGATGCCAAGTTGCGCGGGCGTCCGTTGCCAGTCGAAATCCGGCAGCGCAACCCCGACGGCACGATCACCATCGAGACCGCCCGCCCAGAACTGGCCTTCGGCGAGCGCAACGGGGGTCGCAACGGCGGGCGGCGTCAGGCCGGGCGGCGCGAGATGGCTCCTGCGCGCACGTCCGAACCGGACTATGGCTACAGCCGCGCGGAGCCGTTCGAGCCGGCCCGCAGGGAAGGGCGTGGTCTGCCCACGCTGCACGTCTTCCCCTATGGGCTGGCGCGCAACCGCCTGCTGGACGTGGCGCGGCAACTGCACGTCCCGATAGAAATCGTGGACGATCTGGAGTCGGCGCAGGCTCTGGTCACGCTGAAGACCTACTACCGCCGTCGCCCGCGCCTGATCGTGGACGCTGAGCGGATGGGCGTTTCGATCTACGTGCTGCGCGCCAACACGGCCACGCAGGTCGAGGACTTCCTGGTGGACATCTTCGACCTGTATCACGACTCGCCGCAGGACGACGATCCCCTGACGGCAGCCATCCGCGAGACGGAAGAGGCCATTCGCCGGGTGCGCAGCGGGGAGCGTTCGGTAGACCTGTCGCCGCAGGACGCCTACATCCGGCGCAAGCAACACGACATGGCCCGCGCGGCGCACCTGGTGTCGCATAGCTACGGCACCGAGCCGAATCGCCGCGTGCGTATCTTCCGCGACGAGGCAGCCCGCCCGTAACCCGGCGCGATAGCCTGTCAGCAACCCGCGGCGCGACTGCCCCCTCGACCTCTCTCAGCGAGGGGTTCAAGGGCGGACAGGGCTAGAGGCTGTTATGAACTTTCGCGCCGTATCTGGCCCTCACCCCTCAAACCCCTCTCCCTCGCGACTGCGTCGCGGGGCGAGGGGAAGCTACCTCCTGACGCAATGCCCGTTTGCCGCGCGCGTCGATCTGCGCCAAGATCGGGCGGGCCACAGTCGAAAGAGGAGGCGCGCGTGGAGTCAGCGGAGGTTCTGGTCATTGGCGCTGGCCCGGCAGGGATCGCCAGCGCCTATTTCCTGGGGCAGGCGGGCATCCCTTATCTGGTGCTGGATCGCGCGCCAGTGATCGCGTCCACCTGGGCCAGCGTCTACCCGTCGCTGCGCCTGAATACTTCGCGCTTCTATTCCCATCTGCCAGGGTGTCGGTTTCCCTGGTGGTTCGGCATCTTTCCCAGCGGGCGACAGTATCACCGTTACCTGGAATGCTTCGTGCACGCGCACCGTCTGAACATCCGCCTGGGCGTGACCGTCTACCGCGCCTGTCCCGAAGGCGACGGCTGGCGGGTGGAGAGCAGCGCCGGTTCCGCCTGGTATCCGGCGTTGATCGTCGCCACGGGGCGCTTTGGCCGCCCCTATCAGCCGCCAATCCCCGGCCAGGAGACCTTCACTGGCGAGTTGTTACACGCCTGCGCCTATCGCGGGCCAGAACCGTTTCGCGGACGACGGGTGATGGTGGTCGGCAACGGGCCGAGCGGGGTGGACATTGCCACCGACCTGGGCGCTCATGCAGCCCGCCCTGTGCTGCTCAGTCAGCGTACTGGTGTAGTGCTGCGCCCGCGCTACCCCTGGGGACTGCCCAAGCATGCCTGGATGATGATCGCCGAATGGTTGCCCGCACCCCTGGGCCGCGCCTTGCTGGCGCGCATTGACCGCCTGAAGTTCGAGCATCTGGATCGACTGGGCATCAAGGTGCCCCGCACCGAAGCCGAGAGCACCGCCGCGGGCGCGACGCGCGGTGCGGAGCTGATCCAGGCGGTCAGGGGCGGGCGGGTGCGCTGCGTGGACGCGCCCGCGCGTTTCGACGGGCCAGACGTAATCCTGAGCAGCGGGGCGCGCGTGCGTGTGGATGTGGTGATTCTGGCGACGGGTTATCAACCAGCCCTGTTCAGCTTCCTCGACCTGGGCGACGTGCCGACCAATCGCGACGGCTGGCCGCTGCGCGTAGACGAGCCGCCCGACGACGTGAGCGCGGGCAGACGCGAGGTCCTCGGCTGGCCAGGGCTGTACCTGGTCGGCACCTACTACCTGGGCAAGGGAGCGCTCTACAACTGCAATGTCGAGGCGGCAGCCGCCGTCGCCGAGATTCAGGAGCGTCTGCGGCGAACGGGTCGGTGACCTGCCTAGAGGCTGTTATGAACTTTCGCGC
>AMZC01001562.1_pt1 | contig 22546 bp, 15 predicted proteins | sample 948551 | NCBI WGS metagenome assembly AMZC01 (sample SAMN01120625, study PRJNA171369) | bioreactor sludge metagenome | biome: sludge; isolation source: anaerobic thermophilic cellulolytic sludge from lab reactor | place: China: Hong Kong, Shek Wu Hui wastewater treatment plant | collected... | reverse complement strand
GGGGTGAGGTAAAGTTGAGGGCAGCTTCCTTTTCGAGATGCGCCCAATGGCTGTCCGCCCTCGGACCACACACCGAGAGAGAGCAGCAAGGCGCGTCAGTGCTGAGCGGGGGTGAGGTCAGTCGGCGCGCAGCTTGTACGAGGCAGGGCGACCCATGAGCAAACAACCGCCGGACGTAGACGCCATCGTGGCGGAACTGGCGCGCAACAAGAAATACCGCGCCATCGGCATTGCCGAAGACACCATCCGCGACATCGTGCTGAGCGAGCTGGCCCGTCAGCCGAACGCCAAAGCTGCTGTGCAGTCGGCCCGCAAGAAGCTACACGAAGTCGTCGCGCTCTACCTGGGCGATCCCGATTACGACGCCGCCGAAGCACAACTTGCTGACGCCTGCGCGACAGGCGACCCGGCGACTATCCGCGCGGCCTGCGCAGCGATCATGGAGGCGCACGACTCCACCCGCGAACGTCTGCCGTTGCTGGAAAGCTTCTATCCGCGCCTGTTCGCCGTGACCGGCGTCCCGCAGACCGTGCTCGACCTGGCCTGCGGGCTGAACCCGCTGGCGATCCCCTGGATGGGGCTGCCCGCCGGCGCGCGCTACTACGCCTACGACCTCCATCAGCGGCGCGTGGACTTCCTCAACCGCGCCCTGGCTCTGCTCGGCGCAGGCGGCGCGGCCATCTTCCAGGACATTCTGGTCACGCCGCCGCAGGAATCCGGCGACGTAGCCCTGCTGCTGAAAGAAATTCACCGTATGGAAAAGCGGCGGCGCGGGATCGTCCTGCCGCTGCTGGACGCGCTAGAGGTGCGCTGGATCGTGCTCTCCTCGCCGACGCGCAGCCGCACTGGTCGCCGCGCCGTCAAGGAGGCGTATCGCGAGCAGGTGCACGGCATCCTGGCCGCGCGCCCCTGGCCGATCATCGAGATCGAGTTCGCCAACGAACTGCTCTATTGCATCGCCAAAGCGCCATGAGCGATACCCTGTCCGCCCGCCTGCAACACTACCGGCAACTGCTCTCTCCGGCGGAGCTATCCCGCCTGGAGGCGGCGCTGACCCGCCCGCAGCCGCCCGCGCTGCGCGTCAACACACTCAAGATCAGCGTGGAGGAGGCGCGGGCGACATGGCCGCTGTGGTACGGCTGGGAGATCGAGCCGGTGCCCTTCTGCCCGGCGGGGTGGCAGGTGTTGCGGGCAGGACAACCGCTCAGTCAGACGCTGGAATACGAACACGGTTACTATTACGTGCAGGACGCCGCCTCGATGCTGCCCGCCGAGTTGTTCACCGCGCACGACGCCCCGCTGATCCTCGACCTGGCCGCGGCCCCCGGCGGCAAGAGTACGCACCTGGCCAGCCGCTACGCCGACCGCGGCGTGATCCTGGCCAACGACAGCAGCGTCGCGCGCCTGACCGCGCTGCGCTCCAACCTGCAGACGTGGGGCGTCTTCGGCGCACTGGTGACCGGCTTCCCCGGCGAGCGCTTCGGGCGCTGGTTTCCGGAGACGTTCGACCGCGTGCTGCTCGATGCGCCGTGCAGCGGCGAGACTTTCCGGCCCCTGAGCGGCGGGCGAGGGCGCGTCGTCAGCGAGCGCGAGCGGGCGGCGCTCTGTCTGCGCCAGGACGCCCTGTTGCTGAGCGCTTTCCTGGCCGCGCGGCCCGGCGGAGAAATCGTCTACGCCACGTGCACGCTGGCCCCCGAAGAAGACGAAGCCGTCCTCGATGGGTTGCTGCGGCGCTATCCCGGCGCAGTGGAGGTGGAAGCGGTCGAGGGCGCGCCGCAAGCGCCCGGCCTGATGACCGACGGCGTGCGCACCTTCGATCCGACGGTACAACGGGCCATCCGCCTGTGGCCGCACCTGTTCCAGACGGCGGGTTTCTTCGCGGCGCGGCTGCGCAAACTGGCTTCCGTGCCCGTCGAGCCGGACGAACGCCCCGTCCGCCCCTGGGCGGCGACAGGGATGACCGCCCTCAGCCGCGCCGAAGTCGCCCGCCTGAGCGCAGACTGGCGGTCGTTCTACGGCTTCGACCTGGGCGCGGCCCTGGAGACGCTGGAGCTGACGCTCTGGCGGCGCGAACGGTTGCTGTTCGCCGTGCCACAACGCCTGATCGCGCTCTTCGGCGATCTGCCACACGCCGCAGCAGGGTTGCTGGCCGGGCAGGAACTGGACGGGCAGATCATCCCCTCGCACGAGCTGATCACGCGCTTCGACAGGGCGTTCACGGGCGCGCGAGTGACGCTGGACGAGGCGCAGGTCGCCCTGTGGCGGCAGGGGCGCGATCTGCGCCCCGCCCCGGCAACAGGCTATCCGGCGGGGACGGTGATCTTGCTGCAGGACGAATGCGGGCGCTTTCTGGGACGCGGGCGCTTGCTCGGCGACCGCCTGCGCAACCTGTTACCTCGTCGCGTCAAGGGTGCGCCGTAGATTGCCAGAAGGCAAGGGGTGCGCCCCTCGCCCTCGCGACTGGCGTCGCGGGGTGAGGGGAGTGAGGGGCCACAGAGCGCCGCCAACCGCCCGACACATTGTGCACGCACCCGCTCGGACGGATAGCTTTCGCTACAACTTTTCGACCCTGACTGCGTATATACCTGTTGGCAGGAAGTCCCCGACCCCCGCAATCTGTGACATGAAAGGGAGAAATGTAAGCATGGCCGAAGCCACTACCAATCATTACGTCGTGCGCACCGAGAACCTGCGCAAAGACCTGAAGATGGGCGAGGTTGTCGTGCACGCCGTGCGGGGCGTCTCGCTGACCGTCGCGCCGGGCGAGTTCCTGGGCATCATCGGGCCGTCGGGCAGCGGCAAGTCTACGCTGCTGGGCCTGATCGGTGGATTGGATACCCCTACCAGCGGGCGCGTGTACATTGATGGGGTAGACATCACCGATCTCGACGAGCGCGCGCTCACCCGCGTGCGCAACGAGAAGATCGGCTTCGTCTTCCAGTTCTTCAACCTGATCCCGACCCTGACTGCGCTGGAGAACGTGGCGCTGCCCATTCAGTTCGCCCGCAAGCGCAAGTACAACCCCACCAAACGCGCCAAAGAGTTGCTGGAACTGCTGGGCCTGGGCGACCGGATGCATCATCGGCCCACGCAGCTTTCGGGCGGGCAGCAACAGCGCGTGGCGCTGGCCCGCGCCCTGGCCAACGAGCCGCCGCTGCTGCTGTGCGACGAGCCGACCGGCAACCTGGACACCGAGTCCAGCGAAGTGGTGATGAAAGCCCTGCGCGACGTACAGCGTCAACTGGGCACGACGATCATCGTCGTCACGCACGACATGGACGTGGCGTCGCAATGCGACCGCGTGGTGGCGCTGGTAGACGGCAAGATCGCCCAGGACGTGGACGCGCGCTCTACCGCGCAGATGGAAGCGATCCGCCTGCTCAAAGACAAACGCTCGACCGGCGAACTGAAACCAGTGACGGTGAACGGGCGCTAGCAAGGACACGGCCATGATCGAAAAGCTCAGGTTCTACACGCGCCATTCGCTCAACGATCTGCGCGTCAACAAGCAGCGCACGCTGTTCGCGTTGCTGTGCATCGCGGCGGGCGTGGCGGCTATCGTCAGCCTGCAGACGCTCGGCGTGATGATCGAAGATACGCTGACTGGCAGCCTGCAAGAGAGCAACCGCGGCGACATTCGCCTCACGGCCAGCCGCGACGAGTCCGCCCGTGTTCAGCGCGCCCGCGACGAGGGGCTGATCGCGCCGGCGGGCGGCTTCGGCGGCAACCTGTTCACTCCCCAGGGCATTCAGACCATCGGGGACTGGCTGAGGGAAGAATATCCTGGCACCACCGTGACCTATCGGCAGGCGCTGACTTCGATCACGGCGGGCATGGTGGTCAGCAACCCGCGCAACGACGAAGAGCAGACCTTCGTCACGCCCTACATCGTGGAGATCGCCGCCTATCCCCTCTATGGCGAGCGCCGCACCGAAGATGGAAAGCTCCTGCGCGAAGTGATGCGGGCTCCGACGGACATCGTGATCAGCCGCAACCTGGCCGACACGCTTGACGCTCAGGTTGGCGATACGCTGTTGCTGAGCGGAGCCAAGGCCGAATTCACCCTGCGCGGCATCGTGCCCACCTCGGAGGAGGCCGGTTACGAGAACTTCTCCGGCAACCTGATCGGCTATTACTACCTTGACGTGTCCGCCGTCGCGCTGTTCAACGGGGACATCTCCGCGGGCGCTGATCAGATTTACGTGCGCCTGGGCGACCCCGCGCAGGTAGAAGAGGCCACGCGGACCATCCGGCAGCGCTTCGACTTCGTGGAGACGATCAACACGGTTGATCTGCAAGAGCAAAACCGCGAAGTCGCCGACGCCATCAACCAACTGGTGGTGATTATGGGGTTGGTGTCGCTGCTCATCGGCGGCATCGGCATCGTCAACACCATGCTGGTCATCGTCAGCCGCCGCACGACGGAAGTAGCTGTGCTGAAGACCATCGGCCTGGAAGCGGAACAGGTAACCGCGCTCTTCCTGACCGAAGCCGTGCTGATGGGCATCTTCGGCAGTTTGCTGGGTATCGTCCTGGGTTGGGTTGCTGCCTACGCCGTCAAGGGTGTGGCCGAAGGCTTCCTGGCGCAGACGCTCACCTTCCGCATCACGCCCGCTCCGGCGCTGACGGGTTTCGTCGTCGGGGTGATCGTCACCACCATCTTCGGCTTCCTGCCCACCCTGGCGGCAGGTCAGGTGCGCCCCAACCTGGTGCTGCGCCCCACCGACACGGTGATCCCCCGCGCGGGGCGTGCCCGTTCCTTCGCCGCGCTGCTGTTCGTCATGCTGGCGATCAGCCTGGTGGCGCAACCGCTGATCAACGACCTGCTCTCGGCGCAGTCTATCCGCGCTGCGGCGATGGGCGTGGGCGGCTTCCTGGGGCTGCTGATGGGCGTCACCCTGCTCAGCGGGAGCATCTTCGCTGGCTGGACGCGGCGCAAACTCTGGCGGCGGATCATCCGCTGGGCGCTGATGATACCGGGCCTGCCGCTGCTGGGCGCGGCCTTCGGCTATGCCGTGCCGGCCCTGCTGATCCTGTTCGGCACGTTCATCACTGTCGGCGTGCTCTACGCCGTGCTGTGGGTGATCATCTGGCTGGTGGGGCGCTTCCTGCCCACCTGGCGGCTGGTTGACCTCAAGCTGGTGCTGCGGGCCATGCTGGCGACCAAAGGGCGCGCGGCTTCCACCCTGCTGGCGCTGGTGGTAGGGGTCTTCACGCTCAGCCTGATCACCATGCTGGCCACGGCCATCACCAACCGTTTCGCCCAGATTCTGGAAAACGAAGTGGGCGGCAACGTGATCGTCTTCGCCGCGGGGACAGGCGACACGCTGCGCATGGTCGAGGAGCGGCTGGCGACCGTCGAGGGCGTGCGCAGCTATTCCGCCGTCGCCACCTACGACGTGACTCTGGTCTCGGCCACCGATGTCAGCGAGAATCGTATCCTGACGGCCAGTCAGTTGGTCAACCTGGCTCGCCAGGAGGCCGAAGAAGAAGCCGACAGCTTCCGCTGGATGTTCAGCAGCATAGACGCGCGCGGCGTGCACGCCAACCTGCCCGACGTGACCTTTTACCGGGGGCGTCAGTTGCTCCCCACCGACACCGGCCCCTGGAATCCCGATGAGGGTCAGTACCCGCCTATCGTCATCTCGGCCACGCAGGGCGTGGTTGCCACCGGCCTGGAAGTGGGCGATCAGTTGCTGTTCGAGTTCACCACGCCCGGCCAGAGCGCCACAGGGACGGAGCGCAAACTGGTGCGCTTCGAGATCGTGGGCATGATAGACCGGCGCACGCCGGGAGTACAGGTGAACTTCGGCTCGGCCAACTACGCGCCGATCAACGCCTTCCCGCCCGATGTGCGCCCGTCCAGCGTCAGCGCCATCGTGGATGTGGAAGAAAGTCAGATTCGGGCGCTGCGGCGGGCCATGAACGAAATCCCGCTGACCTTCGTGATGGAGACGAAGCTGCTCAACGACCTGATCAACCGCGTCATTGATCAGTTCACCTCGTTCCCCATCCTGGTGGCGGCGCTGGCGCTGGTTGTCGGCGGCATCGTCATCGCCAATTCGGTGGCGCTGGCCACCCTGGAACGCCGGCGCGAGATCGCCATCATGAAGGCGGTGGGGTTGCAACGCGAGCGCGTCCTGGGCATGTTGCTGCTCGAATACGGCCTGCTGGGGCTGATCGGCGGGCTGATCGGCGTCGGGTTGGGTGGCATAGGGCTGCTGTTCCTGCTCATTCGGGCCTTCGGCGGCGAACTGGGGCGCTCGATTCCCTACGTCACCGCGCTGGAACTGATGGCGCTGTGCGTGCTGATCGCGCTGACCGCGGCTATCCTCACGGCATGGCGCGCCTCCGGCGAGAAGCCGCTCAACGTGCTGCGCTACGAATAGATCGGGCGAATTTCGCAACGATCAGCAAAGGGGTCGTGTGAATGAACACGGCCCCCTCTTTTCACCTGGTGAGAGACTGTCAGTCGCGGGGGATGCGCAGGTCGGTCAGCAGACGGCGCGCTTTGTCAATGAGCAGGTTCAGCAGGTCGAAGACCTCGTCGAAGGTGGCATCCGCCAGGTCTATACGGCCATCGCGCGCGTGCGCAAGCTGAATCAGGCTCTGCCAGGGTTTCTCGCCCGGCAACAGCACCCGCCCGTGCAGGGCCACGCCCGCCAGCACCAGCGGGACGTAGATATGCTCCAGCCGGATGGGGGCACGACCTTCCAGCGCGGCAACCAGGCGGGTTGCGTAGTCGGTGCGCTCTGCCTGATCGCCAAAATCGGCGTTGGTGAAGCTGCTCACCACATAGAAGCCGAGCATCGTCGCGTCGTAGATTGCCGCCGAGTAGAGCAGGCTGATCAGCCGATCAATGTCGTGGGCCACGTCTGGATCGGTGGCCAGCAGGCGGCACAACCGTTTGAACCAGGCGCTTTCTTCGCGGGAAAAGCCCTGTTCCAGGTCCAGCCCTTCCTGCAACACATACATCAGCGCCCGCACAATGAACAGCGCTTCTGCCGGGTGCAGGGGCATCCCTGCCTCGGCAAAGACGGCGTTGGTGTGTTCCAGCAGGGGCACATAGAGCAGAGCAGGGGACAGCGCGCGGGCGACCTTCAGCGCGTCGTCGCAGCTTGCCGCCACCTGCTGCTCTTCCTGCCGAAAGTCGCTCAACGTCCACAGCGCCTCATAGCGCGGTTGCGGCGGCTCGTCGAGCGGGGGCAGCCGTCCGGGGTAGACATCCAGCATTGTGCCCAGTTGTTGCGGGGCCACCTGCCGGGCACTGAAAGCGATGTCGCGCAGCACCGCCAGACGGGTGGGCGAGATCGTCAGCAGGCTGGGGGGCGGCCCGCCCGATGGCGGTCGGACGACCTGATAGCGATCCGGCGCGGTGGCCTCGATGGCCACCACGATGGGATAGCCTGGGGCAGGACGGGTGGGAGCCTGCGGGGTGATGGGAATGTGCACCAAGCCACATTCTACCGCTGGCAGGGTCAGCGCCAGGCGCGGACGCGGAGTGAAAAAGAGCGCTGGTTGTCCTGCCGCGTCGCGTGTCGGCGTCTTCACCAGCAGGCGCAATGCCAGCGGACGGTTGGTCATATTCTGCAGCAGCACCAGCGCTTCGACCGGGCGGTCGAGCGCGGTTACTGCCGGGAAGATGCCCAGCGCGCATTGCACCAGGTCGCCGATGGTCAGACGGCGCTCGCTCAACTGCCCCAGCACATCGGGGTACATCCCTGTATCGTCCACGCCGACCCCCCTTTGCCGCCTGTCCGCCCCCGCTGCAGCGTCGGGAATCTGCCTATGCTCCCATCATTGTATGCCATTCGGCAGATTTTGCACCTGCGCCCCACCAAGCGTTTGATTATTGGCTTGCCTGTGTGTATAATGCCCCTGCACTCGTGAGTACCGGAGAACGAAACTTCCATGGAGTCCTACAAGCCCAATCCTGACCCTGACATGGGGGCAGAAGAAACCATGCCAGAGGTCGAGCAAACCCTTTCCGAAGCTCTGCCTGTCCCAGAGCTTGCGGACGAAGCCCAACCGGAGCTGTCCTCTGAGCGCGATTCGTTCGAGGACGCGGTCGCTGCGGTAGACCGCGACGAAGACGAAGAAGACGAGCAGCCCGAAGAAAGCGCCGAAGGCCAGGCCGACGAGACGACCGGCATTCAGCGGGGCAAGATTGTCGAAGGCACGGTCCATTCCACCAGCCCCACCGAGGTATTGGTAGACCTGGGCGAGGGCGTGATTGGTGTGATCGCCAGCCGCGAGCTGGATCGCATGGACCGCGAGGCGCTGGAAGCGCTCAAACCGGGTAGCCCGGTGAGCGCCTACGTGCTGAAGGCCAAAGGCTCCGATGGACGGCCCGTGCTGTCCCTGGCCCGCGCCGAAGAGGAGCGCAACTGGAGCCTGGCCGAGCAGCATTATCAGACCAAGCAGGCGTACTATAGCAAGATCGCCGGCTACAACAAGGGCGGTCTGATCGTGCGCTTCGGCACGGTGCGCGGGTTCGTGCCCGCCAGTCAGGTCAGCCGCGACCGCCTGCAGCGCGCCGTCGGCAACAGCCCCGAAGAGCGCTGGGGCAGGATGGTGGGCGAGGACATCGCCGTCAAGGTGGTGGAGATTGACCGCGCCCGCAACCGCCTGATCCTGTCCGAACGCGCGGCTATGCGCGAATGGCGCGAAATGCAGAAAAGCCGCCTGCTCGAAACGCTGCGCGAAGGCGAAGTCCGCAAGGGCCGCGTGATCAGCATCGCCGACTTCGGCGCGTTCGTTGACCTGGGCGGGGCCGACGGCCTGGTGCACCTGACCGAACTCTCCTGGAAGCACATCACGCACCCGCGCGAGGTGCTGGAAGTGGGCCAGGAAGTCGAAGTCGAGGTCATCAGCGTTGACCCGCAGCGCAAGCGCATCGGCCTGAGCATGAAGCGCCTGGAGCGCGATCCCTGGCAGGAAGTGATCGCCCACTACTCCGTCGGGCAACTGGTGCAGGCCACGGTGACCAAACTCACCAAGTTCGGCGCATTCGCCCGCCTGGTAGACCGGCCAGAGATCGAAGGGCTGATCCACATCTCCGAGCTGGCCGATTACCGCGTCTCGCACCCGCGCGAAGTGGTGCTGGTGGGCGACGTGCTGACGCTGCGCATCGTCAAGATTGACGCCAACGAGCGTCGCCTGGGGCTGTCGCTGCGGCAGGTGGACTCGGCCAAGTACATGGATCAGGACTGGCAGGCGCTCGCCGCGGAAATCGGCGAAGAACCCCTCGCCGGGCAGGAAGAGTCTCCGGACGAAGCAGCGCCCGACCAGGCGGAATAGACTGCCTGCGGGTTCGCTCAGCCGCATGTTGGTAGATGAGAAGGTCCTTCCCCGCTGCACACGCCAGGGGAAAGGGCCTTTTGTCATCAGCCGTGCTCGTCTGCGCGCGCGGCCTCTGCCGCGACGTTTCCGGCGTTTGCCCTACTTCTTGAGACAAAGGGTTGCTTTCGCCGGGGGCGGTCGTGCTACAATAGAGGTAGAAAGCGCCTCAGTCGGGAGCAGCGACAACCGGTCAGGCTCCCCGCGCTTTCCACCCACCATGCCTTCGCTGAACGGCACTGTTGTCAGAATCGTCTCGCTTCGACCTGCGGTCGGTTAGCATTCCAGTCCAGGCTGAGAGTCTGCTGAGAATCGCAGCAATCCGGCGTCCATTTGACGTAAATATGATGAAAATCATTGGGAATTCGGACACAGAGTTATCTAAAATAGGGTGAGGGTTGCAGACGATCGCACGTCTGACGGCCCCCAACCTACCGCAAAAAACGCTCTTGTGCCGCGCTGCACCGCACCGTCGGAAACGGGGCTAGGAGAGACTGACACGATGTCGAACAAGATGGAGCGCTTCACGCAGCGCGCTCGGCGGGTCCTGAGCCTGGCTCAGGAAGAAGCCGAGCGGATGCAGCATAGCTATATTGGCACCGAGCACCTGCTGTTGGGCTTGATGCGCGAAGAAGGCGGCGTGGCCGGCAAGGTCTTGCGCGAGATGGGCCTGCACCCGGATCGCGTCGAGCAGATCATCGAGCGGCTGACCAGCGCCAACAAACGCCCCGGTGTCACCCGCATGGACCTGGCTCCGGCCACCAAGAAGGTGCTCGAACTGGCCGTGGACGAAGCCCGGCGCATGGGGCATCACTACATCGGCACCGAGCATCTGTTGCTGGGCCTGGTGCGCACCACCGACGGCGTGGCCATTGATGTCTTGCGCGAACTGAACATCAGCCCGGACGAGGTGCGTCGGCATACGCGCCGCGTGCTGCAGGAAAACCCCCTGCAGGCGACGCGCCGCACTCCGGAAAGCACCCCCGATCGCACGCCGCGCTCTGCCGTCAAGACCCCCATGGTGGATCAACTGGCCACCGACCTGACCGCGCTGGCCGAGCAGGGCAAGCTCGATCCGGTCATCGGGCGGCAGATGGAGATCGAGCGCGTCATTCAGATTCTCAGCCGCCGCCAGAAGAACAACCCCGCCCTGATCGGCGAACCGGGCGTGGGCAAGACAGCCATCGTCGAGGGTCTGGCGCAGCGCATCGTCGATCGCGACGCGCCCGCCCCTCTGCTGGGCAAGCGCGTCTTGCAGCTCGACGTTGGCTCGCTGGTGGCCGGTACCATGTATCGCGGTCAGTTCGAAGAGCGCCTCAAGCGCGTCATCGAAGAACTCAAGCAGTCCGACAGCATCCTCTTCATTGACGAAGTGCACATGCTGGTCGGGGCTGGGTCGGCGGGCAGCAGCGTAGATGCCGCCAACATCCTCAAGCCCGCCCTGGCGCGCGGCGAACTGCAATGTATTGGCGCAACCACGCTCGACGAGTATCGCCGCCATATCGAAAGCGACGCCGCCCTGGAACGCCGCTTCCAGAAGGTGATGGTCGAGGAGCCAACCATCGAGGAGACCATCGAAATCTTGCACGGCATCCGCAAGCCGTATGAGGAGCACCACAACCTCGACATCACCGACGAAGCGATCGTGGCCGCGGCCACGCTGTCGGCGCGTTACGTGCCCGACCGCTTCCTGCCAGACAAGGCCATTGACCTGATTGACGAAGGGGCCAGCCGCGTGCGCATGTACAAGTCGCCCGAATCCTCGCGCGTCAAGCGCCTGGAAAGCGAACTGCGCATCGCCCGCGAAGACCTGGAGATCATGGCCGACGAACTGTCGGACGAAGAACGCGCCAGCATTCAGGAGCGCATCGCCGAGCTGGAAGCCGAACTGGAAAGCTACCGCGCGCACTGGGACCCGGTCACGCAGCGCGCCCGCCTGACCGCCGAAGACGTGGCCGAGGTGGTAGGTATGTGGACGGGCATCCCCGTCACCACCATCGCCCAGGAAGAATCCGAGCGCCTGCTGCACATGGAAGAAGAGTTGCACAAGCGCATCGTCGGCCAGGACGAGGCCATCGAGGCCATCAGCAAGGCGGTGCGCCGTGCGCGCGCCGGTCTGAAAGACCCGCGCCGCCCCATTGGTTCGTTCATCTTCCTGGGGCCGACCGGCGTGGGCAAGACGGAGCTGACCAAGGCGCTGGCCGAGTTCATGTTCGGCAGCGAGGACGCGCTCATTCAGCTTGACATGAGCGAATTCATGGAGCGGCACAACGTCGCCCGCCTGACGGGCGCGCCGCCTGGTTACGTGGGGTACGAGGATGCCGGTCAGCTCACCGAAGCGCTGCGCCGTCGCCCCTATAGCATTGTCGTCTTCGACGAGATCGAGAAGGCGCATCCGGAGACCTTCAACATGCTGCTGCAGATCATGGAAGAAGGGCACCTGTCGGATGCGCGCGGTCGGCGCGTGGACTTCCGCAACGCCATCATCATCATGACCAGCAACATCGGCGCCGACCTGATCAAGCGTGGCACGACGCTGGGCTTCGGCCTGCCGGAGACGGCGGAGTCGCAGCAGCAGAGCTATGAAGAAATGCGCAAGACGCTGATGGAGAGCCTGCGCCGCGCCTTCCGTCCGGAGTTCCTCAACCGCGTGGACGCGACCATCGTCTTCCGCGCTCTCAGCAAGGACGAGATCGCGCAGATCGTTGACCTGGAGATCAAGAAGGTCAACGAGCGTCTGGCCGAACGCGCCATGTCGGTGACGCTGACTCAGGCCGCCCGGCAATATCTGGCCGACAAAGGCTACGATCCGGACTACGGCGCGCGCCCGCTGCGCCGCCTGATCACCAACCTGGTCGAGGATCGCCTGTCCGACGTGATCCTGGCGGGCGATATCAAGCTCGGCAGCACGGTGCTGGTGGACTACGACGCCGAGAAGGACGAACTGACCTTCAGCGAAATGCAGCCGGAGCAGCCCGAACAGCCCGAAAAGCCAGTGGGCGAGACGGCCTGACGCCGTCCTCAATTCCCGATGGCAGGAATGGCTCCCCGCTGCGGGAGCCTTTTCTTTGTCCTGCCCCACACATTTTGCCCGCACTCCTGCTAGGCACGCACTGGCCTTCGCTGCTATACTGCTGCACAGCGATGACCTGAGCGAAAGAGTGAGTTTCCATGACCCGCACGCTCGCCCTGACAGGGCTGATCCTGGCGTTTCTGGTTGCGCCGGTGCTGGTGCAGGCTCAGACAGGGGCTTTTCCCCTGCCCGCGCCGCTGTATATCCTCACCTCGCAGCAGGAGTTGATCTACGTTGATCCGGTCAACGGCGGTCAAACCGTGCTCTCGCAGCCGGGTCAGCCGGTCGCCGACTTCGACATCGCGCCGGACGGCGAATGGTACGTCTACCGCAGCCCGGCCAACAATGCGGTGATCGTGGCACGGCTGGACGGCGGCAGCGGCTATGTGCTGGAATTCCTGGACGCAGCGCCGCCCGTCAGTGGCCCTGCGCAGACCATCGCCTGGTCGCCAGACGCCGGGCGCATCGCCTACATCGTGCCCGCCGGTGTGCGCATCGCCGAACTCGGCGCGGGCGAATACGGCACGGCGTTGTTCGACACGATCCAGGGTGCCTGGGTCGAACTCTACTGGGAAGACGCCAGCACCCTGCTGGTCAGCGACGCGGCGGGCAAGGTCACGCGCATCAGCGGGGCGCGCGGGCAGTGGTCGCTGATCGCCGCGCCCGATGCCCCCGCCCGCCCTCAACTGCCAGTGCCTTCTTATCTGTCTGCCCAGGGAGTCGTGCGCGAGGGCAACCTGGTGGTGCCCGGCACGGCGGGCGCGCTGGCCTTCGACTGGGGGCCGCTCCCGCCACCGCTGGTAGACGCGCCGGGCAGCGCCCTGGCCCTGCCCGCCGACCTGCTCTATGTGGCTCCCGATGCGAGCGGCACGCCGCAGGTCTGGCGTGTCGCGCAGACGGGCGGTGTGCCGGTGACGCTCACCGCTGAGACCGCGCCCGTCCTGCGCTATGATCTCGCGCCGGATGGCGAGTGGATCGCCTACACCACTGCCGATACCCTGGTCGTCGCCCGCGTCGGTGGCGGCCAGCGGCGCGCGCTGGCAACCTTGCAGGCTGGTGCCTGGCCCGCGCGCCCCGCCTGGAGTCCCGATGGCGCGCGCCTGGCCTATCACGATGGGCGTGGCCTGTGGGTGGTGCCTGTAGATGGCAGCAGTCCGCCTCGCCTGATCGTGCAAAATACCCCCTTCGCCGAGAACGTCGCGCCGGTGGACGTGCGCGTCTACTTCGACCCGCGCTGGAGCGCGGATGGAGGACGACTGCTGGCCGGAATCGGTTACTGGGAAGGCACCGGCCTGGGCATCTTCGACGCGCAGAGCGGGGCCGAGTTGTTCCAGTCTGGCCTGCCCGCCAGCGCCAGCGCCTGGGCCGGAGATGGGCGCGTGCTCACCTGGGGCTGGTTCTGGGGCTACGCAGTGCCGGGCCTGTTTGTGATCGATCCGGCGGAGGGGCCAGGGGCCACGCCGACGCCTCTGTTGCCAGAGGGCACGCCGGTGCTCGACGTGACTGCCGACAGCGGCGGCGTATGGTACGCGCTGGTCACCTCCACGCCGGAGATGGGGCCGCAATACCTGCGCGCTCTGGCCGCGCCCACGCTCAGCGGGCCGTATGCGCCGCTGGCGGGAGGGGCGGGGGGCTTCGCCAGCGCCCCGACGCTGGGGGTGAGCATCCCCGGCGGGCCGGTGCTGGTGGCCGGTCTGCGTCACATGACCTACGACGAAAACGGGCGTCCTTCCGGCTCGCTGATCCTGCTTGACATGCGCACCGGCCAGACGGTGCAGGTGCGGACGTTCGGGCCAGTCGGTGAGGTGCACTGGCTGCGCCGGTGAGGTTGACCGGGTGGTGGGATGATGGGGACATGCGGGCGCAGCGCGGTTGGATGGCTGAAAGAGGGGCAGGACTATGGGCGAACGCATTCTGATCATCGAAGATGAGGAGCGCATCGCACAGTTTCTCAAGCGCGGCCTGATCTACGAGGGTTACCGCGTAGATGTTGCCTACGACGGGCCAAGCGGCCTGCAGATGGCCCGCGAACAACCGCCCGACCTGGTGATCCTCGACTGGATGCTGCCAGGCCTGGACGGGCTGGAAGTGTGCCGTCGGCTGCGAGCGGCGGGCGACGTGCCCATCCTGATGCTCACCGCCAAGGAAGACGTGCAGGATCGCGTGACTGGCCTGGACGCGGGGGCCGACGATTACCTGGTCAAGCCGTTCGACTTCGACGAGTTGCTGGCCCGCATCCGCGCCCTGTTCCGTCGCGCTCAGCCGTCTTCGCGTCCGGAAGTGTTGAAGTTCGCCGATCTGACGCTCGACACGGGCACGCACCGGGCGCAGCGCGGCGACCGCTACATTGACCTGACGGCGAAGGAGTACGAGCTGCTGGAGCTGTTCATGCGCAACCCTCGCCGCGTGCTGACGCGCGAGATGATCTTCGACCGCGTGTGGGGCTACGACTTCGGCGGCGAGAGCAACATCATCGAGGTCTATGTGCGCTACCTGCGCCAGAAGACCGAGGAGAAAGGCGAGCCGCGCCTGATTCACACCGTGCGCGGCGTCGGCTACGTGCTGCGCGAAGACGAGTGACCCTGGGTGCTTTCGGGTTTGGGGGCAGAATTCGCCACGGAGAGCGCAGAGATCACAGAGAAAGGCACAGAGTTCTCGTTCTGTCTTTCTACTTAGCGCCTCGGCATCTGTGCGATTCACACCGACTGCACCACCGCGAATGCACCCTCACCCGCTCTGCTAGCTGACGGCCCATCGCTGACCCGCTATAATCTGGGCGTTCCCATGCACAGGAGGTCGCCCATGTATATTGTTCACGTGTTCTGCCACGTCAAACCGGAGTTTGTCGAGCAGTTCAAAGCCGCCTGCATAGACAACGCCAGTCATAGCGTGCAGGAGCCGGGCATCGCCCGCTTCGATGTGATCCAGCAGGCCGACGACCCCACCCGCTTCGTACTGGTCGAGGTCTACCGCACGCCCGACGATCCCGCCCGTCACCGCGAGACGGCGCACTACGCCCGCTGGGCGCAGACCGTCGCCGACTGGCTGGCCGAGCCGCGCAGCAAGATCGTCTATGCCAACGTCTTTCCGGACGACCAGGGGTGGGGGTAATCCATGCGCTTTGAGTTCGCCACCGCCGGACGCATCATCTTTGGCGAGGGGACGCTGGCCGAAGCCGGGACGCTGGCCGCCGGGCTGGGCACCCATGCGCTGGTCGTGACCGGGCAATCGCTGGAGCGGGCCGCGCCGTTGCTGACGCGCCTGGACGACGCAGGCGTCGCCTACGGGACGTTCGCCGTCGCGCACGAGCCGACCGTCCAGCTGGTGTTGGACGGGGTGCGCCGCGCCCGCGACCTGGGCTGCGATCTGGTGATCGGTTTCGGCGGGGGCAGCGCCCTGGACACGGCCAAAGCCATCGCCGCCCTGCTGACCAACCCCGGCGATCCCTACGATTACCTGGAAGTGATCGGGCGCGGGGCTGCGCTGACCCGTCCCGCCGCGCCGACCATCGCCATCCCCACCACGGCAGGTACGGGCACGGAAGTCACGCGCAATGCCGTGCTCGCCTCGCCGGAGCACCGCGTCAAGGTGAGCCTGCGCAGCCCGTTGATGTTGCCCGCCATCGCCCTGATCGATCCGGAACTGACCTACAGCCTGCCGCCACACGTCACCGCCTATACCGGCCTGGACGCGCTGACGCAGGTGATCGAGCCGTTCGTCTCGTCCGCCGCCAACCCGCTGACCGACGCTATCTGCCGCGAGGGGATGCGGCGGGTTGGGCGCTCGCTGCGCCGCGCCTTCCAGCAGGGCAATGACGCCGAGGCCCGCGCGGACATGGCCTTCGCGGCGCTATGCGGCGGACTGGCCCTGGCCAACGCCCGCCTGGGCGCAGTACACGGTTTCGCCGGGCCGTTCGGCGGCATGTTCGACGCGCCACACGGCGCAGTCTGCGCGGCGCTGTTGCCGCACGTGATGGCCGCCAACGTCGCCGCGCTGCGGGAACGCGCCCCAGATCACCCCGCCCTGCGCCGTTATGACGAGATCGCGCAGTTGCTCACTGGCGACGCACGCGCGACCGCCGACCAGGGCGTGGCCTGGGTGCGCGAACTGGTCGCCGAACTGAGTATCCCCGGCCTGGCGACCTACGGGCTGGACGAAGCGGCTTTCGCGACGTTGATTCCGGCGGCGCAGCGCTCCAGTTCGATGAAGGGCAACCCGGTTGCCCTCACCGACGACGAACTGCGCGCCATCCTCCAGCGGGCACTGTGACGACCATGAAGCGCTGGCAGGCAGATCTCACCCTGGGCGGCGTGGCGCTGATCTGGGGTTCGACGTTCGTCGTCGTGCAGAACGCCCTGGACGACGTCGGCCCGCTGACGTTCGTGGGCTTTCGCTTCACCTTTGCGACGCTGGTGCTGGCAGCGTTGTTCGCTCCCCGCGTGCGCCACATGACGCGCCGCGAAGCGCTATCCGGCGCGCTGATCGGCGTGTGGCTGGCCGGCGGCTACATCTTCCAGACGATTGGCCTGCAGAGCACCACCACCGCCAAGGCGGGCTTCATCACCGGCCTCAGCGTGGTGATCGTGCCGCTGCTGGCGACGGTGTTGCTGCGCCGCCCGCCGGGGCGCGCCCCGACGGTGGGCATCCTGGCCGCGACGGTCGGGCTGGCCTTCCTTTCACTCGACCGCAACCTGCGTATGCAGTCCGGCGACCTGTGGGTGCTGGCCTGTGCGGTGATGTTCGCGCTGCACATCGTCAGCGTGGCGCACTTCTCGCCACAAAGCGACGCCGTGCGGCTGACCGTGGCGCAGATCGGCACGGTAGCCGTGCTGGCGTTGCTGGGCAGCCAGGTTTTCGAGACGCCCCGCCTGACGTTGCCCCTGGCGGCCTGGGCGGCCATCGGCTTCACCGGCGTGGTGGCGACAGCGCTGGTCTTCACCCTGCAGGTCTATGTGCAGCGCTTCACCACGCCCACGCATACGGCCTTGCTCTTCAGCCTGGAGCCGGTCTTCGCGGCCTTCTTCGGCTGGTGGTGGGCCAACGAGACGCTCGGCCCCAGGGAATTGCTCGGCTGCGGCCTGATTCTGGCGGGGATGCTCGTGGCCGAGCTGGGCGACGGTCACGCGCCGGCGGCGGACAGCCAGAAGCGCGTTCCGGCTCCGGCTTCCGAAGTCTCGCAGACTCCGGAACTCCTGTAGAGAGCCGTGTAGCGCCCGCCCCACAGATAGAAAGCGAGGCCAGGTGATCACCCTGGCCTCGCTCTGTCTGGTGCAGTAGCTATTCAGTTGTCAGGGTTACTCGGCAGCGGGCGGCAGGATGACGCCGTCAATCACGTGAATGATGCCGTTGTCGGCCATCACGTCCGCGGCGGCAACACTGGCCTGGCCGTCGTTGAGGCTCACGCCCATGTCATCGGCCTTGACCTTGATTGTCGCGCCATTCAGCGTGCCGATCTCCTCCATCTGCGCGACGGCGGCAGCGGGGAACCGGCCCGGCGCAACGTGGTACAGCAAAATGCTCGTCAGGGTCTCGGTGTCGGCCAGCAGGTCTTCAGCGGTGATGCCCAGGGCTTCCAGCGCCGCGGCGAAGGCGTCGTTGGTGGGGGCAAAGACCGTGTAGGGACCAGCCGCGCTCAGCGCGTCTACCAGACCAGCCGCCTGCACTGCGGCCACCAGCGTGCCGAAGTCCTCATTACCGGCGGCGATGTCCACAATCGTGCCCATCGGCTCGGCTTCTTCTTCGGCGGCGGGCGGCAGGATGACGCCGTCAATCACATGGATCACGCCGTTGCTGGCCATGATGTCCACCGCAGCGACCTTGGCCTGGCCGTCGTTGAGGCTCACGCCCATGTCATCGGCCTTGATCGCGATGTCTGCGCCGTTCAGCGTCGTGGCCGACTCCAGACCCGCGACGATGTCGGAGGTCACCGCACCTGGGACCACATGGTACAGCAGGATGCTGGTCAGCGTGGCCGTGTCGGCGAGCAGGTCTTCGGGCGCGATTCCCAGCGCCTCAAACGCAGCCTCGAAAGCGGCATTGGTGGGGGCGAAGACGGTGATGGGCTTGCTGCTGGCGAAGAAGTCCACCAGACCGGCAGCTTCGACAGCGGCGACGAGCGTGCTGAAGTCCTCATTGCTCGCCGCGATCTCGACAATCGAGGGTTTTTCTTCTTCCTGAGCCAGAGCCGGCAAGGCCGCGGCAACGAACAGAGCGATCACCACCAAGAGCACAGAGAACTTACGCATAGCAGGGTTTCCTCCAGGTTGTTCGATAGCTTCGGCTAGTGGATTGGGCGATGTCTGCGCGCATGACATCTGCATGACGACGATACGTAGAAGAAGATAGAGGTCTTGGATTAGTGAAAACCGAAGCATAAATAAGAAAAAGATGAAAGAAATAAAGGGCGACGGGGATACCTGTCGCCCTTTTCGATGGCTGCTTCTTTCAAGCCGCGCAATCAACAGAATGGGGGTGCTGCCGGCTCCGCTGCACGGCGGCACCCCCTGGGGAGCGGTCAGTGCGCTGTGGGGCGGGCCTGCACTGCGACAGACCCGTCAGGTGGCACACCAACCTGGCGCATCATTATAGGGTGTTTTGGCTTGGCGCACCACTCGTTGACAGGGTGCGACCGCTATTCCATCACGCGCAGCGTCGAAGGAATGTCCATGCGGCGCATGCGGCGCATGCTCAGCAGCGGCGTCAGGCCGACGACGATCACGCCCAGCACCGCCGCCAGCAAGACCGTCCCTGGCTCGATGGTGACCGCCAGGTGCAATTCGGGCAGTTCCTCTTCGGCCCGCATGGCAAACATGCTCTGCAGCGTGCCCCAACCTGCCGCCAAACCGAGCAGCGTTCCCAGCACCCCCATGACGACGTTCTCCACCATCTGCATACGGGTGACCGTGCGCATGGGCAACCCGAAGGCAAACATGGTGGCGATTTCGCGGGCGCGTTCGTCCACGCTGATGCTGGTAGTGTTGAAGGCGATCAGAAAGGCCAGGATCACCACCACTACTTCTATGATGGCCAGCATCTGCGTGATCAGGGATACCATGCTTTCCACGGCTTCGGAGAATTCGACGATGGAACTCACCGAGGCCACGCCGGGTTGTGTGAGCAGGCTCTCCTTGACTGCTTCGCGCGTCACGCCCGCCGCCGGTGCCAGGATCACCTGGTTGGCGACGCCCTCCAGGCCCATGAGCGCCGCGCCCTGCAGAGGCATATAGGTCAGCGGGCGGATCGGGTTGTCGTGAATGCCGATCACTGGCAGTTCGGTCTGCACCATGCGAAACGAGAACAGCCCTTCGCGGCGCGGATGTTCGAGCGTGACCATATCGCCCACCGTCACCCCCAGGTCGGCGGCGGCTTTCTCCGACAGGATCAGCCCTGGCTGTTCCCCCGTCAGCGCACCCTGCAACAGGTGGGGAACCCACAGCGCACGATCCATATCGTGCAGTTCCAGGAGAGTGTCAATCTCCTGAGCGCCCTTGATCAGCGTGCCGCCCAATCGCAACGCCGCCTCGCTGCCCGTGAAAAGCGGCTTCCCGTCCGCGTCAGTGAGCGAGGCCAGAGCGGTGATCTCCCCGTTGGTCACCGGGTAGAAGAAGTTGAGATCAACCAGGATGCGGTCGGGACTCATATAGCGGTAGGCGTCGTCGGCGCGCTGCAGAGTGCTCGTATAGCTATCCATCGCGCCCACGATGAAGGTCATGACGGTGATGGCGATGGCAATGCCCAGCACGGTCAACGCGGTGCGCCAGGACGAGCGCAACACGTTGCGCAGGGGCATCTGCGTGAAGCTCTTGCCGGGCAAGGGCAGATGCGCGATGGTCCGACTGAGGCCGCCCCCTTTGGCGACCAGATAGCCGCTGCGAATGGCATCTACCGGCGCGACGCGCACCGCCCGCCATACTGGAATCAGCGTCGCCAGGAACGGCAGAGTCACGCCCAGCGCGGTCGCCCGCACGTAGCCGGGCAGGTAGAAGCTCAGGTCCCAGTAGGGCAGCGGCACCAGGTCGCGCAGAATGGTCGCGAAAACCTGACTGAGCAGCCAGCCGATCAGCAAGCCCAAAATGGTGCCCAGCACCGCGATCTGCGCGCCGATCAGCATGGGCCGGAAAGCGATCCAGCGGCGCGGCAGCCCCAGCGCCATGCCGATGCCGATCTCGCGGCGCTGCGCCTCCACGATGCGCCCGGCCAGGTTGAACGCGCCCATGGCCGCGCCGAAGAGGAATAGCAGGGCGACCATGTTCCACACCCACTGATCGCCTTCGGCATCGTTGTAGAGGGCCGGATACACCGGGTCGTCTTCTTTGTTGAGCAGCTTGAAGCCGGTCGCTGGCAGCGCGTCGGCCATGCGCTGTTCGATCTCCGCGCGCACGGCTTCGCGGTCGGCTCCTTCGGCCAGCAGAAAGACCACGTCGTTGATCAGCCCCTCGCGTTCGGCCAGCCGCTGTGCCGTCTCCAGCGGGACGAAGAGCACGGCAAAGCTGGCCTCGCCCAGCAGGAAGGTGCCGGTTTCGGGGATGATCAGGAAGTATTCGGGCGAGTGTCCGGCTCCGACGAAGTCCAGCGCCACGTCACCGCTGACGCGCAAGGGGTCACCGGGCTGCAGGCCGTAGTGACGGGCAAACTTGTACTCCACCACGGCCACGGCCCGACCGGCGTCGGCAGCCGTCAGGGTGCGCCCGCTGTCTTCGTCCACATAGACGCTGTTGATATGTGGGCCGTCGTCGGACACGTCCACGCCCACCAGTTGCCCGCGGACCACTACCTCTTCGTCGGCATGCTGGGCCTGCACCAGGGTCGGCACGATCAGGCGCGTTTCCAGGTGCGCCACGCCGGAGATGCCATCCAGAGCGGCCAGCACGTTGTCCTGGTTGACAAAACTGCCTTCGGCCAGCGACAGCTTGAGATCGTACATGTGCAGGCGGTTGTAGCTCAGGTCATAGGAGTTGAGCCGCCAGGTCTTTTGCCCACCCAGCCCGGCGAAAACACCCGTGCCCAGGGCGATGATCAGCCCGATCGCCAGCACCTGCAGCCAGCGCTTGCGCAGGTCGCGCCACGACCAGCGCAGCCAGAGTCGCCAGTTCTTCATCGCGCCCTCCTCACCACTGCAGATCGCTGATGGCAGCCTTGCCGTCGCGAGGCGGGCCGTCGCGCACGATGCGCCCGCTGCTCAGCTCGATGACGCGGTCGGCGATGCGCGAAATCTCGCGGTTGTGCGTCACCACCAGCACGGTCTTGCCTGCTGCGGCCTGCGCCTGCAACAGCCCCAGAATCTGGATGCCGGTCTGGAAGTCCAGTTCGCCGGTTGGCTCGTCGGCCAGCAGCACCGGGTTGCCGGTCGCCAGGGCGCGGGCGATGGCCACGCGCTGCTGTTCGCCGCCGGAAAGCTCGTGCGGGAAGTGATGCAATCGCTCGCCCAGGCCCACGCTGGCCAACACCTCGGCGGCGCGCTCGCGGCTGCGGGGCGCGTTGGCCATATCCAGCACGAATTGCACATTCTCCAGCGCGGTCAGGCCAGGGAAGAGGTTGAAGGTCTGGAAGATGAAGCTGACCGTCTCACGGCGGAACTTGAAGCGGTCGGCGGCGCGGTGCAGCAGCAAGTCGTTGCCATTGATGCGCACCGTGCCCCCGGTAGGCGTATCGAGAGCACCGATGATGTTGAGCAGCGTGGTCTTGCCGCTGCCCGACGGTCCCAACACGACGACGAACTCGCCCTGGTCAATGGTGAGCGACACATCGTCGAGCGCGGTCACGCGCACCGCGCCCATCTGGTAGTGCTTGGAGACATGCTCCAGATGGATCATCATGGTTGCCTTCCTGTTCGGTGCAAAGGCGCTCAACAGCGCGGCCTATCTGAAGCGCCATCTTCAGTGTAAGGGGCAGTCAGCCGTCCGTATCCCCCAATAATTAGGTCTTTCGCTATTTTATCAGATATATCACTGATAAATCAGAGTCCTGTCGTCGAGGGAAAAGACTTTGGACTCAGATAGTTGTTTCATTGTAAACTACTATTGAGCTACAGGCAAGGCTGTGAGGCACGGGATACGCGCAGCGGTTGCCAGCGACTCTGGCGCGCCGGATGGCCTCATCTCCTGTCCGCGCGGCGAGCTTCAAGGGCGGACAGGG
>AMZC01001406.1_pt1 | contig 22665 bp, 20 predicted proteins | sample 948551 | NCBI WGS metagenome assembly AMZC01 (sample SAMN01120625, study PRJNA171369) | bioreactor sludge metagenome | biome: sludge; isolation source: anaerobic thermophilic cellulolytic sludge from lab reactor | place: China: Hong Kong, Shek Wu Hui wastewater treatment plant | collected... | reverse complement strand
ACCTGTTGCATTTAATTTTACAATTAACCTGAGACATATAGAGTGATAGAAAAGTTATTCATTATTTACACATTTTTGTATATGTATTATAATGAGATAAAGGTTATTAATAATTGACTCATATGTACTCATATATAAATATACTTTTTATAATACGCTTTATATATTTTTACATATAATATATAATGTATATAAAGATATAGAAGCTGTTCGCATAATAACTTTCAATTTATCCTAATTGACACAGACACTTTGTTTTATCGAAGTTAACCTGTAAAAATATCCAATGTGCTGAAAAAAACATCCCAATCAAAAAACTTTTTATGGAAAAAGGAAATTTTCAATGCAAATAGAATATTAATGTTAATGGAATGTTTCTGCGTGTTTTTTGAAGTCCTGAAAGTTTGTATAGGAATCCTTCTACCTATTGCTGGTTTTTAAAATATATTTAAAAATTAAAGGGGGAATTGGGATGAAAGACTATACTTCTGATAAGATCAGAAACGTCTGTCTGGTCTCACATGGAGGGGCCGGTAAGACAACCCTTGCTGAAGCAATGCTGTTTAACTCGGGTGCTTTGGAAAGGTTTGGAAGGGTCGATGACGGGACTACGACATCGGATTTTGACCCGGAGGAAATAAAGCGTAAGAACTCAATCAGCACATCAATATGTCCTTGTGAATGGAAAGACCACAAAATCAATGTAATTGACACCCCGGGATATTTCGATTTTGTTGGAGAAGTTAAACAGGGCATTAGAGTGGCGGACAGCGCAGTCATTGTGGTATCAGCAAAGAGCGGTGTAGAAGTTGGAACTGAGAAAGCATGGAAGTATGCAAATCAACATAACCTCCCCAAAATATTTTTCGTAAACGGTATGGATGATGAAAACGCAGATTTTTTTAAAGTATATGACCAGCTAGTGAATACTTTCGGGAAAAATGTAGTAGCGTGTGAAATACCGATAAAAGAATCCGGGAAATTTGTAGGATATGTAAATGTTGCTACAATGTCTGCAAAGAAATTTGACAACGACAAATTGGTGGACGCGGATTTCCCGGGCGAGCTTAGAGATAAAGCAGAAGAATTAAGATCGGCGTTAATAGAGGCAGTGGCAGAGACAAGTGAAGAGTTAATGACTAAGTATTTTGACGGAATTGAGTTTACTGAAGAAGAAATTTTAAAAGGACTGCACGATGGAATTAAAGATGGAGCGCTAATACCGGTTTTCAGCGGTTCGGCATTGTTAAACCGTGGCGTAAAATCCCTCATGGATGCAATAATAAAATTGGCTCCTTCACCTGTTGAGACCGGTCCCATTAAGGCGACGAAGTTCAAGAGTGATACCCAAGTCGAATTAGAAGCCCAACAGGATGCTCCCCTTTCTGCATTGGTATTTAAGACGATAGCAGACCCTTTTGTAGGAAAAATTTCGATGATAAGAGTATTCTCAGGAGTTCTAAAATCCGATTCTGTAGTATATAATACGACAACAGAGAAAACCGAAAAAATTTCCCAACTTTTCGTCATGAGAGGAAAAAAACAGATACCGGTAAGTATGCTGGTAGCAGGAGATATCGGAGCTGTGGCGAAGCTTCAAAATGTTAATACAAACGATACTTTATGTAATCAGGCAAATGCAGTGGTACTAGATAAAATTGAGTTCCCTGAGCCAGTTATATCGATGGCGGTTGAGCCCAAGACAAAAGGAGATGAGGAAAAAATCAGTTCCGGCCTCCATAAGCTTCAAGATGAAGATCCTACCTTTAAAGTCTCAATAAATTCTGAAACACATCAGACCATTATTTCCGGAATAGGTGAAGTTCATCTCGATGTAATTGTAAGTAAGCTAAAAACGAAATTTGGTGTATCGGTAAATCTTTCAGAACCAATGATCCCTTATAGAGAGACAATAAAAAAGAAGGTTAAAGTTGAAGGAAAACATAAAAAGCAATCGGGAGGACACGGACAATACGGACATGTGTGGATTGAATTTGAACCTGGGGAGAAAGAAGGTTTGACTTTCGAAGAAAAAATATTCGGTGGAGCGGTACCAAAACAATACTTCCCAGCAGTTGAAAAGGGACTTCTTGAAAGTATGAAGAAGGGTGTATTGGCTGGATACCCGGTACTTAATTTAAAGGCTACCCTTGTTGATGGATCTTACCATTCGGTTGACTCCTCTGAAATGGCTTTCAAAATAGCAGCTCATTTGGCCTATAAAAAGGGAATGGCACAGGCATCACCGGTGCTGCTTGAACCTATATTGCATGTTGAAGTATTTGTTCCGGACAGTTACATGGGTGATATAATAGGTGATTTGAATAAGCGAAGAGGAAGAGTTTTGGGTATGAACCCGGTGGAGGGCGGATTACAGCAGGTAATAGCCGAAGTTCCTCAGGCGGAAATGTCCAAATATGCTACCGATTTAACCTCGATGACTCAAGGAAGGGGTACTTTCAAATTCTGGTTTGAACGTTATGAAGAGGCTCCACCTAATGTGAGCCAAAAGGTAATAGAACAATCCAAGAGCAGATTGGAAGAAAGTGATTTTGAATAATCGGTAATTTATATAAGGGTTGCTGCAAATATGGCAGTAACTCTTTTTTATTTAATTTTGAGAACTATATATTAAATTTATATTAAATTTGAGTTTGGACATTAAAGGAAATACTATTGTAAGTGTTGTATTCTGTGTTATTATAATTCTAAAAGGAGAGGATGGAAATGGCAGGTACTAAGGGAAAAGAACGGGTATGGGAAATAGATTTTTTGAGGGGACTGCTTATCTTATATATGATATTTATGCATCTTATGTATGATTTGCAGTATTTCTATAATATAAATGTCAATTATGATGGCGGAATACTTCATATATCAAGAATCTTATTTGCACCGCTTTTTATAATAATATCGGGAATAAGTACAGCCTTCAGCCGTAACAGTTTCAGGCGTGGAATAATAGTATTTCTCGTTGCTATGGGTTTAACCCTTGTTACATATATTGCGAATAGAGAACTTTTCATTGTATTTGGCATATTACATTTTATGGGAATTTGGATGATGATTTCTCCGCTTGTTAAAAAGCTGCCTACTTTATGGATTTTTGTATTATGCGGGATTTTTATCGTTATTTCGCGGATAATCCCAAATATTAAAGTTACGCATAACTATCTGTTTATGTTAGGGTTTTATAATTCTTCTTTTAAATCCCTTGATTATTACCCGCTTCTTGAATATGGCTGGGCTTTTTTGCTGGGAATGGGACTGAGCAGAATATTTTATAAAGAAAAGAAAAGTATTTTTCCTTTTACTATAAAAAGCAGGTTTGTAAATTTTATAGGAAGAAATTCATTGTATGTGTATGTTGTGCATCAGCCTATAATATTACTGTTACTTAACCCGATTATGAAAATACTGAATTAGGAAGATTTTGAAAAATTGCTTTCGTTTTAGCAGACTGGACTAAAATATTATCGGGATGAAATTATGATTTCTGATGCCATTATGTTTTTTGATAAAAGTTGCAAGTATACAATTAAAATACCTCGATAAAATATAATGTATTAAAAATGTTTGAATTACTTTTTGTTTTTAGTTAAAAAGTGCAATAATACAATATCATCTTATTAATAATAAAACCGACAGGAAGAAAAGTAATTGGAAGTAAGAATAAAAAAAGTTAAATATAACTGCTTTATTTTAATTCTTTAAATATATTTGCTTGTTTTTTATGGGTTTATGTGTTGAACTGGTTATGGAATTATTTTATAATGTTATTAAAAGTCAAAGAAAGTCAAAATCAATGTAGAAGGTGATTAACATGGCAAACCTAAGTGATTTAATTGAAGATTTTATAAAACAGTTAATCAGTGATACCGATGGAACTGTTGAAATTCAGAGAAATGAGCTTGCCAATTATTTTAAATGTGTGCCTTCTCAGATTAACTATGTTTTGGATACTAGGTTTACAACTGAAAGAGGTTACTACGTTGAAAGCAAACGTGGCGGTGGAGGCTGTATAAGTATCCGTAGAGTTAGCATAGAGCATAAGGGTAAGAATTACCTTATGCACATTATTAATTCTATGGGAGACAATATTTCACAGCATTCGGCAACGGTATTTATAAACAATTTTTTAGATTATGATGTTATTTCAGAACGAGATGCCTTGCTTTTAAAAGCCGCTACCAGTGATAAAGCTTTATCTCTTGTACCGGTAGAGAATAGAGGAAAAGTAAGGGCAAGTATATTAAAAAACATGTTGGTAAGTTTAATGGTTTAGGAAAGGTGAAGAATAACTTTAACTGCTAATTTTGGATTACAGCCGTTATAAAAAGCTGTATGCAAAATTAAGGTAAAGTCTTACTCCTTTCTTAGCCCTGTGGTATTATTAAATTGGTTGGTAAATAAATTAAAATAGATGGAAAATTTACTAAAGAACAAAAAATTGGATAGAAACTTTTTCGGTATTTAATCCATAGATTTTGCTGTTTATATTTTTTAAGAGACGAGATTTAAGTTTCATGAGGAAAGGAGTGAGGCATATGCTGTGCCAGAAGTGTCAGAAGAGAGTTGCAAATATACAGATTACGCAAATTGTAAACAATAATAAACAGGTAATATATCTCTGTGAGCAGTGTGCAAGAGAAGAAGGGAAGTTCATAACCGGATCTCCCCTTAGTGTTAACGACTTTTTTTCCAGTATGATAGGATTCCCGGTGAGAACTTCGGTTGGTGAACAGCAGTTGGTATGTGATAAATGCGGTATGAGTTATGAAGAATTTAAAAAAGTAGGTAAATTCGGTTGTGAAAACTGCTACAAAGTATATGGAGAAAAACTCACGCCACTTCTGAAGAGATTGCATGGAAATCTTCAATATCATGGAAAGTTACCTAAAAAAGTTTCGGAAGATGTCAAGGTTTCCAGAGAAATAGAATATCTGAAAGAACAATTGAATAATGCTGTCAAAAATGAGGAGTATGAAAAGGCAGCAGAAATAAGAGACCGAATTAGGGAATTGGAGAAAAACAGTGCTTCGTAAAGAATTTTATATAGATTGGGAGGTGGCCTTATGGAAGGATGGTATATTGAAAAGGGTCCGGAATCGGATGTAGTTATGAGCAGTAGAGTGAGACTGGCACGTAATTTTAAGGATTATCCTTTCCCATTTAAAATGAGCCGGGAAGATGCCGAGAAAGTAGTAGAAAGAGTTAAGGATGCCATTTTAAACAGAAGTATAGCAACCAGTAATTATGAATTTAAGGATATGCTAAAGATGAATCCCATTGATAAACAGGCTTTGGTGGAAAAGCATCTTATTAGTCCGAATTTGGTAAATGAAAGAGTTCCAAGTGCTGCAATAATCAGTAAAGATGAAAAAGTAAGTATTATGATAAACGAGGAAGATCATCTCAGAATCCAGTGCCTGTTTCCGGGTTTGCAGCTTGATAAAGCCTGGGAACTTTGCGATAAAATAGACAGTTTGCTTGAGGAAAATATTGATTATGCCTTCAGTGAAAAATATGGCTACCTCACCTGCTGCCCAACAAATTTAGGTACGGGTATCAGAGCTTCAGCCATGTTACATTTACCGGCTCTTACAATGACCGGATATATAAGAGGAATGTTGGATGCTTGCGGAAAGCTGGGGATTGCAGTAAGAGGAATTTACGGTGAGAATAGCGAAGCACTTGGCAATTTGTTTCAGATATCAAATCAAATTACTTTAGGTTTGTCTGAGGAAGAAATAATAAATAATGTTACCAACATAGGAAACCAAATAATTAACCAGGAGAGGACGCTTAGAGCAGAGCTTTACAGGCAGAACCCTTATAGGTTTGAAGATAAAGTTTACCGCTCATTGGGCATATTGTCAAATGCGAGGATAATATCTTCAGAAGAGAGTTTTAAATTGATTTCTGATGTTAGGCTCGGTGTCGATATGGGAATAATAAAAAACATAGATGTGGCAAAACTTAATGAAATACTTCTTTATATACAGCCAGCCAATTTGCAGAAGATTTTTGACAGAACATTGAGTCCTGATGAACGGGATATTAAGCGGGCCGATTTGATAAGAGAAAAACTGGGAATAAATTAGACGTTCAAAACGGGAACGCTTTGATGATAGATGACAAATAAAAATTCAATAAACATAAGGCTTATGACTGAGAAATGTTGTTGATAAGCTATGTACCGGAAATATTGAAGCATTCAGTGGTACAGCACTGAACAGGAATTTGACTTGACTATTTAATACGAAGGAGGAGTAAGGCATGTATGGACGTTTTACCGAAAAGGCAGAGAGAGCTGTAAACCTCTCACAGGAAAGCGCGATGGCTTTAGGTCATAATTATGTTGGAACAGAGCATTTGCTGCTTGGTTTGATAAAAGAAGGAAGCGGAGTTGCTGCAAAGGTTCTTCAAAATCAGGGAATAACTGAAGAAAAGGTACTTAAGGAAATAGAGGAGTTAATAGGGCATGGAGAGTATACCGGTGAGCAGCCGTTAGGTTTTACTCCAAGAACAAAAAGAGTGCTTGAGCTTAGCTTCAGGGAAGCCAGAAGAATGGGACATAATTATATCGGAACAGAGCATCTTTTAATAGGTATACTAAAAGAAGGAGAAAGTGTAGCTGTCAGAATTTTAATGGATTTGGGATTAGAACCGCAAAAACTGTATTCTGAAGTTCTGAAGATGTTTACAGAAGAGGCTCCGGGTGCAGCAGGAGTTCCCAAAAACCATTCTGCCAGTTCAAACACTCCAACTCTTAATCAGTTTGGAAGAGATTTAACTGAGATGGCCAGAGAGGCAAAGTTTGACCCGGTTATAGGAAGAGATAAAGAAATTGAAAGGGTAATTCAGATTTTGAGCAGGAGAACCAAAAACAATCCTTGCTTAATAGGAGAACCGGGAGTTGGAAAGACAGCAATAGCTGAAGGATTGGCTCAAAAGATTGTTGAAGGAAATATACCGGAAATATTAAAGGATAAAAGAGTAGTAACCTTAGACTTGTCCTCCATGGTAGCTGGGGCAAAGTATAGGGGTGAATTTGAGGAAAGGCTGAAAAAGGCTCTTGAAGAGATAAAGAAAGCAGGAAACGTAATACTTTTCATTGATGAGATGCACACAATCATCGGAGCTGGTGCTGCCGAGGGTGCCATTGATGCCTCCAATATTTTGAAGCCATCCCTTGCAAGAGGTGAAATACAGGTAATAGGTGCAACCACTCTCGACGAATACAGAAAGCATGTTGAAAAAGATGCTGCTTTAGAGAGAAGGTTTCAGCCTATTATAGTGGGAGAACCTACTGTAGAAGAAGCTATTGAGATATTAAAGGGTATTAGGGATAAATATGAAGCACACCATAGGGTGAAAATAACTGATGAAGCACTTGTGGCTGCAGTGAAACTTTCGGACAGATATATAACCGATCGCTTCCTGCCGGACAAGGCCATAGATTTGATTGACGAAGCGGCTTCGAAAGTCAGACTAAGATCTTTTACTGCACCGCCCAATTTAAAACAGTTGGAAGAGCAAGTGGAAAGACTGAGAAAAGAAAAAGAGGATTCTATAATATGCCAGGAGTTTGAAAAAGCGGCTCGTATAAGGGATGAAGAGCAGCGATTGAAGAATGAGCTGGAAAAAGCAAAGAATGACTGGCAGCAAAAGAATCAGACCACTACCAATACTGTTACTGAAGAAGAAGTAGCAGGAATTGTAGCTGACTGGACCGGAATACCTGTTAAGCGTCTTGCTGAAGAAGAATCAGAAAGACTTATGAAAATGGAAGAAATTCTCCATAATAGGGTAATCGGTCAGGAAGAGGCGGTTAAAGCTGTATCCAAAGCTATTAGGAGAGGAAGAGTCGGCCTGAAAGATCCTAAGAGACCGGTGGGTTCATTTATATTCTTAGGACCGACAGGGGTTGGGAAAACCGAACTTAGCAAGGCTCTTGCCGAGGCTTTGTTTGGAGATGAAAACGCTATTATCAGAATTGATATGTCCGAGTACATGGAGAAGCACAGTGTATCGCGTTTGGTGGGATCACCTCCGGGATATGTGGGATATGAAGAAGGAGGACAGCTTACAGAAAAAGTAAGAAGGAAGCCTTATTCAGTGGTATTGTTCGATGAGATTGAAAAGGCACATCCCGATGTATTTAATTTGCTGCTTCAAATACTCGAAGACGGAAGGCTTACCGACTCACAGGGAAGAGTTGTTGACTTTAAGAATACTGTAATCATAATGACATCAAACGTTGGGGCAAGGCTTATAACCGAGCCTAAAAGACTGGGATTTGCTTCGGCAAATGTTGATAAAGCAAAGAATTATAACGACATGAAAAATAATGTTATGGGTGAACTTAAAAATACCTTCAGACCTGAGTTCTTAAACAGAGTGGATGAAATAATAGTGTTCCATCCATTGGAGGAAGAACATCTGAAACGCATTGTAGGACTTATGATTGACAACCTTGCAAAGAGACTTAAAGAGAATGCAATTGAGTTAGAGGTAACGGAAGATGCAAAATTACTTTTAGCTAAAAAAGGTTTTGACCAGGTTTATGGAGCAAGACCTTTAAGAAGAGCTATACAAAGTATGGTGGAAGACAAATTGGCAGAAGAAATGCTTGAAGGAAGAGTCAAAGCAGGAGATAAAGTGGTAATTGAAAGCAAGGATGAAGAGTTGGTATTGAATAAAGTATAAAGTATAAATAATCAAAAAATAGTCAGGGCTTTACGGCCTTGATTATTTTTTGATTATTTAAGAAATGCAAAGGGGAACAGGAATAGACAGCGTTTTGGAGTTTTATAAAAAAAGAGTGTTGCAAAATTAAATTTTTGGTAATAAGCTATAAATTAAATACATAGAATGCCTGAATAAAAATAATTGAGTAAATTTCGATAAAAGGTGATTTGGATGAAATCAAATGTTTTTAGAGCTATACAGTACATAAAAAGGGTGCTGGCAGGAGGTTTGGCAGTTGCATTTTTATCAACTTTTACAGCATGCAGCGGACCCGAGGAAGTAAAGACAAATTATGAAGAAGTTTCTCCAGAAAATCTCAAACCTGTACAGTTGAATTTTTATGTTATGCACTATATGGAAAAAAAGATATTAACACTAAAGAAGTTGATAATATCATGAAGGAAATTGAAAAGAAAACGGAAGATTCGATAAAGGTAAAACCTAAATTTCATTTTATAGCTTCTGACGAATATGAAGAGAAAATCAAAACACTGGTTGCTTCGGGAAAAAAATTGATGCCTTTTTATGTAATGGAGCCTATCAATTCGAGAATTATACAAAGGATATTACGGATTTGTTTCCCAAATATGCTCCAAATTATTACAGGGAGCTTAAGTCAAATAAAATGGGAGAGGAGTCCCTTTACAATTCATCAATTAACGGGAAGATCTATTCTGTGCCTTGCAATGCTTTTAATTGTCCTAGGTATTTTATTGTTGCCCGCAAAGATTTGGTTGACAAGTATGCCAATGGCGGATTTGAAACATTGGAGGACTATGGTGATTTCCTAAAGAGCGTGAAGGAAAATGAACCGGATCTCATACCGGGAGCTGTTTATTCAAGAACTTTTTTTGATGCTTACATGAAAGGAAACGGATATTATAACTATCAAACAGTAATATTTTCTAATTGGGAAGGCGAGGAAAAGAACTTATACCTGCTTGAAGACACGGAGGAGTTTTCCAAAGCATACTCACTGCTGGAAAACTGGAGAAAGAATGGGTATGCACCGAAAAATCCATATAGTTATGACAAATCTTCCTTCATATCAAAAGGGTTGCTGGCATCACTGTTAACTAACAGTGATGAAGTGCATAATCGGGGTATAGATGAAGGTTTGAATGATTATGGATATAGAATGTATCCATTGTATTTGGATAAAACCCACGTTATAATGCCGAAAAGCAAGAGTGTGGCTGTAGCGAAAAACAGCAAGAATCCAGAAAGGGTTTTAATGTTTATTGAATGGTTACATAAGTCTCAGGAAAACTATGATCTTTTCAGATTTGGAGTGAACGGCAGAAACTATAGTTTGGATGGAGAAAACATATCATATCCTGAAGGGATACAGCAAATTACATATTGGTGGAATACGGTTACTGATTTCTTTATTGATTATCGATATGAAAGAATTGGTTTTCCGGATACTTTGAATTACCGGGAGGTAATAAAGGAAGCCAGTTTGAACAATATTGTAACACAATGGGAAATGTATGAAAAATTTGAATATAGGCTAATGGATGAGGACGAGTTAAAAAAAGTTAATGAGGAATGGGATTCGCTAAGTCCTATATTGAGAAAATATGAAGAAAACATGTATGATTTTTATGAGTATATGGATGAGGGGTTAGGCACCATTACACCTGAGAAACTTAGGGAGATGCAAAAAGAAGCAGGGATAGACAGAGTTTTGGAGTTTTATAAAAAAGATTTGTTGAAAAATTAAATTTAAGGTAATTTGAGTATTTTTATGGCAAGTTTATAATACATTGTATTACGATGTAATTTGTGATGCAATATAGTCAGTATTACAATTTGAAAGCTGCCATTTTGGAATAAAGAGCTTATGGGAGGACGTATCGATACCCTTCTGCTGCTTTTGACAGCCATAAATTGCATACATGATATGGTTGGATAAATGGAATAATTGTGTAAGTCTTGATAAGCGGTGAATTTGGTGATGGCAAAGATATATAGAGCAATATGATGGGTCTGGCAGCTAGTATGGCAGTTGCCTTTTTGACGGCTTTTGATGCTTGTAGCAGTCCTGATAAAATAAAGGATAACTATGATGATGTATTTTACGAAGACCTTGAACCCGTCCGATTGAATTTTTATGCAATGGATTATACAGAATCCGCTTCTGATAATAAAGAAGTTGAAAATATTATGAAGGAAATTGAAAAGAAACTGGCCGATAACATCAAAGTAAAACCGAAATTTCATTTTATTGAAAGTGAGAAATATGTTGAGGTAATCAAAACTTTGATTACTTCAGGAAAAGACATTGATGCCTATACATGTAATGGGATATATCAATTTGAGAATTACACAATGGATATAACAAATATGTTTCCCATATATGCTCCCGGTTGTTACAATGAGCTTATATCAAATGAAGCGGGAAAAGAGTTAATTTACTATTCATCAATTGACGGAAAGCTCTATTCTGTTTCCTGTAATGTCTCATGCCCGAGATATTTTATTGTTGCCCGCAAAGACTTAGTTGACAAATATGCTAAAGGCGGATTTGAAACACTGGAGGATTATGGTGAGTTTCTGAAGAGTGTGACAGAAAATGAACCGTGTCTTATACCGGAAAATCAAGAGTTTTTTATACCGAGAGTGGTTTCTTCGAAGTCATTTTTTGATGCTTACATGAAGGGAAACGTATACTATAATTACGATTCTGTTATGTATTCTACTTGGAAAAGCGAAGGAAAAGAGTTATACCTGATGGAAAATACCGGTGAGTTTATTGAAGCGTATTCAATGCTAATCGACTGGCGAAAGAAAGGATATGCACCAAAAAAACTTTGAAATCTTACGGTTATCACTACTATATTACAGAGGAAATGGCGGCTTCACTGCTACTTGATATCGAAGGTATACGTTTTAACAACATAGGTGTAAATTCAGATTATGAATACAAAATTTATCTGTTGTATATGGATCAACCCCACTTTTTATCGTCCAGGTACAGAGGAGTGGCTGTGGCGTCAAACAGCAAGAATCCTGAAAGTCTATGATAATATTGACAAAGGTTTGATGAACATTACTCCGGAGGAACTTTGGGAGATGCAAAAAGATGAAAGAATAGGCAGATATCTTGAATATAACAAAAATTTTTTACAGAGATAAGGGACATTAAATTTTTACTTATCCTTTAATGTAGTTTTTGCTGGTTGAGTATTTCTTTTCGGGGTAAAAACTGTCTTGGAGGAATAATGATGGAACGGAAAATGAATTTGTGGAGGTCGTTCAAAACAATATTTGTTCCACTTCCAATGTGCCTATCAATTGGTTGCAGTATGTTCCCGTCTGAAGAGGAAACGCTTGCACCGCCTCTTGAAGTTCCTGAGGAAATAACCTATAAAATTTTCGAAGCAAAGACCGGTTACATAGAGGAAGGCATAAAAGAAAAAGCAATCTTTATTGCTTATGATGAATCAGAGCTTTTTTTGAAAACTACAGCGGAAGACCCAGGAAAATATATGTGAATGTAGGAGATAGGGTTAAAAAGGAGATGTTATTGCAGAGGTTATGACGGATAATATCGAGAGGCGCATTGCCAACCGGCAAATAAAGGTTGATTCAAAACAGAAAGACCTGGATTATACCAAATCAATTTCCGGAATAATAATAAAAATGTACGAAGATGAAGCGGAGGTACTCTATAGTATCACAAACGGTCAAAAAGATAGTTGCCATAAGTGATGGAATGATAAGCAGTGAAATTCTGCGTAAGAGAGACTATGTCCAAAGGATTAGAGAAATTTTCAAAATTGATTTTATTGAGATTGTAGAATATAATATTGACTAACAGTTTATGTAAAGGTCTCAGTAAAAGTATACAAACCTTAGATGTTGTGAGGGAATCTTTAGCAGTTTTTTTATTTTAAAAGGATTAGCAAGGGGGTCAAAATGTATGGTGATTGAATTTGCAGTGGGTGTACTGGTAGCTTCATTGATTGCTTTAGGCTATGTGATTTTTATGAATGTAAAGTTTAAAGAAACACCTTCTGAAGGACATCATGACGCTTTCGACAGGGAAACCAAAGACCGCTATATCAAAAATATTACCAATGTCATGAAAAATTTCAACCTGAAAACAATAGCAAGTACTGTTACTGAATTTATGTATTGCTATATTGAGCAGACAGTAGCAGTTTTAAAGAAGGTTGGGATTCGTAAGGAAGTTGATATTATTGAAGATGGCAGTTTCGATAGAGATAGTATTTCGGATAATATAGTTATATCTGATGGAAAAAACAACTTTGCCACTGCATTGTTGGGCGGTAAAATTGTGGAAAAGTACATAGATAATGTTACGGACAAAGTATTATATGAAAAGGTAATAGAAAAAGGAATTTATTCTTTGGAAATGATACGAAGTGATCATATTGAACGTCAAAATGCAAATTTTTGTTCTAACTGTGGTGCGCCTATGAAAATAGAAGGGGATTTTTATGTATGTCCCAACTGCGGCACGAAATACACAACTGAATCTGCTAACTGGATTGTAGCCAATGTTACCTGTTATAATTATAAAACCGAAAATAGGCTGACCTTTCTTTATTTCATACCTGTTCTTATTATGATTGTTTTAGCGTTTATTGCTAATTACGGTTCATGGAAAATGAAGGTTATATCTGTTTTGTATGATTTGGCTTTACTTGGAGTTGTGTTGGCATTATGTGCTTGGTTGACAAAGCTTATGAGTGGGCTTAATAAAATAGCCAAATATGATAAACAGTTTTCCAGAAAAAGTTTCCAAAAAAGAGTGGAGTATTTAGTTCGTACTTATGAAAGAGCGAAAGATTTAGATATTTCAAAAGTAAAATCTTTAATGGAGCCGTCACTTTATGAAAGATTAAAAGAGCAGAACAAGTATGACGAGTTTTATATGTTGGATTTTGAAATACGCAAATTGGTGGTTAGAGATTTTGAAATTAAAGATGATAAGCAATTGGCATATGTAACTTTGGATGTTAATAAAATTACAATTAATGAAAAGAAAAAGATCAAGAAGAAAAAAGGGAAATATGACATTACATTATATAGACACAAGGATACATTGACTGATGTCAAACTGAATCCTGAGGTAATTACATGTGAAGGCTGCGGACGCAATATGAACTTAACCGTTGACGGGAAATGTAAAGCTTGTGGCAATACCTATGATCTTTCAAAATATGATTGGATTATTTACGATATCAGTGATATTAAATAAGATATATTATTGTAAGTGGAAAGAAGCAAAAAATATTCAATATTTTCTTTTATTGGAGGTATAAATATGGGTTTAATTAAACAGGCCTTTGCTGCAACAAAGGAACAATTTAGCGAACTCTTGAGAGCAGGAGCGGGAAGTTTAGGTAGTGTACTTGCTGATAAATTTAAGGTGATTATTGAGTGCCCAAACATGGGGGATAATATTTTAATGATGAAAAAGACCTCACCGACGGGACGTATCCCCAAAGACAGTGCTATTGTGGTACAACCTTCTCAAATGGCAGTTATTGTAGATAGTGGGCGCGTTGTAGATGCTACAGCGGAACAGGGAGTTTACATATTTGATCAATCTTCAACACCGTGTTTCCTTCAGGGAGATTTTGAAGGTGCCATTAAAGCTTTGTGGGAACGTTTTTCATTTGCAGGAGCTACACCTAATACTCAGCAGGTTTATTATTTTAATATAAAAGAAATTATGGATAACGGCTTTGGAACGGCAACTCCAATTCCATACAGGGATTGGGAACATCCTCTTGTAAATCCAAGGGTTCCCGGTGGCCTGATGCCGATGAATGTAAATATAAAATGCTACGGAACGTATACTTTCAAGATTGTAGATCCGGCAGCTTTTATGCTGGAAGTTTGCGGTACAGCCAATATTTATGAAAAAGAAGAATTGGTTGAGCAGATGAGAAGTGAAATAAATGCTGCTTTTAAGTCAGTTGTAAACCGACTCGGTTCTGATGACTACAAAATATATGCTACTCAGTTATCTTCCCAGGATCAGCTAATCCGTGAAATCATGGAAAAAGAGGTTTTGGATGAACCAATACGCAGACGTGGTATCAAGATACTTTCTTTCGCTATCGAGAACATGCAGTTTGATGAGGCTTCCAAAGCTAAGATAGATCAGTATGAAATTGGATCTGATGCTCTTACTCAACAGGGTATGATGGCTTCTTCCTATGCTAAAGCCATGGAAAATGCAGCTGGAAATGCAAAGGGTGCAGCCAATGGCTTTATTGGTCTCGGAATGATGAATATGGCATCAGGAGGAGTATTTGGTAATATACCTCAGAATCTTAATAACCAGGTTGCACAGCAGCAACAGAGAGGAAATGCAAGCTCTTTTGAAGCTTCAGGTACGGTTTGTACCAACTGCGGAAAACCGGTTAACGGAAAATTCTGTTCAAATTGTGGAACACCGGTACCTCAAAAGAAGATTTGTCCAGCCTGTAAAAATGAAGCTTCAGGAAGATTTTGCTCCAATTGTGGTGCCAGTTTGGAAGCTCCGGCCAAGAAGTTCTGCCCCGATTGTGGTACAGAAGTTCCGCAAAAGTTTTGTCCTAACTGTGGAAAATCAGTTGAATAAATATGTAAAATGTGTTCTATTGGTGGTTCATATTTATGAGCCACCTTTCTTATTTTAAGCTGTTTTAAATAATTTTCTGGATAATTTTTCGGAATTAAAGACAAGCAGAAGGCAAAGAAATTTATATTCAGAGATGATAAAACATTATCCCCATGAAATATAAAAAAGAGAACAGCAGTGGATGGTCATAATTCTTGCCAATAACCATAAAATTTGCTTTGCCGATGAACCTACCGATTCTGTGGAAAGCAAGAAATCATGCAGCACTATAAACTTAATAAAAATCAAAGGGTAAATACAAAAAATCAGGAACGTAATTGAAATATATAAGGATTAATTTCATTTATAATTTATGTACTGACAAATTCTTTAATAAATAATTTGGCTTTTTTATAAAATTTACACCGTTTTTTTAGATCCTTCTTAATTTCGCGTAAAAAAGCTGAATAGGTATCGACGAAATCGGCATCTGCTTCATATTCGCCGTAGATGATTCTATTATAAGTTGTGATTAGGTCGCTGAATTTAAGCTCATTTAATGAAACTTCAGCATCAATCCTTCTGGCGTACTCTTGAGGTGTTTCGTAATTGTACTTCGGATATTTGCAAGCTTTTAAGTAATCCAATATAATTTGGTGAATTATTTTCACTTTATAAGTGCTGCTTCCCTTGCGGAAGGCATTCTTGCTTTTTATAATTATAACAATAACATATATTAAAAGGATTAAGACTATGGGGATTCCTGTGTAAAGGCCAATTTTAATTAATATGTCTATAGTTTCTTTATTTGAATCCTTGTCTTCTGCAACCGGTTCTTCCTCCTCCTTAAGTCTATTTTCCTGTTGATTTGAGTTTGCTACTCCAACCTCAGTACTTTCGAACATAACCCATCCGTAACCTTTAAAATAAACTTCAATCCAGGCATGGGCATCAGAGTCAAATACCGGTTTATAACCTGTGGATAAGTATTTATAATACGCAGGGACTGAGGAAAAACTTGAGGAGGTATCTATTTTAAAACCGGTTACATAACGGGCCGGAATGTTGAGGCTTCTTAGCAGTAGAGCCGCTGCTGAGGAATAATGCTGACAAAAGCCTTCTTTGCTTTCAAATAAAAAGTATTCGATTTTGTCGGAGTTGTCTTTTGGGACTTTAGGAACAGGATTATAGGTATAATTGTTTTTTAAATATTTGATAATGGCTTCTATCTTGTCATAATCATTGTCTATTCCTTCTGTAATCTTTAATGCCAACTCATACAGCCTATCATTGCTATAGCCTTCGTATTGGGGGAGTGTGTTTTGAAGTTTAACTTTCCTTAAGGCCTCCTTAAAGGCTTCTTTGTCGGCTATATTTAAGGAATCAAAGGAAAAAGAAAAATCTTCTTTAATTATATTTTCAGTATAGTTCTCTATATGGTAGGTACCTCTGTTTTCATCGCAGGCGACAATAATATCGGGATTTTGTATACTGAAATTATCTATATATGGTCCCACAAATAAAATTGGTGTTTGAATACCGGTATAATTGACAACAATATTTTCTACTTCTCCTATTGCTTTAAAAGCAGTGAAAATACTGTTTTCGGTTTTGGGAAAGGATTCGTTTTGCAGCCATCGGTTTTTGGTATATGTATCATACACAATTGATTTAAAATATACTGTTTTATTGGTTTTAACTTTAAACAACTCAATACCCTCAAATACAAATTTATCTCTGATATTACCGCTTGTGGCAACTTCAGAAGCAAACTTATCAAAAGAATTTGTGCCTTCCTGTGAATTGCTTAAATAAACCTTTTTTGGTTTTGCTTGAAATGGGTATGGGCGAGACTGGAAAAGCAGCTGTGACAAGCCAATAATACATATTGCGTATATGATTGCTATACTTATAAAAGGCATTATATCTCTTTCTTTTTTCTTTTCATTCCTGGTGTAATAAATATAGAAATAATACACTATGCTGCAAAATATAAAAAATAAAAAGGTATATCGGTCACTTACAGCATTCAGCTGGTTTTCAACAAAACCTGCGGTCAAAGCAATAAGGGAAACGGGAATATAGACATAATTCCAAAACTTAAAATGTTTACATTTCGAAATAATTATATAAATTAAAATTGATATCAGTAAAATTACTGCTACTTGTCTTGGGATATCTATAGAAGAGCTATTACCAGCAATAGATTCAAAATACGGCATTAGAAACGCGCTTATATTATCTGCAATTAAATCCATGATTCCCAATAAGTACATGGTAAAGAATCCGCCTATAGATAGCAGGGATAAAGCTGTCAGTGATATAAAAATTCTTTTCTTGTTGCCAAATAGGATTATAGATAATAAAAAACTAAAAAGAGAAATTATTAAATTATTTATGACGGAAATTTCGTATCCCATTATAGCGGATAATAAAAGAATCCATCCTAAGCCGTATATGAATTCTGCAAACATTTAGGCCACTTCCAATCTGCAAAGTTCATTTTCATAACTGATTTTGTATACTTTTATATTATTGGACAATAGATTCACTAAAGGCTGTTTATCCTGATCGGTTAAAATACTGCCCACTTCGCATTTGTTTTCATTGATTATGTAAATATTTATATCCGGTATCCTTGCACGGTTTAAAAGGATATATTCGCTTAATTCTTTGGTTATGTAGGGGGTAAAAATCATTATATTGGCATACTGTGCGAAACTGCCCAGTTCTTTTTCCAGTATACTGATGAATTCTCTGCCGGAAAACATCATATTGGCCAGGACATTGTAAAATTGTCCGAAATCGTTGATATTGCTTCCTGAAATGTACTGCATGTCGAATTTGTAGTAGGAAAGATATGTGGGAGTATTGTTTTCTAACAAGTATTTTATAGTTGCAACTACACATTCGATAATATAATCTTGCATGACCACATTATATTCAAAACTAAAGGGCAAACTGTCGTAGTTTATAATTATTTTGGTACGGCTATTGATATTGCCCTCATTTTCTTTAACCAAAAGTTTCCCATGTTTTGCACTTAATTTCCAATGAATTGCTTTTAGCGGATCTCCCGATTGGTAATCCCGTACATTGGAAAAAATACTGGGATCTTTATTGGTTTTACTTACAATACTTTCGTTAGATTCAATTAAGGAAGTGTATTTATTAACCTGTATAAGTTCGCGTATTTTGGGATAGACCAGAATCTTGGGATTTTCTATCGACTTAAATTTAATTGTGAATAAATTGAAAAAATCCCGTATACTTATTGACTGAATACCTATGTAATAGCTTCCTCTATATCGGCAGTCAACCTTCTTGACTGCTTTTTTTACTTCATCGGGATATAATATGAATTCATCTTCTTCTCCCAGTATAGTATCTTTGAAAAGCACCTTGCTATCGGTAAATTCAATGGTCATAGGACAAAACAGCAGTTTTGTGTGATTACTTATTTCGTAAGTATAAGTTATGACATCACCTTTTACTACAATACGCTGATCTACGTTTTCAAGCAGTCTGAAAGATGCCATGGTGAACAGTATTAACGAAAGAGATACAACGGGCAATAACAGTGCGGTGTAAAAGAGTATAGTAGATATATAACCGTCTTTGTAAATTCCCAATGCAATTGTAAAGATTAAAAAACATAGATATATGATTTTATTCTTTAACAATTTGAACACAGCCTTTCCTTTACTTCGCCGTTCTATTCAGGTACTGTTATCTTTTTTAACAGTTCATTTAATATATCTTCCACAGAGATATTTTCATACTTTGCTTCAGCCCTTGGAATTATTCGGTGTCTTACAATAGGCATTAGTACCTTTTTAATATCGTCCGGTGTTACAAAGTCTCTGTTTTGGTAATAGGCCCATGCTCTGGCCGCCCTTGCAACGGCTAAAGTGCCCCTGGGGCTGATTCCTAGCTGGATTTGATTGCTCCTTCTTGATTCCTGTGCTATTTTAATAATATATTGAGCAACCTTTTGGTTTATTTTGACTTTAAGTATTTCTTCCTGAACTTCTAGTATTTCTTCTAATGTAACTACAGCTTCCAAATGTTCAAGAGGGATCTCCTGCCCGTAAATGCTTAAAATACCAAGTTCCTCTTCCTCATTGGGGTAGCCTATGGATATCTTCATAATAAAGCGGTCCAGTTGGGCTTCAGGTAAGGGATAAGTTCCTAAATGTTCTATCGGATTTTGAGTGGCTATAACCATAAAAGGCTTCGGTAAAGGATAGAGTTTACCGTCAACGGTAACTTTCTTTTCTTCCATGGCTTCTAACAAACCCGATTGTGTCTTTGGCGGTGTCCTGTTAATTTCATCGGCTAAGAAAATATTTGCCATGATAGCACCTTCTCTATATTCAAATTCATTGGTTTTGGGATTGAACATAGAGAAACCTGTAATATCGGAAGGCATAACATCCGGTGTACAGGATATTCTTTTAAACTTCCCTCCGATTGTTTTGGATAATGCCAATGCCAGAGTGGTTTTTCCTGTACCTGGTACATCCTCAATTAATACATGACCGTCACAAAGAAGTGCCAAACACAATAATTCTATGGTGTCCCTTTTGCCTACAATAACTTTCTCAATGTTACTGACCATTCTTTCGATGACATTGTTATCTTTTTTCATAAAGTGCACCTTTTCTTATTATATTTGATTAAATCAAAGACAGAAGTGGAAAAATGTTTGAACTAAATTATAATCCTATTTGTATTATAGAGTTTTTTTAAAACAAAGTAAATAAAAAACAATAAAGTCTTTAAAGCGTAAGTGATTTTAATTATTTTGATTTTTATTAATTTTCTTAACGAAACTAGTATTTCTGCCTCCAGGTATTAATTTTTTGTAAGTATTTTATTTATGTAAAAATAATTCCGGTAAAGTAAGCGATTAAAAGGTTTGTGTCGTAAACTGTGAAGTGATATAACCTTCTGTTTCTGTTAACTTTAAAAATGTTACTATTATGCAAGCAAAATAATTTGAAAATCATCTAAATAGTGATAAAAATATAAATTATATGCATTGTATAATTACATCAAAGAATAGAAAAATGATAGCATTGTTTAATTACGAGAGAATATTTGAAAGTGTTGTAAATAGCAATTATTATCAAACATTTGATATAGAAAGAGTGCAGCTTTTAGAAGGAAAGATGGATGGTGCTTACTATTGTGCTGATATGATACCTTTTGGATCAGGTAAACTTGCTTGTTCTGCTATAGCCGATGAATTGAAAAGACAACTGTACATACTCTCAGAACAGTACTATAATAAAGGCTCATTTAGTGAAGATGATAGAATTGTATATAATGAAATACTTCAAGAGATATCGGATGTTTATGAAGCATTAACCTATGATAATTATGTTTATTTATCAACTAATAGAGAAATTATAGTGAACTACTCTAATTCCATTAAAAAGAAATATAATATAGATTATTAGCAGAAAGCATTAAAAACTCTTTACCTCTGGTTAAATAATTTAATATAAAGTTTTAAAATCAGCCCTAGGAACAAGTGCGATTTATGCTTGTTGCTAGGGTGTATTAGTATGGAGAAATCCATTCGATTGAATACTTAATGATCCCACCAGAAGTAGTCTTGTTCAAGTTGATATACACTTCCATCAGCCGGATCTACTATATAAAATAACTTTTCTCCTGAAACTTCAACTGCATAATAGTAGTAATAATCATTAATAAACAATGAATTGCGAGGTGGAATCGGTATTGATATGTATTTTTTAGGAATAAAGGTGACATTATCGCTATTTATTTCATTTCGAACAATAGCTTTTCCACCTTCGTATGTAGTAGCCGGTAAATTAAAAATAAATAGAACCGGGATGATAATCGATAGCGCAGTGAAAACTATCAATTTTCCAGACTCTTTTATAAATATAATAAGAGTCAATAGTAGAATGATTCCAATATCCAATAGGAATGTTTTCATTGCTCCGGAGAATAATTTGTTCACTATGTGGATTACTATGAACTCAGTAGTAGGGACTATAGTTAATATTCTTGCTAATTTTTTATTTTCCATTAATGCATTCCCTCTTTTCGAAGGATATCTTCTATTCTCGATAATTCAATAATGATGAAAATGAGTCTACGGTGTTTTTATTAGAACATGCTAAAACTTATGGTGAGAAAATTCTAAATGTCTGATAAAATAAAGCTAGCTTATTTTATGTTGAAAAAATGTATATTGTATATAGAAGAAATTGTAACATAGATGTTGTTTTTGTACAATATGTTTGCTTTAGTTTGAGTAGGTTAGAAAATTAATTTTATAAAGATAGAGGAATAATTCAATGAGGAAATCTATAATTTTGATATTAATAGTTTTAATATTGGCAGTATTGGGCTATACATTTATAAAATCCAAGGGAGAAGCGGGACAAATTCTGCCGACAAACAGCACATCATCCACAAAGAACACAATAGTTTTTCTGGGAGATTCGATAACTGCCGGATATGGTATTGAAGACAATCAGGCTTTTCCAAATCTTATAAATGAATACTGGAAGGAAAACAATATTTCTTTTAAAGCCCAAAATGAAGGTATCAGCGGTGACACCACAACAGATGTGTTATCGCGTCTGGATAGTGTTTTGACCGATGATGTTTATATGGTTTTTCTTGAAATTGGGGCAAATGATGCTTTTGCAAAAACCGATATCGGAGTTGTAAGAGATAATATAAAAACGATAATAAAAAGAATTCAGGACAGGCAAATTAAAGTTGTTCTGATGGCTATGGATTTACCGACGGTTTTTTTATTTACAGGATTCGGATTATGTAAAGAGCTTTGCAGCAATTTATGAAGAAATTGGAAAGGAATTGGATGTACCTGTTATGCCCTCTTTAGTCAGGGAAAACGAGAATAAAAGCGATTTATGGCAGGAAGATAGAATACATCCAAGTCCTAAAGGTCATGAACTTCTGGCAAAAAACGTGTTGAGCTTTTTGAACAAGGAATGGGTATATGATAAATAGTATGATGTGGGGTAAGGTCTATGGAGAACTATCTATTATGTATGAGTGTAGATGCCATAGCGAAAAGCAAATGGCCAGTCGAGAGTTAATAAACGCCCTTTCCCAAGGGCATTCTTGATATGCTATTTACTTTTGCTATTTATTATAATATTATTTTTGTAATCTAGAATTTGACTTACAGACCCATTGGAAATTAACTTAGGGGGTCATTATAATATTGTTGTACCCAAGCCAAATTCGGTACCTAAAATTACGCTAACCCTAAAAGAAAGTATAATGCCCCCCATTGTCAAGACAAATTT
>AMZC01000038.1_pt1 | contig 23174 bp, 20 predicted proteins | sample 948551 | NCBI WGS metagenome assembly AMZC01 (sample SAMN01120625, study PRJNA171369) | bioreactor sludge metagenome | biome: sludge; isolation source: anaerobic thermophilic cellulolytic sludge from lab reactor | place: China: Hong Kong, Shek Wu Hui wastewater treatment plant | collected... | reverse complement strand
TCATTTTACACCACTTGACAAGACACTATCATTCCATTATGAGTGATAGTGAAATAATTACCATATGTATTGTTGGAGAGTTACTCACTATCGACTCTGAAAAAGCTTGGTTGGGTTTCTGTAAGAAAAATATGAGAGATCTTTTTCCAAAATTCTGCGACAGAACCAAGTTTAGTAGAACTAGAAGAAACCTGCATGCAGTAATAGAAGAAATACGAAAAGAACTCTCAAATCTTACAGGCTATGCTAATCAGCCCTACCGAATAGTAGATAGTATACCTATACCAGTATGTAAGTTTGGAAGAGCAAAATTCCACAAAACCTTTAGAGGCTATGGAGCTACTTATGGAATATGTGCTTCCAAAAAAAGAAACTTACTTGGGCTATAAATTGCATATACTTGTTACACTGGACGGTTTTATAACTGACTTTACAATTACTTCTGCCAATGTTGATGATCGTGAGGGAGTGTGGGATTTAGTTAGCTCATACCGGCAGATAACTTTAATTGGAGATAAAGGATATATAGGAAAAAAGCTTGCATATGAATTAAAAAGTGAGAAAGATAATAATCTTATCCCTGTTTTAAGAAGCAACTGCAAAATTCAAGTTCCAAAAGCTATAAGGCAGCTTATCTTCAAGCTAAGTCGCCGGATGAGACTTCAGCCTCATAACTTGTTCAGCAGCTCAATATAGAGAAAGTAATGGCAAAGTCATATTGGGGATTTGTGACCAGGATAAAAAACAAACTATTATCCTATAACCTTTGCTATTACATTAATAAGATAATAGGCTGCGATATTAATATTTCAAAGATCAAAGAGTTAGTTTTTGGATAAATAATCCTATTATTATATTTTGATAGGATTACTATAACTAATTAAGTAGGTATAATATTCCTATAATTTAAAATTATTAGCTAGCACAACAGATTAATTTAAATATTTGCATTTGTCGGGGAATAATATAACTGATATATAGGTACTTGAAAATCTTATCAATTTAAAAGACTTACAGCTTGATGAATAGAATCAGAAATATTGTTCAAATATAAAATTAACATTTTAACGAAAAACCGTAATTTCCTTTGACGGGAAATTACGGTTTTTAATCTTTATACTTATTACCTCAAACCTCCGGCTATCAGTACATTTTGCTGGTGCAAAGCATCTATTTTATTATCCTTGTGCCTTTGGCAATTGAGGAAATATAAGTCAAAATGCCCGTCCATACCGTTTGCTATTGTATCGTAATTAGGGCCATAACCGTAATTATCACTTCTATTGGCAACATTCTGCATAAAGGGTAATCCATCAACTCCGGCATGAGGCATACCCGCAATGGATACAGCCAGACGCCTTCCGTTAAACTCCAGAATAAAAGGCCTTCTATTCCAGTTCCAATAACCGCCGAATATTTCCTTCATTACTTTAGTGTCGGAAGCGGTAAGTGTCTCGCAATCAGCATGTCCTGAACCCATAGTTCTCTTTATCATAAAACTTTTCCCTGTAGCAATATCAATTACTTTTCCGACACTTCCAATCGGAAATACATATTGTGCTTCAGCAAACCAATCCAATATTTCACCGGATGTCGGTATAACCTTGTCTTTTACAGGAATATTGTGGACAGGAATTTTCAACACATCTCCTATATAAAGTATTGCCTCCCGTGAAATATTATTGGCTGAGGCCAGTTCATAATCGGTTATTCCCATCTTCTCGCCTATAGTCCACAAGGTATCACCCTTTTGAACAACATAGTTTTTGTATGTTATATAGCTCTTTGATGTATCTACATTTATTTTGTTCTCAAAATATTTGCTATTGGGTCTGTCATCCCAAATATCCTGTTTTATGTAAGTTACACTTTTGTGAATGTATCCTGTTCCATTTGCCGTTTTAACCTTATACCAGTCTCCATTTTTACCAATTACCTTTACCTCTGTCCATGCCTTAAGATAACCTACAGGAGGTACACTTAAACTTGTACCGCTGCTTAATGTAGCATTGTTTGAAGTATAGGAAACAAAACTGTTATCTATTGGGTCAATGCGTTTTATAATAAGCTTCTGATTCACATATATTATATCGCTTGTAAGACCGTTCAATTGCTTTATTTTGTCTACAGTCGTACCAAACTTTTGAGATATCAGCCAAAGCGAATCTTCTGCCATAACATTATATATCAGATCGCCACTGTTTTGCGTATATATATAAAGTAAATTCTTTTTGTAATCCATATAGCAATGGATTCCAAGCTCTTCACAGCAAAATTCCAGAGGAACTATAAATCTATAGTCTTCAATGCTCATAGGCGCTGGTGCTTTAATATATTTTCCGTTGAACATGACAATATCATTATCCAACCTGAATCTGATTTCACTTTCTTTATAAGTTATTATGCCTGTCATTGAGTTATAATCATAAGTAAAATTTCCCCTAATGGACTCAGCCAATTCTTTTGCCGGTATCATTGTTATATTATTCTTTGAAACAGTTTTCACACTAATGCCTGTGGAAACGTTGTCTACAACAATTTCCACCTTACTTTCCCCAGCATATACATATACCTGCGTAAGCAACAGTATTCCAAGTATTGCTGCTAAAAAGACAGATACTTTTTTCTTTGGCATTAAAACATCCTCCTTAGTTTACATAATATATTATAATTGTATACCATTTTCAATCCCATATCCAGCTTTGAAAACACTCCAAATTCTGGTTCAAATAAAAAAACTCACTGCCTTATTAAAGCAATGAGTTCTGCTTACATTTCTTTTTAATTTTCATAATATTTCATTATACCTTCTTTTATGGCTAAAGCAAGTTTATCCTGATATTCAACAGTCGCAAGCTTCTTTTCCTCCTGTGGATTTGATAAGAACCCGCACTCAACAATTACCGTTGGAGTCTTTAAGTTTTTCAGTATTATAATTTCTGCTTTTTTTAGCATTGCCACTCTTTTATTCTCCGGATCTACAATTTCTTTCAAAGATTTTTGAATCAGCTCAGCTGCTGTTTTGCTTTCCGGTGAGTTGGGCGGATAAAATACCTGTGCTCCATAATATTGTTCCTGTGGAAATTTGTTTAAATGGATGCTTACTACAAGGTCTGCCCCAGATTCATCCATTATTTTCTTTCTTTGTATTAAATCCTGTTTTCTCTTTTCAGTAACTCTTTTTACTCCTTCTGCATATTTAAGGGTGTCATCTTCTCTTGTCATAATAACAGTAAAATTCTCAGCTTCAAGTAACTCCTTTACTTTTTGGGCAATATAAAGATTTATTTCCTTTTCTTTTATACCGCTGAAGTCACTTACTGCTCCGGGATCTTCTCCTCCATGCCCTGCATCTAAAACCACAATCTTTTTTTTCACTTCATTATTAGTTGCTTTTATCGCCGGAAAATCAATTACCTTAAAAATATACGCTGTTAAAACAATCGCTATAAGAATAACTGTCGCAATAATAATTTTTTCCTTTTTCAATATCAAAATCATTGATGTTTCCCCCTGTATTTGAATCTACAATTAACATATTCAAATACAGTTTGGCCATATGCAAACAAACCCTAACAGTTTTCGCGAAATTTTTTGGAGCTAAAATATATACTGTTCAAACCTATAGAGGGAAAAATGCATAGACGTACACTATAACCGTTCCTATCAGTAAAAGCAATACTCCGGCTAATTTGCTGGAAAGCAGATATATATCTGAAGGTTCCACATCGTCAATATTATCAATTACAGTAAAATATTTTAACCTGAACAAAATTTCCGGATGGAAAATATTTAAATATCCTATAATTACACAAAGGATTGAAGAAAACAAAACTATGAAAAAATCCTCTTTTGAAAATGCTACAATAAAAAATAAAACATAACTTGCAATTATAAACGCAATACATATAATTTTTGCAATTTGCTTTATTTTTTCCCTTCTCTTTTCTTTCATATTAAATTCATCAACTATTTTTGAGCTTTCAGTTACTTCTATTTTTCCAATATACGCTTCACACTCTTTGCACTTTAAAGCATTATCACTGTTTCCGGTATTGCATTTAGGGCATATTTTCATGCTATTTCCCCCTAAATCGCCTATAATAAGGCACATATTCCTTTCCAATTTTAATTATATTATAGACTCTTTTCTATTGTCAAAATTTCAAATAGTATTGAAGTTTAACATCGCTTATAAATATCCTCATCAAAATGAAAAATTGAAATATCTTATGTTTTATAGTATAATATATTTATATCCTATATTGGTTTAACTCGCATTTTCAAATTTTCCTAAACAATCTTGTTTTATGTATTGCATCTTACAATATATAGCTCTTTTATCGTTTGCATTTTCTTTATAATTTGAAAAACTAATCCAAAAAATAAGGAGTCCTGCTATGCTAAATAAAAATGCATTTTATCTCGGAAGCCAAGTCAGTATTTATGACGATTTTATTTATTTTCTAAAAAATGCGTTTTGTAAAATCAATATATTTACCAACGTTAACGATTTTGTTAAAAATATTGAAAGCTTTCCTTCTCATACCAGCAACGCAGATGTACATCCTATAATATTGTTTATTGAATATCCTTTTTTAAATGAGATTAATAATTACTTAAATAATCGATTGGAATATTCCGAATATATACTGATGAGCTTTTACCATGAAGAGCAAAGGTCTATAGGCTATTTTGACAATGTCTTCGATTTTGTCAATGTCATTGAATTCAACAAACAATTTCTTCTGAACAAGCTTAAAAACGAAATAAATATCAGGGAAAACTTCCTGTCATTAAAATATTGCTTTAGTGAGTTCTATGAAGTAGATAAAGCTATTTCTTTGGAAAATAATACTTTTAATCTTTTAGAAACAGTCATAACAAGCAGCATTAGACTAACCTCTTCCGATGCTGCTATATTATATCTTGTAATAGACAAAAACTCTTACAATTGGACCACAATAAAAGATGACAACTATGACGATAAACTGCTTAAATTCATAATCTCAAAAAACATGAGCATAGACATTGATCTTGATGTTCATACTTCCACAATAACCCAAGACAGTGTTTTGGGCTATTCGGTTATAACAGGAAAACCTATAAGAATTGATGACGTCTGTACATTGAATGCCGACTCTGAATACCACTATAACAACTACTTCGATCTAAGTTCAGGATACATAACCAAATCCGTTCTCACAATACCTATGAAAAACCATGAAAACAACGTTTTAGGTATAATTCAGCTTATTAACAAAAAAGAAAATCCGAATCAAAAAATAGATTATAAAGATCCTTCCGGTATGAGCAGCATTATTCCCTATACTTACATGGATGAGCTTATAATGACTTTACTTGCGGACCGGACCGGAATAATGCTTGAAAACATTTTAATGTACAACGACATGCAACATCTTCTTGAAGGTCTGAAAAATCAAAATATGGCATTAGATACATTAATCCAAAGAATTCAAAAAGCTCAGGAAGAAGAAAGAAAGCGTATTGTGAGGGAATTACACGATGTTCCTGCTCAAGCTATGGCAAATTTCTCATTTAAACTTGAACTTGCTCGAAAATATATTACAGATAACATGATTGAAAAGGGACTCCATGAACTTGATTTGTTAGCTGAAAGCATTGATTTTACTTCAAAAGAGATACGCAGTATTCTTTATGACATGAAGGCATCTAACCTTGATAACGGGCTTGCAAAAGCCCTTGAAAACAGGTTGCGCTTTTTTGAAGAAAATACCGGCCTGAAAGTCAATTTCATGTTTTCCGGTGACGATTCCAAACTGGAACATCATATTGTATACTCTCTATACAGAATGGTAGTGGAAACACTTACTCACATTCACAAATTCGCTAAAGCAAGTATGGTTACAGTTGATTTAAGAATATATGAAACCGGTATATCAATTCAAGTAACTGATGATGGAATGGGTTTTGATGTAAAAACCAATGCAGATAAGCAAAAAGCAATAAATGCCGGTTTTGGATTATCGTTACTTAAAGAACGTGTAGAATTTTTAAAAGGAAGATTTGATATACAATCAGCACCCGGTAAAGGAACAGACCTCATAATATTTATTCCTTCATAAAGGCAGCCTGAGATATGCTCCTGCCAATAAATCGCAACCTTTGTTTTTCACTCCAAATAAGTCCAGTACAAGTCCATATCCTGAATTGCACTGCTTCCTCTGACAAAACCTTTTATTTCATGTTTTATAGCATAACTGTCGTATACATAGTATAAAGGACATATAGGCATATAATTAAATAGTAATTCTTCTGCCTCTCTGAGCAAATTCATTCTTTTTTTCTCATCAACTTCTTTTCTGGCTTTATTTATCAACTGGTCATATTCGGAAATATTAAAACCTGCTGCATTAAAGCTGTTTCCTATTTCAAATATCTCCAGGAACAAAATCGGATCATTGCAATCACCAGCCCATCTTAAAAGAACCATCTGATATTCTTTTTGTAACAATCTTTCCTTGACACTTTCTAAAGGCAATGCCTCTATTTCTACCTCAATACCAACGTTTTTTCTCCACATTTCCCGGATAGCTTGAGCATCCCTTTTAGAAATCTCCGAATCGTCTATCAACAGGGTCAATTTAGGCAAATCCGAAAGTTTAAGCTCCACAAGAGATTTTAATGCAAAGCTCTCAGCTTCCGATACATTAAAGCCAGTGACAAGATCGCCTGTCTCTTCCCGGAAAGATTTTTCCACACCTCTTACAACGGGATTTACAAAAGCATAAGCTCCTTTTGAGCCATTCTTAACCACATTATTTACAAGATTGTCCCGCTCAATGCCATAAGTTAAAGCTTTCCTTAAATTTATATTTTTAAGGTACTTATCCTCCATATTAAACAAAATATATTGTGTTTTTCCTGTATTATAATCTTCAATCCTAAATCCTTTTGCTTTAAGTTCCTCAATTTGATTAGCCTGAGAAATTTCCGCAATGTCAAGCTCTCCTTTTTCAAAAGCTGCAATAGCGGATGGATTATCCGTGATAATCTTAAAAATTATTCTATCAATTTTTATATTTTCTGCATTCCAATAATTCGGATTCTTTTCAAGGGCTATGTATTTATTGTGCTTCCATTCCTTTACAATAAAAGGACCATTGCCTAAAATATTTTGGGCTTTTGCACCATACTCGCCAATATCATTTGCCAATTGTTCCTTTACATAAAATTTCCCATTTATCGGCATAGCTACACTATTGCATACAATTTGCAGAAAATACGGTGTAGGTTGCTTCAGTTTTACAACCAACGTTTTTTCGTCCTTAACCTCAATGGCAACATCCTTTCTGCTCCCTTCACCATTGAAATAACTTTCGGCACCTTCTATACACATAAGGAGATACCCCAATGGAGAAGGCTGTTGTTCTTTGGCATTAGGATTTAAGGCCCTAAGCCAAGCCTCTTTAAAGTCCATTGCAGTAACTTGTGAGCCATCTGCCCATAATGCTTCTCTTAAATGAAACGTGTATGTAAGCTTATCTTCACTGACATCCCAGGATTTTGCCATTCCCGGCATAGGTATTCCATTCTCGTCATTCCGGCACAAGCCTTCAAAAACTGCATTTATAATTCTCATGGAATGAACATCGCCAACAAGTTGAGGGTCAAGCACTTCCGGCTCTCCGTCAATACTTAAAGTTATTTCTTTTATAGCCAAATCCTGTTCTTTTTTAAAGTCACAGCCGTTAAAAACTATGTTAAAGCATATTAACACTGCTGCAAATTCTACGGTGACTTTCTTAAGCCTCATAGCGGCAAATCCTCCCTGTAATTTTCATGAGGTCATTTTTAAGTAAATGACCTATGCAATATGGTCCTCCGAGAACCATAAAACCAATTTTGCAACAATCCAATTCAGTAATTTCTCGCTAGGTACAAATGCTGTTCAATCTTGTACTACGTTATTAATATATGTTACAAGATGTCCGGTTAAGAACGGAAAAGTGTATGTTTTGAAGGTATTAGTCAGAAGTGATGCTCTTATGAACTCTCCAGCTTTCCTTCTCAGCTTGAAAGCTGGAGTTTTTTGACTCTAAACAAAATGCACATCAATGTCATCAATGTTGCCGCCTAAACGGTAAATAGAAGATTTTATCTCCAAAAAAGTCTCATAATCTATAGTATTTCTGTTCTTTTCGATATAACCGCGAAGAACAGGTATTGCCCTGCCATCCCCAAAATTTCCGAGGCATATGGCACCAAAAAGTTTATTTTCCATCTTTATAAATGTGTTCTTTATTGTCCTGTAAATCAAATCGTACAAACTTCTTTCTTTTACTTTAACGCCTATCTTCACCAAAGTATCCAACAGATATTCTTCCAAATTCCCAATATTGCTGCTCTCATTTAATATCTCCATAATCCGGCTTGCAGCACTTTGGCCTATTTCAATTAAGGAATTTAATATTTCTTCAATTATTATTTCATTATCTTCACTAACTTCAAACATCAGCTTGATTAATGCTTCTAATGCACTTAAAGCCTTCCATTTCCCAATTGTCCTGATGGCCATCAACGATATTATTTGCTCGTCATCATCATAAAGATATTTATCGTCCGATGCCAAATTCAATAAGCTGTTTACAGCATCGTCGTTATAAGTATGTAATTTGTCTAAAAGCGGGTCCGGTATATCATTGTCACATAACACTGCTGCCATCTTAAACAATTCAATGAGCTGTTCCAATTCAGTTACTGAATCAAAATACTCTCTAGGGCTTATCCCTCCTATACTTGAATTAGGAGTTTGCGCCCATTTTTCAAGATCTTTCTGAAGTTGCTGTCTTATACTTTCATCCTCTATATTTAACAATTCATGAGATTTATTGCTCATAAAAATTTTATTATAACTTTCCTCTACAGCCATGTTGTAACTTTCAAAAAGCAGTTCTGACCTTTCCAATTTTTAATCCCCCAATTGCATAATAAATTTAAATTTCATTTCAATATAAATTAAAATACTTTAAACTTTTCTTCTGTCTTTTACAAATGTACTTCCCGGCATTGATTTCGCCTTTTTCTTAATTTCAGCTGCAATTTCTGCAATTTGTATATGACTTATTAATTCCCTGAATTCGTTTGTCACTACTGCAAGAGAAATGGATATAATCGGAAATTTCATAATTTGTCCCTGTCTATTGCTTGTAACAATGTAGCCTCTTTGAATATCCTCATCACAATACAGGGACTTAATCTTTTCATCAAAATCGTTTATTATTCCTTTACATATGGATTCTGCTTTATCGGGAGTAGTGACAATAACAAAATCATCACCACCAATATGTCCGATAAAATCACCCCGGTTTCCATAATTGTGTACATTGTCAATTATTATATCTGCCGTAAGCTTAATTGCCCTATCTCCACTGGCAAAGCCATAAACATCGTTATATGCTTTAAAATTGTCCAAATCTCCATATATAACTGCAAAAAGCATTCGCTTTGCAATTCTTTGATTAATTTCAGCCTGAATCTCTATATTCCCTTGAAGTCCGGTGAGAGGATTAGCACGCCTATTTCTGTCAATACGCTTTAAAGTGTTTCGAACTCGACTTAAAAGTTCTCTTTCGTTAAAGGGTTTTATAATGTAATCATCGGCTCCTATTTCAAGGCCGGTAAGTTTATCATCTTCATTATCCTGAGCAGTCAACATAATAATGGGCATTAAATTATTACTCTCATCTTCTCTTAGTATTTTACAAACTTCAAAACCATCCATCCCAGGCATAACTACATCCAATAAAACAAGATCGGGCTTTTCTTCCCGTACCTTCTGAATTCCTTCCATGCCGTTTGATGCAATAACTACATCATAATCTGCAGCTGTCAGAATATCCGATATTAACTTTGTCATAAACTCGGTATCATCAATTATGAGAATTTTTTTCTTAAACATGAATCACTAACTCCTATTGAAGTATAATAGTGAAACTGCTGTAATATTTATCGGAAAAATTGCATTAAATTATTATAATTATATATTAATTTATCGGTTTTGAAAAGCTTTCTAAAGGCATTATTTGCATAAACAGTATTCCCTACCTCATATTTATATGCATTATAATAATTATTATATTAATTTTTTACACATGGTTACAAATATATCGATTATAATTTTGACATCAAATTAATAACTAAAAGATTTTGATTTGTGGTATACTTATAGTTAATAAGGGAGTGATTATATTGGCAGAATTCTGTATATGCGGTTCATTAATGCTGGATGGTTTATGCACAAACAAAAATTGCAAAAACAAGACTGTCAGCAAACAAAACGCATCTACCGCAAAGAAAACTAAAGCAAAAGACAACACTTTAGAAAGTAAACCAAAAACAACTAGAATAAGAAGAGCTTCAAAATGTATTACTTATAATTTATATGATTTAAAGGAAGAGAATTCTCAATAGAATACTCTTCCTTCATATTGCGTCTGTACTTCCCGGTTCAATTTGTCTTGGGTTTTTATATAAATTTTTATCCTCCTGTTTTCTGTTCCTTTAATTAATAGCCAGTCACACCTTTCGCTATCGAGCGTTATAAACTTTTAATTTAATAAAATCAGAATACTTTTTGCTGCATATTTCCGATTTATTTTAAACCGAGTGCCTTTCTTTTATTATTAATATGTGCCTCTATACCGTCTGCCACTTGTTTCGGGTCATCGCCTAAAACAATTTTGCCACCGGTCAATCCCTCTACATCCTCCGTTAACAACTTAACCAACTGCGGCGCACCCGTTATAAAAGGAGTAGGGGATAAGTGCGTATAAGCACCGAAAGCTACTGCAAAAACACCATCAATAGTAGCTTTTTGTTCCATCCATTCCGGCGCTGTAACTGCTATAGGCAAATCCGGTACATCTACATTCAAAAAGTCAGCCAATGCTGTAACAAGCATGGATATTCGTCCGGTGTCAGTACATGTACCAAAACTTAAAACAGGAGGAATTTTCAGCAATTCACAGACTTCTTTAAGTCCAGGTCCTGCCATTTCTTTTGCTTCCAGGGTACACAGCCCGGCAATCTCCAAGCCGTGATTACCGCATCCCCCACTCACAACCAAAATATCCCTTTTAATTAGTTCCTTTGTCAAATTTACCGTATTCCAATCATGAGGTCCGTTTCTCAAGGAGGAACAGTTTACAAGGGCAACCACTCCTTTAATTTTACCCGATGAAATAACTTCTACCAACGGGTCCAGCTTATTGCCCAGTGCCCCCAAGACAGCTTCACAGGAAAATCCCGCAATAGCCTTTTGAACCCTTTGAGGAACCTTAGGTATTATTTTACCTTTTCTCTTTTTAAAATTCTCTATTCCAAGCTGTATCAACCTTTCAACCATACCATCCACTTCCCGGGGATTATATGGCATTAGATGCTGCAGCCCCGGTATCCCTATAATGGTACTTACACTTACCAAAGTTACCTGGTATTTCTCTGCATATTGATCTATTGCTGGCGGGGAACAATTTTCTTCCATAGCCACGACGTCCACTGCCCCTGTGGCCAGCATGGGTTCAATGGCCAGCCAATTTCCCATCAGTCCGACAAACACGTCATCTATTTCAAATCTCTGCAAAAGCTCCTGCCCCGTCTCAATGGATCCCACTACTCTCAAGCCTTTGGCACCGGCTTCCCTTGCCCTTTTTTGGATCTCCTCAGTTCTGGCTTTTTCTATGGTTGCAGCTCCCACCCAGGGTTGATGTCCGTTAAAGACAATGTTAATATAGTCAGGGTTCAATATCCCAAGGTCAGTATTTACTTCATGGGGTTGAGGTGTTCCGTACAGTATATCCTGAACCATTTCAAGACCTATCTGTGCTGTGTATATGGTAGCCAGCCCTAATCTTAAAGCCTTTTTAGCCAATGAAACATAATCACCGTCCACATTTGTAAGACAGCTTGCAACGCAATTCTGTTCCTCATGTACAACTCCCGCCGGATAAATATTAAGCTTTTTCCATACTTCCTTCCTCTTTTTAGGTGCAAAGGCTTCCACCATAATACTCGGTTTTTCCGGATCTTTAGCCATTTCACTTTCCAAAAGATCAGCTAATTGAAGAGCCATACTGTTTATATCCTGATTTGTATCTATTCCGACTTTTTCGCACATCCATTTCAACTTATTTTCGTCGGTAATCTTAAAAGGTGTTTTCCCTTGTGCTGTTAATCTTAAAGTTCTATAGGCTTCATAAGCATGGTGGCTGTACGTACCCGCCCCCATTATATTGTGCAGCAGCAACTCCCTCATTGCCATTGCATCGGGACCGATTCCGCACACTCCCCTGGTCTGCCCGCCTTTTTCACTAATTCTGCAGGGTCCTTGTGAACACAGTTTACAGCTTAATCCTTCCAGGCAAAATTTACAGCGTATTTTCTCCTGAAGTGTCCAGCGATCAAACACATTAGACATTTTGTCTTCTCTAATGCGTTTTAGCATTTCTTCAACAGAGTCATGGTAACTTACCCTTCCCTCTGTTTTTTCCAAAATTGTTTCGCTCATTTATCATTCCTCCAAAAAAAATATATATAAAAGTTTTTGCTCAAAACAATATAAATATGTATAAAAAAAGCAAGCACCTGCAAAATGGCAAGTGCTTACCTGAACATCAATTTAAATACTCAATCACTTAATATTAAATATATCTTTCAGAATACTGTCTTCAAAAATTACTTCCTTGGCCTTTTCCCTATACTCCGGCACATGTATATAAGTCATCCTGTTCGGTTTTATATCCGGTGCCATATCTATAGCTTTTATATAATCATCAGGATTCAGTTTAAGAGTTTTAACGTAACTGAAAAAGCCTGTGTCGGAAAGAAATTTTCTTATCCTTTCAAATCGGTGGTTTTGCACAAGGCTCATTATGTAGCTTGCAATTCCCACTTGTATACCGTGCAGCTGAGGCTTTAAAGTCATTTTGTCAAGGGCATGGGATATAAGATGTTCACTTCCGCTAGCCGGCGAACTGTTACCGGCTATCTCCATCGCAATCCCGCTCATGGTAAGAGAATCCACCAGCTCTTTTATAAAAAAGTCCTCTTTAATATCGGTGTATGGCATCCTCACTATGCTGTTTACCGATTTTTTTGCTATCATTACCGCCAGGTCATCCACTCTTGTGACACCTTTTTCTTCCTCAAAAAGCCAGTCATATACTGCTGTTATTTTTGAAACAATATCCCCAAGCCCTGAATATATAAATCTTTCAGGGGATTTTTTTATTATAGCCGTATCAACAATAATTCCATAGGGCATTCGGGCATGTACGGAAGTCCTGTGCCCGTTTATGTAAAGTGAACATCCTGAACTCGCAAAACCGTCATGAGCCGTAGATGTAGGAACACTAATAAACGGAAGGTCTCTTAAGAAAGCTACGTATTTAGCGACATCAAGTACCTTCCCTCCTCCTATACCTACAATAGCTTCTGTGTCGGCAGGAATGGAAAAGGCCTTTGAGGTTATGTATTCCATGGAATTATCATCGCACTCATTCTCTTCCAGCACTTTGAGCCCTTTATTTCTATTTAATGATCCAAAGATTATATCTCCAAATAAATCCCTTATTCCCTCACCTATAAACAGTACTATTTTCTTTATCCCGGACTTTAATATATATCTATCCAGTTCCTCCAATTTATTGGGGCCAACTTCCATAATAACAGGAATAGATATCCTATGGGTTTGAGGCTTCATATCAAAATCCCCCTTTCTGTCAAATCCTTTTCTATTTCCTTAAAATCCGAAAAAACAGTAAAATTAATATTCTCTTTGCGCAGCAGTTCAGCCAGTTCACTTCTGGCATAAACCAAATCGGCTGTTTTTGCCGCCTCTAAATCCGGTTCACTGTCTCCGGCAAAAATTATGTAATCGTAATTTTTCTTTATACTTTCCACTACTTTCCGTTTATCCAACCCGAAAACTTCTGAAAAATACTCGCTGTTCGGATCGGGAATAATTTTTATACCTCCGTTTGAATAAACACCTTCCATGGATATTACCGGGACATCCTGTATCTCGTAGTGTTCCAGCAATATTTTTATATAATAGGAAGTACCTGCACTTACAATATAAAAATCTCCATTGTTTTCTTTTATTTTATTTATAAAGTCTTTTGCATATCTATCCAGAGGTATTTGAACAATTTCTTCATATATCTCTTTCTCACTTAAATTAGTAGATCCGAATACTATATTTAAAAACTCCACATTTATCTTTTTAGTCTTCTTCCACTCATTGTAGAGCTTTTTACCCTCATCTCCCATATACTTCTCAATTATAATATGGTAAAAATCCTTTGAAGAAAGGGTTCCATCAAAATCCGAAACAAACGCAAACTTTTTCATCCGATAACCTCCCATTTTCTATAGACAGCCATATAAACTTGTCATTTATGTCTCTGTCATAACTATATTAAACTACTTTCCCTCCAATATCAATAAATCCCATTGCTTCGTCCCGATATAATATACCCAGTTGATTACCTGTATAAACGCTATTACTTATTAGATGCAATAAAAAAAGACCGGAAAAAACTTATTATTCTTTCCTGTCCTATTAACCCGGGCAAAAGATTTTTGTAACACTTATTGGGAATCCTCATAAACTAATACTATAAATAACAATCAGGGAGGTTATAGCTATGTCTGACGACAGATGCGGTTTTGTGGGCTTTGGCTTTGGTTTTAGCTGGTTCTGGATAATAATTATTATTATCCTTTTATGTTGCTGCGGTAATGGCTTCGGATGTTACGACAATTCCTGCAACAAGCCGTGCTGATAAAAACTTTGGAATATCATCCCCTTATGCTTTTCTCTTTCACTAAGTTCAAATGAATCGGAACAACAATTTTGGGGCACAATGCCCCTTTTGTTTTCCTCTTTCATTTCAATGGAATAGAAACACTAACTTTCAGACATTATGCCCTTATGTTAAATCAAATTATTATATTACATAATCTTCCGGTATAAATACTTTGAAATCCTTAGGCCTTACATATATAACCTGTTTTTCTTTCAATCCGAGTTTCCTGTATTGTTCCTTATTGATTTCAGCCTCGATGAATTCTCCATTGTCCAGCCTCCTGAGCTCAAGGTTTACAATTGGACCTATTGCTCTTATAAATATAATCTCTGCAGCAATAAACTCGTTTCCTTTTGCTTCAAGACTTATTTCAATATCGTGGGGACGGATATAACTTATAATATTTTTATCGCCTGCCTCTGTATATTCAGGCAAATCAAGCTTTATAGAACCGAGTTCAACCTTTCCGTTATGTATTCGTCCATGGAACAGATTAACATTACCTAAAAAATTATATACAAAAGGATTTGCTGGATTGTCATATACCTCTTCCGGAGTACCTATTTGCTCTATTTTCCCCTGGTTTAAAATCACGATTCTATCAGCTACATCCAGAGCTTCTTCCTGGTCATGGGTAACAAAAACACTGGTTATGGGATATTTGTCATGTAACTTTCTAAGCCATCTGCGAAGTTCTTTCCTTACCTTGGCATCTAAGGCTCCAAATGGCTCGTCAAGCAGCAAAACTTTGGGTTCCACCGCCAATGCCCTGGCCAGTGCAATTCTCTGGCGCTGACCGCCGGAAAGTTGTGAAGGATATCGGTTTGCCATTTCCTCCATCTTTACCAGCGCCAACAGTTCATGTACTTTTTGTTTAATCTCCTCCTTGCTGGGTCTTAACTTTGCAGGTCTGACTCTCAACCCAAAGGCTATGTTATCAAATACTGTCATATGCTTAAACAGGGCATAGTGTTGAAACACAAAGCCGACCCTTCTGTCTTGTATACTTTTTTGGGTTGTATCTTCACCGTCAAAGATAATGCTTCCCTCATCTGCCGTTTCCAATCCGGCTATTATCCTCAGCAATGTGGTCTTTCCGGAACCGGACGGTCCAAGTAAGGCAACCAGTTCTCCGGTATTAATTTTTAAGTTGATATCACTCAGTGCTTTAAAGGAATCAAAATATTTGGTAATATTGCAAATCTCAATACTCATAGCCCATCCTCCAAACAATTAGGTATACATAAACCTGAACTCATTTATTATGAAGTCACACCCCAAAAACAGCATTGCTTCAAACGATATCCCCGGCAACTTCAATGTTTTTCAATATGAATATTATTCTTTAGTCTGCTGCTGTATCTTCCAATCGGCAATATTCTTAACAATCAGGTTGACAATTGCAATAATTGTCAAAAGTGAAGCTACCGCAAAAGCAGCAGAGAATTTATATTCGTTGTACAATATTTCAACGTGAAGAGGCACAGTATTCGTGAGACCGCGAATATGGCCCGAAACCACCGAAACGGCACCAAATTCACCGGCAGCTCTTGCAGCAGTCAGGATAATGCTGTATATAAGTCCCCACTTAATATTCGGAAGCGTCACAAACCAAAAGGTTTTAAACCCGCTTGCACCTAGTGTAAGAGCAGCCTCTTCCTCTGCTGTTCCCTGGGCATCCATTAATGGAATAAGTTCTCTTGCTACAAAGGGAACAGTTACAAACAACGTGGCAATAATAATCCCTGGAGGTGCAAAAATTATCTTTATTCCCCAGGCATTCAGAATCGGACCAAAAAGGCCATGACTTGTGCTGAACAGCAAAACAAATATCAACCCTGCTACAACCGGAGAAATGGCAAAAGGTAAATCAATAATGGTAACTAACAGATTCTTACCCCTAAATTTGAATTTACTTACCGCCCAAGCTGCCGTTATGCCGAATACAGTGTTTATCGGCACGACAACCGCTATTGTTAAAAGGGTAAGCTTTATAGCTTTTAATGCAATAGGATCGGCAATAGCAGCATAGTATACACCTGCTCCCTGTTCAAAGGCTTTAATAAATACCAAAACAAGGGGGATCAAAAGTACCAACGAGAAAAATATCAAAGCAGCGGTTATAAGAAGAAATTGAACAGCTTTTGATTCTCTTACTGCCCTCTTTTGTATTCGATTCGGTTCTATCCGTTTTATACTAACTGGAATATTGGACGCCATCCTACCCTCTCCTAGTTCTATTTATATCGATTACTTGCTCTCCACTCAAAAAAGTTAATAACAAACAACATTATAAAAGAAATAACCAGCATTATTGCTGCAACAGCTGTACCGCCTACATAGTCATACTGTTCAAGCTTTGCCCTTATCAATAAAGGTGTTATTTCGGTTTTTAAAGGCATATTTCCTGAAATGAAAACCACTGAGCCATACTCTCCCAAAGCTCTTGAAAAGGCCAATGAAAAACCGGTTATCATAGCAGGCAACAGTTCAGGCAGAATAACTTTGTAAAAGGTCTGAAATCTTGAAGCACCAAGGCATGCAGCTGCTTCTTCTACCTCAAGATCAATATTTTGCAAAACCGGCTGAACCGTTCTTACTACAAAGGGAAAACTTATAAATACTAATGCAACTACTATCCCCAGAGGCGTATAGGATATTTTTATGCCCATTGGTGCAAATAACCTTCCTATCCAGCCGTTTTGAGCATACAGTGTTGTAAGGGAAATGCCCGCAACAGCAGTGGGAAGGGCAAAAGGCAAATCGATCAGGCCATCGACAATCTTTTTGCCGGGAAAATTATATCTTTCTAAAACCCATGCAATAAGTAATCCAGTAAACACATTAATTACAGCTGCCAAAAAGGATGTGCCAAATGATATTTTCAGCGAAGCTATTACCCTTTCCGATGATACTATCTCCCAAAATTTCTTAAAACCTATGCCTGCACTGTTTATAAAAACCATTGAAATGGGGATCAAAATCAGCAAAGTTATATATGAAAGGGTGAATCCCATTGTTATCCCAAAACCGGGTATTACGCTTTTTTGCTTTAACTTTATCGGTTTTAATGCAAGATTCATTATCTCACCTCAAAAATCTGGTCAAATACCCCACCATCGTCAAAGTGTTCCTTTTGCGCCTTATCCCAGCCGCCGAAAACTTCATCAATGGTAAAGAGAGATATTTCAGGAAACAGTGATGTATATTTCTTTGCAATTTCCTCATTTCTCGGTCTGTAATAATTTTTTGCGGCAATCTCCTGGCCCTCATCACTGTATAAATATTTTAAATATTCTTCTGCAACCTCACGGGTTCCCTTTTTGTCAACAATTGCATCAACCACTGCCACAGGCGGCTCAGCCAAAATACTTATTGAGGGGATAACAATTTCAAATTTGTCTTTTCCCAGTTCCTCAACAGCAAGTAAAGCTTCATTTTCCCAAGAAATAAATACATCACCAATACCGCGTTCAACAAAGGTTGTAGTCGAACCACGGGCTCCAGAGTCGAGTACGGGTACGTTCTTGTAAATAGCTTTTACAAATTCCCTTGCCTTTTCTGCGTCATTGCCGTACTTTTTCAGGGCATACCCCCATGCTGCAAGATAATTCCATCTTGCACCGCCTGATGTTTTTGGATTTGGGGTTATAACCGACACATCGGATCTAATCAAGTCGTCCCAGTCCTTTATGTTTTTTGGATTTCCTTTTCTAACCAGGAATACAATTGTGGAAGTATAAGGGGTAGAATTGTGGGGTAAACGTTTTTGCCAATCCTTATCTATTAATTGCTGATTTTTATTTATGGAATCAATATCATAAGCTAGTGCCAAAGTAACTACGTCAGCTTCATTTCCATCGATAACTGTTCTGGCCTGACTGCCTGAGCCTCCATGAGATTGTTGAACAATTATATCCTGACCGGTTTTCTCCTTCCAATACCTTACAAAAGCCTCATTATACTCTTGATAAAGTTCACGGGTCGGGTCATAGGATACGTTTAAAATAGTAATTGCCTTTCCATCATTCGTTTTTGATGTCGGTGAGCCATTTTCCGTCGAGACTGGTTTTTCACCGCAACCGACAAATACTGTCATTATTGCAGTTATTAAGGCCGGTAGCAAAATTTTATTTAACTTTTTCACAACCACCACTCCTCGTATAAAATTCCATAGTAATTCGATAGGTTTAGTATTATATTATAGAGAATTTTCTTCCATGTCAATAGATTTTAGAAAAATTTTTATTATTCCTATCGTTTTAGTTTTATTTCCATTGGTATAAAGCAAAAAATTAAGCATGAAATACTCATAAGGAGTATTCATGCCAATTTAACCGCCACAAAACCTATTATTTTTTATATAACAGACAGTTCCTCTTCATCTCTCGAATATTTTCAAAAGTCTTAAATAGTGATTGGCCTCACGCAATGTATGATCTCCTAACAGCGGAATTATAATGGATTTAATCTTACAATTAAGCAGCCCTTGCGTTCCCTGGGCTTTGAAATCCCGAATTTCGGCAGTCGCTTTAAGACTATCTGCTGTAACTTTCTCAAAAGATGCAGTATTATCCATGGCAGCTATCGCTTCTGCCGTCAGTTGATCAAACTCTTTGCCGAAATTGTCGGCCGTATTTATCAATTCATTTTCAGTTGGATCAAGTAAACCGCGTATAAATTTCGAATGCTCTGCCATTATCCTATTCCAGAATGCCTCCTGCTCCAAAGCTTCTTTTTCAATAATTACGTTTTCCCGATTCTGAAGCCTTTGAACCGTTCGTAAGTATAATCTCGCTTCCCTCATAATATGGTCTATCAATAACGGATAATTTACGGTAAACATTCGGCAGGACAAAACATTGGATAAGATGGTTGCTTTAAACTGTATCAATCCGGATATCAAGAAAATAGCTTTCTGATTTATCATTGCTACTCTTTGCACAAGCATCGGGGTAACTGCCACCATTCCGCCACCCATTAATCTGGTTTCTGCCAGCGTTATTTCCGTCGGTATCTGTACTCCGGTAAAATATGATGATGCCCTTTCTGCGTTAAGAGTATACTGAGTAACTACTTCTCCCGACTGAAGTACTCCCGTGCCGACAACCCCATTGGAAAGTGACACAACCTCAGCCAATAGTTTGTCAAACTCTCTCCGAAATTCGTCGGCTCGTTGGGTAAAACTCGCATCTTTAGGTGTAAAGCCCACTTCGAGAAAAAATGAGTGTTCTTTCATTATCCTTGCAAAAAACAAATGCAGCTCTAACGACTGTCGCACAAAATCCAAGTTAGAAAGCATAGCATATCCTCCTGACAATTCATCCTTCGCTATATTTTATGTACACTTGACATAATATGCTACACTTTCACTTTGAATTGATATACCTTTATCTTTTATAGATAATAAACAAAGTAATTAGGTTACTCACAATATAAAAACCCCCCTTTTGTTCAGTAGATTATTATATCTTACCAAAAAGAGGGGATTTTCTTCATATATAGTGGTTAAATCTCATCTACCGAAATTGTTACCTGCATCATTCCTTTTTCAAGGGCAATCTGTACGTACATTGGCCCTTCCTCATCAGCAAAATAGATTCGAATTGCATCAACCAGCTGCCCGGTTTGTGTTTCTTTTAATGCCTGTTCTTCCACATCTTTTGCCGTAAATGTCTTATAAAGAATAATACTGCTTCCTTCCACTTCGGATAAAAGTTCAAAACCGTATTTTTTCAGGTAATCACGATAAGCTATGCAGGTATCCCAAGTCGCTTCATATATATACAGTTGTTTCATGTATTCATCTATATAAGATATATGCTTCAAAGAAGGTTCCATCTGTTCCGGAAGCGGAAACATTTTAAAAACAATATCCCTAATCTGGTCTGAGTAATGAGTAATTTGATATACTTCATAAAAAGTATTGTTAGTTATTGTTGCCATTCCAAACTGGAATCCCAAAACAGCTATATATATAGCAAGCATTGCAACTTTGATATTTCTATATATATTGTAATTCTTCTTTATTATCTGATAATCCGAAAGTATCCATCCTATTTTGCTGTAATCCAGCTCTGTTGTACAATATTTACATACAGCTCCTTCAAAAATGTTGATACTCCCGCCACAGTTAGGACATTTGTATTCCCGTAAAGCAAAATAGTAGTTTTTCAAAATTGCATCGGTCCCCAGCAGTCTGCATTTCACCTTTTCATAACGATCTTTTACCCTTTTTCCATCATACCAAAGCAGTCTCAAAGTTACCATTGCATCTATTACATATCTGCTTCCGTTTTTTCCGGCATTAAGAAATGACATTCTCGTTATATTGCAATCAATTATATCCTGATAATTCGATACTAAGTTTCCAAGGTCAAAGGTTGCAAAGGAAGATACCTGACGGCCATCATCGGCCATATGAATACTTCGGAGCATATATTCCAGGTTCTGATAAAAATCGTATGCAGAGAAATTCGGAATTACAGCCTTTACTATTTCTTCTCCGAAAATATTTCTCATATATAATAAATACAGAGCCATACCGAAAAATACAAATATGATGAGTAAAATAATGAGACTTTTAATCAGAGGCGGAACATATGTAAATGCAAACATTCCGGGAAGAAGTGCTGTAATAGCCTCCATCCCATTATTTCCAGCTTGAAGCAGTTCTATCAAGATGATAAATGAAGTTATCCCTAATGCTATAATCAAAACTGTCACTATTCCCAATGTAAGGAGTCCTTTAAAAAAGGTACTTTTTGATTTTTTATAGGTGTTTTCCTCCAACGTAAATCCTGATACCTTAGTTTCAAAGTCTTTTACTACATATTTCGAACCACAGTAATCGCAACCGTCAATAAAGGTAGCTATTCTTCCCAGATGCCCACAGTTTGGACATTTAGCTTTATCTTCAATTATTTTTGATTTAAGAAAGTGCATATGAGATATTTCTTTATCTTTTTTTCTATAAATTAATTTTCCATCGCGATATATCTTTCGTTCCGCTATTACATTTCTGCTGCTGTTTCCAATAATATTGCTGCCATCTGATTTAGTATCAATCGGCCCTCTTATTCCATCATCATAAATACTCAAATCCAGCAATAGACCCTTTTGATCCAGTCTCTTTTTTGATATATGAGTACTCTGCCAAAAGGGTTGAGTCACCTCATCAACAAGACTCTCTTCATTCACTTCTCCTCGGAAAAATTTACGCCAGAATTCCCAAAAATGAGTTTCTTTTTTCTTTATTTCCGCCAGCATATCTTGATTCATTTTGGCCACCATCTCTCATATACATTTAATTATATTAATTCACATAAATCAAATATCTTTCTTATCTGTCACCATTAATACTCACTAAGTCACAGAACTTAATTAGACAAGTACCTACTTTAATGCTATCATATAAAAATCTACTATTCAATTACGGAAATTATAATTACTCCCAAAATAACTGTATATGCTAAGCCGGTAATGTCTAAAAAAAATCATTACAGAACGAGCAGAAATTTACTAATCCTTATTAATTTATAATAGTGCTAAAATATAATGGTAAAATATAAAGATAAGGGAATGAATTTCAGAAAACGGCAAGTTTTAGCTATCCAACTGCTTTTCAAGCATATCTATTTGCTGCTTTAATATTTGAATCTGTTTGCGAATATAATCATTTTGAGAATTGTTATTTTGAAGTGTCTGGGCTTGAGCGGCCGAAGTCAGAATAGCCTGACCCACATTGACAATAAAATTGCCCAATGCGTTTTGTTGATTCAAATCAAGGTTGTCTATTAAAAGAATCCCAATCAATGAAGACAGTAATGCAAACTGTTTTGGCGGAAGCGAAAAAAAACACTTTGTAAATAGATTTTCACAGCTGTTTTTCACGCTATTACATTGATTATCACAATTCTTTCCAATATCGCTCATCATATTTTCCCTTTCACTGTTACATTAAGCCCTGCATATTTTGCATGTACTATCAATACATTTTCTACAGCTGGAAAAAGAGGTAAATACATCTCACTTTGCTTTTATATATTATGCAAATCAAATTAAAAGGTTACTGTATTGGACTATAAAAGAGTACTTCTTGAATTTAAATTTATATGCTATTATAAACCATTGGATCGGGAGATTATTCAAACACTACACTTATATATATTTGTAATGCGACTGAAGGAAAAATATAAAAGTTCAACTGGTCATGCATCAAAAAAAGCCCTCATTTTAAGGGCTTTTTTAATAATTTATCATTTGGAGGCGCCACCCAGATTTGAACTGGGGAATAAAGGTTTTGCAGACCTCTGCCTTACC
>AMZC01000347.1_pt1 | contig 23199 bp, 30 predicted proteins | sample 948551 | NCBI WGS metagenome assembly AMZC01 (sample SAMN01120625, study PRJNA171369) | bioreactor sludge metagenome | biome: sludge; isolation source: anaerobic thermophilic cellulolytic sludge from lab reactor | place: China: Hong Kong, Shek Wu Hui wastewater treatment plant | collected... | reverse complement strand
GGCGGTGGGCTTGCTGCTGGGCTTTGGCGGCGAGCGGCTGGAGTTCCGGCGAGTGTGGCTGGAGAAGCGAAGCGAGGTGTCATGAGATTTGCCAACCGGGTGGTGTTGCAGGGGTATCTGGAGATTGAGGGCATCGAGCAGGTATCGCTGGATGCGGTCAGTGCGCTGTCTGCCCCGATAGTTCGCGGCTGGTTGTGGACGGACACGGCAGGACTGGAGCGGCACCGGGTGGTGCTGGCGGACAAACCGGCGCTGGGACTGCTGGAGATGCTGCGGCGCTTCAACCCGGAAGGCGGCAGTGCCCTGGTGACGATCGACGGCAACCGCTTCGAAGTGGCCCATCTGGACGGCAAACCGTTTGTGGCGGTAGAAGGGCGGCTGCTGGGCGGGGTGGTGGATGTCAAGCACGTGACCCTGCTCTCGACACCGGAAGCGGGGTTATTGCGGCTGCTGACGGATCACCGCCTGCGGGAGATTGTGTACCTGTGGGACGAGGTGAGAGAGGCGGATCGGGCGCACATGTACCGGCTGGTGCGGGAGATTCGGAGCGCGCGAGGCGGCGCGGAACCCCTCAGCCTGGTGGCTTTGGGGCATGGGGCGCCTGACGGCGCCTGGGGCGGCCTGTCGTCCACGCCCCCCGCTCCCCGGCGCATTGCGCCAGGGGATTAGGGGGCGGGACGGTGAGTCCGCCTGGGTGACTGCGGGCAGTTCAGGAGGTGAGAGATGATTGCGGCGATTGTGAACGCGGTGATACCGCCGGTAGAATTACCGGCTGTGCTGGTGGTAGAGCGGGCGGAGTGGGGGGATGTTGAGCAAGCGGTGGCGGCAGGAGCGCCGCACTATGTGCGCCATGCGGGGACGGCGAAACTGCTGGGCGCGCCGCCGAACGATGGGTTCTACGAGCCGCGGATCGGCGATGTGTACCTGGTGGTGCGGCTGAAGCCCGGGGTGGCGCCGCGAGGGACGGAAGTCGAGGCGCGAGTGGAGGATTTGGAGGTGCTGCGGGTGGAGGTGCAGCGATGAACGATGTCGAGCGAGAGCGAATGCGGGAGAGGATTCTGCGTTTGGTGCGCGAAGAGCCGGAAGTGGTTGCCGGGTTGTTGCTGGGACTGATGAGCGGCGGACGGTTTGAGGTGGTGATCCGCGAAGAGCGGGTGGAGCAGAAGGGCCTGCCGCAGGTGAGTTTCAGCAGTTGGGAAACGAGCGTAGTGGGTTATGAAATCGAGATGAACGAGGGATATGGCGTTTCGACATCACAAAACGAATCGGCAGAATTTGCCGGTTCGTTTTCGGGAGGTGCAGGATGAGGCTGCGAGATTGGCGCTGGTACGGGGTATACGGGCTGGCCATTGGGCTGGCGGCGCTGGGGATCTGGTGGGGAATGCTTCCCTGGCTGTGGGATCGCGGATTTGTTCTACGATTTGTCGTAACGCAGGGGCTGGCGGTGCTGTTGGGCTTTGTGCTCCATGAGGGACTGCACCTGTGGGCGGCATTGACCGGCGGGGTGAGCGCAGGGAGCGTGAAAGCGGGGTGGCTCAGGTTCTGGGTGCTGGAGGCGGTGGACGTGAGGGTGTACCGGCGGATTGTGCTGGCGCCGCTGGCGCTGCCACTGCTGGTGGGAGTGCTACTGGCAATAGTGACGGAGTGGCGTCTGGCGCTGGCGGTAGGGTTGCTGTGGCTGTTGGGGAGCGCGGATGACCTGGCGGATTGGGTGCGGCTGGTGGGTGTGAGCGGGCAGGTGATCCATTGCCCAGGGGAGGGATTGAGGCTGGTTCAATCCACAGCGAATGGCTTGATTTCTGTCGTAGAATCACAACTTGAGGAGAATACTTCAAGTTTATCCCGACCTTGATAGTGTTGTGGTATCTGAGAATGCAGGTACGAGGTGAAGGATGAGCGATTTGGAGGAATTTGAGACCTGGTTAGGTGAGCAAGACCGTTCGCCGGTGACGGTGAGGGGGTATCTGGCAGATCTGCGCGGCTTTGCGGCCTGGTTCGAGCAGAGCAACGGCCGGGACTTGCGGGTGGAGGAGGTGACCCCCGCGGATGTGCGGGAATACCGGGGATGGCTGCAGAGCGTGAGGCGAGCGAGTGCTGCAACCGTGCGCCGCCACCTGATGGCGCTGCGAGCCTACTGCCGCTGGGGTATGGAGGCGGGGAAGATTGAACGCGACCCGACGGTGCGGGTGAAGATGCCGCGGGAAGAAAGCCTCTCGCCGGGGTGGCTGACGAAGCAGGAGCAGTACCGGCTGCTGCGGGAAGCGGAGCGGGGGGTGAGCGCAGCGGATACCCCGACGCGGCGGCGGTTGGCGGTGCGGGACTGGGCCCTGGTGGTGTTTCTGCTGAACACAGGGCTGCGCATTGCCGAGGTGTGTGCGCTGACACCGGAGGACGTGCAGATGGGCGAGCGTTCGGGTTGGGTAATCGTTCGCGGCGGGAAAGGGAGCAAGAACCGCAGGGTGCCGCTGAACGCCGAAGCCCGCCGGGCGCTGAAGGCATGGCTGGAGGAACACGAGGGCGGTGTAGGGACGGTGTTTGACCTGACGCCCTCGGGAGCCTACCGGCGGCTGGCGGAAATGGGACGGCGAGCGGGGATTGCGGTGCACCCGCACACCCTGCGGCACACGCTGGCGAAGAACCTGGTGGACGCCGGAGTGGGCTTGCACGAAGTCGCGGCACTGTTAGGGCACAGCAGCTTGAACACCACGCGGGTGTATGTCACCCCTGGGGAGCGGGATTTGGAACGGGCAATGAGAACACTGGAGGGATGAGAGATGGAACCATCGAACAGGGAAAGGTTACTGGCGATTGCCTCGGCGATGGTGGCGTCGGATGAAGACGGTCTGGTGGAAATGTACCTGACGCTCGACGTGTTGCAGGCGAAAGGAATGGATACAGAGATGGGAGAGTTTGGGCGGATGTATGAGGAGGTGCATACAAAAATCCGGGATTTAAAAGCCAGAAAGCCCGGCGTGGTGGTGAAAATTCTGCGGGACAAGTTGGGGAAGGTGGAAGAAATCACCCAACAGTACGACCCCCGTACGCCGGAAGCCCGGGAAGGGATGCGGAAAGTGTCGGAAGACGTTCTGGAAGCCCTGAGAGAGGCGGGGTTGGAAGTTTGACATGGGAGAGGATGACGATGAGCATGGCCTTCCGCAAACACAATTTCAACCTGGATGAGTTTGAGCGCTGCGAAAAGCATGGCTGTGTGATGATGCAGGTGGCGCGGAACGTGGAACCGGTGTGCCTGCTGGACTGGCTGACGGAGAGGGCAGGAAACCGAGCAGTGCGGGATGTGATTCCGCGGGAGGCAGGGGAGTACAACCTGCCCGCGCTGATTCTGGACAACGGCTTCATGTTGCCTGTGCAGGGTGCGTACAGTACGGATGAGAACCAGGCGCTTGAAGCCATGCCTTTCGTGGGTGGCAATGGCAATGTCGAGATTGACCTGCGCTTTGCGGGATGGTGGGTGTCGGATGTGTTGTTTGTGAGGGCGAAAAAGAGCAAGCAGGAAGCCGTGCTGGCGGATATCCGCCCACCGGATCAGGAGGTATCACGGAAAGAGGCGGAGGAGTTTCCATCTGTGTTACTGCACCTGTCGCAGGACATTCTACTGTACCTGCTGTTCGACGAGGAGTTTCGCAAAATCGAGCCGTGAGGGAGGGAAAGGTGGAAAACCGGGAGGAGTTGGTGGAATTGATGCGACAACTGGTGAGGGAGGAACCGGAGACGGCGGCGCAAATTCTGGCGCGACTGGTGACGCGGTTTGAGGTGAGGGTGGTGGTGCATCGTCAGGAGAGCGCGCCGGAACGGGTAGAGCGGTGGGGGGTGACGATGGGTGAGGTGGCGGGTCCTGAGGTGGAGACGCATTAAGCGAGAGGGGGAAATGAGCGCGGGGCTGATCGTGATGCACCCTCAGGGTCTGGCGGTGATTGCTGACAGCCGCAAGATGCGCGGACGTGAGGTTGTGTCGGATCGTTCGAGGAAGGTTTTCGTCTTTGAACGGGTGGTGGTGCTTCATGTGGGATATACGGGACAGGAGGGGGAACTGGAGGCGTTGATGTTCCGTTTGGAGGGTCTGGCTAAAGGGTGGGATGCAGAAAGCCTGGCGTGGAAACTGCTTGGTGAAGCCGAACGGGATTGGGGGGAAAGGGTGAAGGAAACGGAACCGGCGTTATTTTTTGTCTGTGATGTGGTGGAGAGGGTAAAGCGGTGTTATCGGGTGGAGGTGTCCCTGGACGAACGCGGCATAGAGGGGTGGACGATGAAATATGAGCAGGTGATCAAGACCACGGCAGTGGGAGATGAGACCTTTCGCAATCTGGTCATGCATAGTCGCCTCATGGAAGGGGCAAAGGACTTGCACGAGGTGGTGAGACGCGGGCGTTTTGCGGTGGAGGAAGCCAGGCGGTGGGTGGAGATGCGGGATGGGTGGGCGTCGTTTGGCGGGGAGTGTCAGACGGCGGTCATCCTGAACAGCGGAACGGTGATCTATCCGGCAGGCTAGAGGCGGCAGGGTCGGGATTGCCCTGCCTGCCCGAGGCAAAAGCGAGGGGAGAGAGGGGGAAAGAGAAGAAGGGGCTGGCCTGAACCGATACTACGCACACGGAATTTTGCGGGGTTTTGTTTTGAAGTTTCTGCGGTATTTTGTACTTGCGTTATATTGGGTAGTTTTTTTAGAATCAAAACATGAACGCGATGACCATTCCTGAAACGTTGCCCGAAGGATTCCGCAGAATTGAATGGGCGTACCGCCGACCGCGCTGGCGGCGCATGGTACAGATTGTCATGCTGTTAGCGAGTGAGGGGGTTTCGACGGTGGTGGAACTGGTACGCTTGATGAACATTGACAACAAGTCTGTTCATGTTGCATTGAATTCGATGCTTGATCTTCTTGATCCGCTGGTTGAGTCCTTCAGCTTTTCAGCGGGAGCAAAGGGCAGAATCCGCGTTGTGACTCTTACGGATTATGGCAAGGCGCTTGCCCGCGCTCTTGGAGTCGAGCCGGTGGAAAGCGACTGGGAGAAGATTGTGCGCCTGCACAATGGCGAGGTGCAAACCCGTCATGCCGCTGTGGTGCTGATGGCAGCCTATCAGGCGCGGTTGCGGGGATGGAAGGCAGAAGTCATGCCGTTTGACCCGCAGGAAACACCCTGGTTTCAGCCCGACCTGAAATTGACCGACCCAGAAGGCTGGTTTTACTACTGCGAGGTGGAAACGCATTCACGGGTGAAGCCGAAAAAGTGGGCAAGAATGCGGGAGGTGAACCTGATCGTGCCCACCCCAACAGCGCGGAATTGGATGGTACAACGTCTCAGGGCGATGGGCATTCCCGGACGAGCTACCGATTTGCGTACGCTGGCACAGCAGGCGAAGGCAGGGGAGTTGAGCCGGTTCTGGCTGGAGAAGTGGTAAGGGAACCCCTTGATAATGACAGAATTACAGTTATACTGAATTACAGATAATCTGTAATTCGGAGTAAAATATGAGCGTATATCGTGTTCAAATTGCAAAGCGTGGGGTAGTAACTCTCCCTGCCGAAGTCCGCAGGGGAAGCGCCCTTCAAGAAGGGCAAATGATGACTCTGATTGACCTCGGGGGGGTGTTCGTGTTAGCTCCTCAGGAGATCGAAACCGACCGTCTGGCGAATCGCCTGGCTGAAAAGTGGCAGCAGCAGGGAGAAAGCCTTGAGACCCTCTTGAAAACCCTCCGTGAAGTTCGGGAGGAGTATGCTTCCGGTCGCTAAGGTATTTCTGGATACGAGCGTTATCTTTGCCGCGATCCTTTCTCCTAACGGGGGCGCGCGCATGGTATTTCGTTTGGGAGAAATCGGATATCTTCAACTGATGGCAGGCAAGCAGGTGTTGAAAGAATGCGAAGAGGTCGTTCGGCGCAAGGCACCCCAGACTCTGCCCGAATTGGCGGTTCTGCTGGATGTGGTCAATCTGGTAGTGACCCCGGAGGCAAGCGCTGAACACCTGGAATGGGCGCGCGCACTGGTAACCTATCCGCCAGACGCCCTGATCCTTGCCGAAGCCCTGCAAGCCGAGCCGGATTGGTTGCTGAGCCACGATCATCAGCACTTGTTGAGTGTGCCTGCGGAGGCGCTTCCTTTTCGGATTGGTACACTGGGAGACCTGCTAACCTGGTTGAGGGCTCAAGCGATGCGGTAATTACCGCTGGAGTACAACATGAGCATGGAGGAACCTTTTGCTTTGACCCGTGGAATTGAGGATCATAGCCAGGCATATTTTTGGACGCCGAGCTGGCAAGAAGGCGAACGGGAAGCCGAAGAAGATTTGCGGGCCGGACGGGTATGCATGTTTGAGAACGTGGATGATCTCATTCGGGAATTAACGGGCGAGGAGGCTAAGTAGTTGCATGAATGGACACGCCTCTGATGAGATGACAAAAATCGTTGAGAGCATCAAACTGGTGATTTAAGCATGAACCGTATGCTTTTTGTTCTCATCCCCCTGATCCTGCTGCTGGCAGCATGCAGCCCGACCCTGGCGGAGGCTCGGGTGACGGCGACCCCGACCGCCGCGGCGACGGCTACACCAACTTTCACCCCCACACCAACCGCAATGCCTACCGCAAGCCCCACGCCGACCTTCACCCCCACGCCAACACCGATTACCCTGCCCGTCACCAATGGCACGCCCATCCCTGACCTGCCGTATGAGGTCATTATGACCGAGAATGTCCAGCGCCTGCGGGAGATTGCCCGCTATGGCTACCCCCGTCTGCTGGAGACCAACCCTTACCGTCTCACCGCAGACAGCAAGACCATCGTGGTAGGGACTACGCTGGGATTGGAGTTTTACGACGCCCAAACGCAGGGAAAGACCGGCGCGCTGGAAGTGGAGTTTCTGCGGGACTACGACCTGACCCCCGATGGGCAGTATCTGCTCACCTTCGCCGGTGAGAAACTGACGGTGTGGACGCGGGACGGGACGGTGGTGCGAGTGTTCGACCTGCCAATCGGGGATGCCTGGGCGTTGAATCCTGCGGCGCTCTCTCCAAATGGGGCTTTGCTGGCGGTGCAGCGCAAGAAGGCAGACTGGCAGGAAGCCGACAAGGTAGACGTGTACCGTGTGGCGGATGGCAGCCTGCTGGATACCGTGCGTGGGATGGGTGTGGTGTTCTCCCCGGACGGGCAGCACCTGGCGACGGTGTTCGATGGCTCGGTGCGCCTGTACCCTGTGGCAGAGTTGGGGCAGGGGTGGGAGAAGCGCCTGCCCAAGCAGAGCCTGCCGTGGTGCGGGGATGCCAACGAGCGCTGCGGGCTGGTGTTCTCGCCGGATGGAACGCTGGCGGCGGTGGTGCGCGCGGCACGGGTGGATGTGTACCAGGTTGCGGAGCGCAAACTGGTGCGCCAGGTGAGCGGCTGGGAGGCGCAGGGGACGTACTACCTGCCGCAGGTGCAGGTTGCAGAAGGCAGACTGCTGGTGACCACGCTGCCGGTGTATGACTCACAGGGGAAGGTGCAAACCCCGGCGCAGGCAATTGTGGTGGAAATTGCCAGCGGGGAGTGGGTGAGCAAGAGTGATGTCGAGTCGGGCTTTGCGTACCTGGATGGGGGGCAGGTTAGGACGTTCCGCTGGCAGGCGGAGGGGGAGGCGCTGCCGTACGGAATAAAATGGATGCATCCTAAACTTTTGATTGCCAACAATGGCAAAGTGAAGTTGTCCGTTGTGGATTGGTGGGCTTTAGGTTGGGGACAACCTGTGGTTTCTTACGTGTGCGAGAATGAAGTCTGCCAATCCATTGAGTATGCTAAAGAAATATCGTTGCCTGATTATACGTTTGTTCGAGAGGGGACTACAGGTTATATTCTCACCAAAAAGTCTGAGAATATAACAGTTCCGGTCTCTGATTGGGTATTTGGGTATATGCTCGATGAACACACTTTGCTTTGGTCGGTATCTTATTCTCCCACCTATGGAAAGACTCTACTGATTGATTTAGATACTGGAAAATCTTTACTTCAAACTGCTTATATTCACCCTCTTTACTTTGAAGTGGTGAACAAAGAAGTCATCATGGCAACCATGGACAACAAGAAAATCATTGTTTTTGATTTAACAGAAAAGGTGATTAAACAGCAAAGTGAACTAGGGTTAGAGAAAAACTTTACATTTTCCCCGATTGCACATTCCAGTATGTCTTCAATAACTTTTAGGAGCGTATTTGATGGTGATCGGGATAGTGTATGTTATATCAATGAGGATTCTTGTAGGATAATCTTTCAGGAAGATGTTTTTTCAATGGCATTTTCTCCGAATGGACGTTTATTTGCTACGTATGGTGCGGACGGCTTCATTCGCATTTGGGCGGTCGTGCCGGAGGGGGCAAACGTAAGGTGATTGTAAGTTCAGGATGACTTTCTGGAACGCCGAGCGCTGCTTGCGCGCGGCGTTCTTTTTTGTTAGGATATTGGGCAGACGTAAACCCATAGCCCGACGCAGAGGGGTGGTCAACGCTTTGAAAGCGCCCACACCGGTTCGGGTGTGGGTTTTTTTCGTTAATGCCAGGACATACGGAGGTGAAGGATGCGCAAATTGACTCTACTGCTTGTCTTACTCTTATTCGCCGGGTGTGGACTCATGCCAACGCCGACACCAAGCCCTACACCGAGACCGACGGCGACGCCAACCCCAGAGCTACGATACTACCCAATGGCGGAAAAAGATGTGGTGGTGAGTTTGATAAAGCAAATTCCTAAAGAATGGGTATCGCGATCCTATGAAGAGATTCCAATAGCAGATGGCGTTATAAAGCGATTTGTTCTTATTGCAGTATCAACTGGACGGCTCGAACAAATTCAAATAAACGAGTGGCTGGTGGATGTTGTATGGATATATCACCGAAACGCTACCGCCTCACTTTATCCGCTAGTTGTAGGAGTGCAAGAAGGCGAAAGTTATTTCCCGTACTATGTTCGCTATACAGGTCAATTTGAGCGAGATGAATATTTAGCATACCTGAAAGAACATGGGATTTTGGATAAGGGGCGATTGTTATTTCCTTCTGTAAAGGGGGATTTTGTTGACCGAAAGACGGATATCGACTGGCGTGCTTGCGGAGAGACATTGTTTTGTCGATTAGGGCGGTACATGCAAGAAACATACAACTTAGACCACAGCGTTGTAGCTGGTGGTGCGGGTGTGAATACTCCGATTTTGGAGGGTTGGGCGTTGGCGTGGATGTGGGATGCAGCAACGGAAGAAAATGCTGATCCACAGTTTATGAAAATCAATCTGCCATAAGGAGGTGAGAAATGAACATTAACTGGCGTTTTATTCTGTCGAAGTGGTGGAAAGCCGCTCTCATGGGCTTGCTCATTGCTATTGGTATTGCACTGTTCCCACAAGCCCAATGTGCGGTGGCACAGACCTGCAATACCCCACGGGATTTATGGTGCAATGGAGGACAACCTGGTAGGTGTTGTGATCCTGCAGCGGGTTTTTTGGCGGTAGTAGGCTGTTCTTACGACAGCAAAACAGGATTTTGTGAAGAAAAGACCAAATTAATACCTGTACGCTGCTCAAATTCTTCAAACTGCGAAGTTACAGAGGTGCTGGACACTCCAAATCGCTTGTCAGGTGGTTACTGGAGTGTAGGAAAGTGCAATTGGAACCCATGCAGTTTAGACACTAGCGCGAATTCCGTTCGCGCTACTTGTTGTGGTGGCTCCTCAGGTAGTGGCGGCGGGTGCACGCCGGAGTATGCCCCCCCGACGATAGACGACACCTACACGGTAGATCCGCCATATCCCATTCCCTGGGGGCAGGAACAACCGCCGTACGGAGAAGCCCTGGGGATGACGGTCAACGACATCAAGGCGCACGGCGGGCAGGACACCGCCTGCGGGAGCGGACGGGCAACGATCACCAGCATCACCATCTGGCTGGAACTGACCGAGCGCTCCATCGAGTGGATCACCGGCGAACTGGCGCTGCGTTACCCGGGCGCGCACGTCAAAGACACCTACCCGAAGTACCCGGAGCGTCCGGATGACCCGTTTCACCCGTATGCGCACTGCGCCTGGACGTTTGGGACCAGCGGGATCAACACCCCGGACGCCGAGTTAGACTGCCGCTTCTTCCGCCCGCTGGACCCGGGGGATTACACCGTGCATGTGCAGGCCTGCCAGTCGGACGGCAAATGCACCACGAAGGTACTGCCGGAGCCCATCAAGGTCTGGCTGTTGGAAAGCACGCTGGGGAAGTGAGTGAGTATGGCAAACTGGACTCTGCCTTTTGTGTGGCTGGTCAACGGCTTGCTTGCCCTGCTGTGGCTTACGGTGGAACACCTGTGGGTGGTACTGCTCGTACCTGCGCTGGGATACGCCGTCCTGCAAGCCCCGGAGAATCAGCGAGCCTGGACGCTGGGGGTGGCGGTGCTCTCCCTGGCGGCGGGAGCGGCGGCGCCGTTTCCGGTAGCGTTGTTCCTGCTGGTGATTAGCGGTGCAGGACTGCTGGCGGTGCGGCTGGAGAAGGTCACCCCGCAGAACACGCACTGGACGCTGGTGCGGGGACTGGGACTGTACAGCCTGGTAGGGCTGGGCTACACGGCCTACCGCACCTGGCTGGTGCCCGCCATGAGCGACCCGGCGCTGCAGCAGGGAGAGGCGTATCTGTCGGCGATCGCCAGCATCGCCCTGTACCTGTTCCCGCTGGGGGTGCTGGCGCTGCTGGCGCAGGGGCTGTTCGTGCATCCGCCGGTGCAGGGGCAGGCGGATGAAATCGTGTATCACTTTCGTTCACGGGGGAAGCCATGATTCGGGTAGTGGACAATGGACTGCACATCGAAGAGGGCATCCTGCGCTACGCCTGGTTTCGCCTGGAGACGCCGGAAGGCGAGAAGTACCGCTGTGTGGCGTTTCGGGAGTTAGCCAGCGTGCCGTATGACGTCACCCGCGACGCAGACACGCTGGGACGGCAGTGGGCGGCCCTGCGCGGGGTGTACAACGCCGGAGTGGACTACGTGTACACGGCGCTGGGCATTTTCCACCCGGAGCATGTCGGCATTGTGCAGTTGTACGGCGCGGCGGGGGAAGGGGCAAGCCGCGAGACAGCCGCGGCGCTGGCTCTGGAAGGCGCGGCCGCCGTGCAGGCGGCGCTGGCGAACTTCCCGCAGTCGCAGACGCGCGCGCCGGATCTGCGCTGGATCGAGTGGTATCTGGAGTTTGTGACGAAGCGAGCGAAGAACATCCTGGCACTGCTGGGACATCCCGACCCGCGCGCCAGCAAGCGTGGACTGGGAGCGGACGGCAACCTGCCGGACTATGCCGAAGACGACCTGGCGGAGGAGCAGAATGAGATTCTGTTCCGGGGTTTGGCGAAACTGCGGCAGGATTTCGTCTTCCAGGTGACGGCGGAACACATCGACCGCAAGCGCCTGTCGCGGACGCTGGTGGAAGTAGCGCGGGTAGCGAGCAATTTTGCGTCGAGGCGGAGAGGGAGCGTGAACATCGGCTTCAGCCTGGGCATTCCGCTCATGGCCGCCCTGGGGCAGGCGGTGAGCGGCGGACAGGGCGGAACGCAGGCGGTGGCACGCAGCACGGCCCAGGGGGTGACGCGCGGCTGGGGGCAGGCACATTCGGACAGCCACGCGCAGGGAGTGAGCGAAGCCTGGACGAACGGCGGGAGCGAGACCCACAGTGTGGGCACGTCGTGGAGCCACACCGAGAGTCACGCCACAACCGATTCAACCGCCACCAGCCACAGCGAAGGCAGCGGCAGTTCCTGGATGAGCGGCATGTCCATTTCCAACGGGGTATCCGGGGGACACACCGAGAGCAATTCGGGGAGCGTCACTGTGGCGGAAGGGATCTCCGTCACTGGCTCTCACGCAGAAAGCAACAGTTTGTCCCACAGCGCCAGCATGAACACGGGGTACTCGGCAGACGCCAAAGTCCTCGGGGTTGGCGGGGGATGGAGTTCCGGGGTGACCGAAGGATACACCGGCACCTCCGGAAGCACCGACAGCGTGTCCGTTGGAGCCAGCGGCAGCGTGGCCGTCAGCAATTCTGCGGGACAGGCGGACACCTCCGGCTGGAGCAGCGGGGTGGCTTTCACCTCTGCCTCGGGCGGGTCCTCGTTCACCTCGGACACGACCACCACCGGACACAGCGAGACGCACGGCACCTCGGACACGGTGGGGGGCAGTGAAGGCTGGGCGTGGAGCAAGATGTGGGCGCACACCAGCGGCAAAAGCGAGTCCTGGGGCACGACGGAGGCGAAGAGCGAGCAGTACGGGCGCAGTTACGCCGAAGGGGAGAGCCTTGGGCAGGGGATTGCCCGCAGTACGGCGCAGGGCTTCACCGGCGGTTTTTCCACCGGGCTGGTGCCGGGGGTGAACGTGGGGCGTTCCTGGCAGGTGGAGGACGACGTAGCCGACCGCCTGACGGAGATTCTCAGGCAGTTTGAAGGGCTGGTGAACCAGGCGGCGGCCGAGGGCGGCTTCATGACGGACGCGCTGCTGCTGGTGGACACGGACGAAGGCGCACGGGCGGGCGAGACACTGGCAAGCCAGGCGTTTCACGGCACGAACGTGCCCACGCCGGTGCTCACCCTGCGGGTGGACGACCCGAAGATCCGCGAGTATGCCCTGTCGTTCACGCCGTGCAACGAAAGCGACGGCGACCTGTTCGGCGGGGCGTTGTGGACGAAGTACGGCACGCTGCTCACGGCGGGGCAACTGGCCGCCTACACCGCGCCTGGGCTGGTGGAAGAGAGCACCGCGGTGGTCACCATTGCTCCCACCCCCAAAGGGCTGACCTTCTACCCCGACATGCCCGGGGACGTGGTGCTGGGGCACCAGTACAGCCCCCTGACGCGCGACCTGACGCGCGCGCAGGTGCGGCTGGATGCGGAGCGGCTCTTTCATACCATGTTTGCAGCGGATACGGGGTACGGCAAATCGGTGGCCGCCATGCGGCTGGCGTATGAGACCACCCTCAAATGGCACCTGCGCACGGTGGTGCTGGACTTTGGCGCCGGGTGGCGCAGTTTGCTCAATGCGCCGGGGCTGGAAGGGCACGTGGACATCCGGCAGTTGTGGCCGACGGCCGCGCGTCCCCTGCGCTGGAACCCGCTGCAGATTGGGAGGAACATCAACCCGGAGACGCAGTGGCGGGCGTTCGCCGATATCTTCGGCAGTGTGGCGCGGCTGGGGGTGAAGCGCCAGAAGCAGGAACTGCTGGACGCCCTGCGGGCGGTGTATCTGCAGGCCGGGGTGCTGGTGGACGACCGCGAGGTGCGCGGCGACCCGCTGTGGGGCGTGGTGCAGGCGGAGGAGGCGGACATGGCTGAAGCGCCTGCCGGGACGCCCATCGGAGAGTTGGGCATTCCGCAGCGGCAGAAACTGGCGGTGTACCGCTCCAGCAAGGTGGATTTGGGGACGCTGTACCGCCAGGTGGAGGAGAAATTGTCGCGGGTGAATCCGCGCGACACCATGCTCACGGGCGTGCTGGAGGGCATCCTGTACCGCATGAACGCGCTGGTGCAGGGGGCAGCGGCGGCGCAGTTCTCGGCCGGACCCGACTGCGTGCCCATGGAAGACCTGGCCAAGCCGTGGGGGGTAGCCATCATCGAGGGGGGCATGTTCCTGGACGACTTTGGCAAAGCCTTCCTGCTGGGCTGGGCTGGCTGGCACCTGTACACCGACATGGTAGCGCGGCGGGTGCATGAGGTCAACACCGACGAACCGATCCTGCAAATCTTCTTCGAAGAAGCCAACAAGATTTTCGGCGGGGTGGACGCCGGAGGCGGGGATGACGAAAGCGGCGGGGTGAGGTTGAGCCAGCGCTTTGGCGACATGTTCCGCGATGCGCGCAAGTACAAGGCGCGGTTGCACGTCATCACCCAGGCGCCGAGTTTGATTCCGCAGGACATCATCAGCAGTTGTAACAACCTGGTGGTGGGCTTTCTCAAGAACCCCAAGGACAAGGACATTGTGCTGTCGGGGATTGCGCGGAGTGAGAAGGGCTTCGTGGATGAGCCCTGGCGGAGATTCCTGGCGGACTTGCAGATCGGCATGTTCCTGGGGCGCTTCCCGTACGCCTTCCAGCGGGAGATGCAGCAGCCCTTCCTGTTCCGCCCGCTGGCGGTGGTGGCACCGGAGCCGACGGATGAGGAAATCGCCATGAAGTTGGGGAGGATTACGTTATGAGAAAGGGAAATCAAGAGCAAAAAACCATCCCGTTGAGCGAGATTGAGCAATTCGAGCGTTTACAGCGCCCTTTGAGAGGGGAAGAAATTGCCTTGCTGGTACTGCTGGCAGGTGTGTTGGTCATAGCGGTTGCTTTTGGAGGCGGGCAATGAAGCGCTGGAGCGTGTTGGTTTTGCTGGCGGGGGTGGTCATCGCCCTGCTCATCGCCGGAGAACTGCTGAAACCGCAAGACAGCGAGGGCGTGCCGGGAGTGCGCCTGACCACGCGCACCCCGACGGTGACGCGCACGGCGGGATGGTGGGAGCAGGTATCCACCTGGACACCGACCCCGACCGGTGAAGGCACACAGACGCCTGAGGGAACAGTAGAGCAAAGCACTCCCACTCCGGAACTGAATCTCCCGCCGGTGAAGACCCTGGTTCCGCCGACCCAAACCGGAGGGCAGCCATGAGCACAGAGGAACTGGAACGGGTGCTGGAAGCGCTCAACCAGCGGCGGGCAGCCTTCAACGACACGGTGTTCGTGCTGGTGCTGGAGCGGGAAAGAAGCGGCGAGATGAAACTGCTGGACTACGGCTTACGGGACATCGGTGATTTAGCCGCCTGGATCGCCGTGCAGAAGGAAAAACAAACCAAACCCACAGAAGGAGAAAGCGCATGAAAAAGTTTTTACCGATTATGTTAGCGATTGTCGTGTTCGGGGTGGCGCTGGCATTGAACCAGCCCGAACCGCAGGTGGCGGTGGTGGTGGCAGCGGCAGACCTGCCGGAAGGCAAGGTGCTGTCCGAGACCGACCTTACCGTCAAGGAAATGCCCGGGAGTTTGGCGCCGCAGGGCGCAGTCGGTGACGTGCAGAGTCTGGCAGGACAGCGCCTGCGGGTAGCGCGCAGCGCGGGCGACCCGATTCTGCCCGCGCACCTGGGCGGGGAAGTGCTGGAACTGCAGCCCAACGAGCGCGCGGTAGCCCTCTCGGTGAGCGCGTCCCAGGGGCTGGCGGGACTGCTGAAACCCGGCGACCGCGTGGGCGTGACGGTGATCGTCACGGTCAACCAGCAGACCTTTGCCAAGTACCTGGCGGGCGGGCTGCGGGTGTTGTGGGTGGATCCGGCGTTCAAGCGCGAGGAAACCGCGGCTTCTCCGCAGGGCACGCCGCAAGCCCCGGGGGGACTGTTCGGCGGGGGCTCGTCCGCGCCGGTGGATACGGGCGGAGCGGCTAAAGGGCTGGTGGTGCTGGCGGTGCCGGTGGAGGCCCAGACGCTGGTGTACGACTTTGACCTGCTTGGAGCGGTGAACGAGAGCAAACCGCTGTACCTGGTGGACGTGCTCCCGGCGCTCTCGGCGCAGAACAACGTGCAGTTTGGGCTGGTGCTGGAACCGGAGCGGGCGCAGGACGTGCGCACCAGCGGCATGACCCTGCAGGGGCTGGCGGTGACGCCCCATGCGACCTACACGCCCACGCCGACCGGTACAGCGCAAGTGCAAGCGGAAGCAGAAAAAATGACTGCAACCCCTGAACCAACCCGGAAACCCTAGGAGGTGAACGATGTGGAACGCCAACAACCCGGTGCCATCGGCAGATGCGGTGACGGTCTTGCTGGCGGGGTCCATCCCGCGCCTGCAAGCCTGGTACACGGCGCTGGCGGCGGATGCGCGCTTCCGGGTAGCCATGCAAGCGAGCGACCCACAGGACTTGAAGAGCAAACTGGTGACGAATCCGGATGTGCTGGTGCTGGACGCGGGGATTTACCCGGGCCCGCAGCCGTTGTTAGAGGACCTGACGCGCTACCACGGCGCGGCATACGTGCTCTTGCCCATGGAAGCCAGCCGGGAAGCCATGGACAGCGTGGCGCAAATCCCCTGCGTGAAGGGCGTGTACAAAGGGGAGATCAACCTGGTGGCGATAGCCGGGGAGATGTACGCCGCGGCGACGGCACAGCGGCAGGCGCGCCTGAACGCAGGCATGGAAGCCCTGTGGAACCGTCCGCAGGGCATGGGCGGGGGGCAGCCGCTGGGCTTGCGGGTGGTAGCGGTGTGGAACCAGGCGGGCGGGGTGGGCAAGACCACCATCGCCACCAACCTGGCGTACGAAGCCGCGCGGCGGGGACTGCCCACCCTGCTGGTGGGCATGGGCGCGCCGGATGACCTGCCGCTGATTCTGGGGCTGAAGCCCGAACCCAACCTGAACCACTGGCGGGCCAATCCCACGGCGGAAGGGCTGAAACTGGCGCTGCAGAAGGTGGACACGCTGGACGTGCTGGCAGGCTTCCCGGATGTGCTCTCGGAAGCGCGGGCGATCACCACCCCGCTGGACGCCCCGGAGAGCATTCCCAAGTTGGTGCTGACGGCCGCCTACATGGGCTACGCGGTGATCGTGCTGGACGCCCCGCCGACGGCGCTGGCGTCTGCGGCATTAGCCGCCGCCAACACCCTGGTGCTGGTGGCGCGTCCATCCCTTGAGGGGGTGATGCGCACGGTAGAAGCCTGCAGGACGGTGGTGGAGCGATTGGCGGGCGAGCACCACATCCCTGCCAGCGGGGTGTACGTAGCCCTCAACCGCATGGGCGGGCGCATGACGCTGGACGAATGGCACAAAGGCGCCTCGGCCCTGCTGGGCAGGCCCTTCCCGCCGGTGGTGGCGCAGATCCCGGACGAACCGAAGGTGGGCGAAGCGCAGGACGGGCGCAAACTGCCGGTGAACGTGAGCGACGGCTTTGCGCGGGGGTTGAAGCCGCTGGCGGATGCGCTGTTCTCGCCGCAGGGGGCACAACAAGCGCCGCAGAACGGGAACGGCAGGAAAACTTTTGAGATTTTCGGGGTGAGGGTGAAGGTATGAGCTGGCTGGAGTTAATGGCCCAAACCACCCCGGAGCAGGAAGCGCGGATTGTGGAACTGGCTTCCGGGGACCTGAAGAACCTGCCGCTGGCAGTCCTGCGCGACCGGCAGCAGCTGCAGGCGCGGGCGCAGGCGGCTGTATCCAGCGCGGCGACGCGGTTGGGGGTCTCGCTGACCCCGCAGTTGCAGGCGGCGCTGGCCAAGACGGTGGCGGCGCGCATCGGGGGACTGGGGGCTTTCGACGAACTGCTGCCCCCGGCGAGGACGGATTTGAGCGAAATCACCCTCAACCCCGATGGGACGCTCTGGATTCTGCGCAAGGGCGAACGCTTTTTCGAGAAGTACCACCGCCAGCCGGGATTGGATGAGGTGTGGCGGAGTGTGGAAGCCTTGCTGGCGCCGATTGGGCGGGCCATCTCGGAAGCCCAACCCTCGGTGGACGCCAAACTTCCGCGCATGGAAGGCATGGGGGGAGCGCGGGTGAAGATCGTCCATCCGGTGCTGGCGCCGGGGCTGGGGTATCCGGCGGTGAACATCCGCCTGTTCGAACCGCGACCGGTGCCGCCGGAGCAGATTGTAGCCTGGAACGCCTGCCCGCAAGGGGTCATGGATGCCCTGCTGGAAGCGGTGGCGGAGGGCTTGCGCGTGCTGGTGATCGGGGGGACGGCCACGGGCAAAACAACGTTTCTCTCGGCGCTGGCGCACGGGATACCGAAAGAGGCGCGCATTGTGAAGATTGAAGACCCGGAGGAAATCTGGCTGCCGCACCCCAATGTGGTGACGCTGGAAGCCCGTCCGCAGGTGGTGGGGAGCGACGTGCCGGGGTACAGCCTGTCGGACGGGGTGGATGACGCCATGCGCATGGCGCCCAACTGGCTGATCGTGGGCGAGGTGCGCACGGGGACGGCGGCGCTGTCGCTGTTCCGGGCGCAGATGTCGGATCACCCGGGCTTGTCCACCCTGCACGCCGAAGGGCCGGAGGCGGCCATCCACCGCCTGGGGGTGCTGATGTGGGCGGACGCGCAGGTGCGCATCGAAGCCGCCAAGGAGATGTTCGCTATGGCGGTAGACCTGGTGGTGCAGGTGGGCTGGAAGGACGGACGGCGGCAGGTGCTGGGGGTGTGGGAGGTGAATCCCGAACTCAAAGCGGGCAACGTGACGTTCCGCCGGTTGTACCAGGCGGGAGAGGCGCAGATGGCGGAGATTAGCCGCCGGAGAGGAGGTGCTGGATGAAGCGGGAGCGCTGGGTGCAGTTCTTTGCGCCGGTGAACGGCGAGAGTTTTGGACTTTTGGTGAACCTGTTGCAGAACGCTGTACTGGACGGCACGGAGCGGGTGCACCTGCTGCTTTCCACACCCGGAGGCGCGGTATCCTACGGCCTGACGCTCTACGCCCTGCTGCGCGGACTGCCCATCGAGGTGTGGACGTACAACGTTGGGCAGGTGGATTCGATTGGGGTGGTGGTGTACTGCGCCGGAAAGCGGCGTCTGGCGGCGCCGCAGACGCGTTTTTTGCTGCACGGCATTCGAACGCCGTTGGAGAAGGGCGTTTACACCACTGAACAGTTACGGGAAATCGTCGGCGAGATGGAGACCGACCAGCGCAATATCTGCCGCGTGCTGGCCGAGTCAACCGGGCAAGCGCTGGAAAAAGTGGAGCGGGACCTGTTCCACGCCCTGACGCTGCTGCCCGAACAGGCCAGGGAATACCGGTTGGTGGATGAGATTGTGACGGAGATCATCCCATCGCAGGTATCCCTGACGACGATTTTCATCAAGGACGAGAGACACAACGAGAGAATGTACGTGGAGGAAAAATGACCCACACACTGGCGCAACTTCTCATGGCCGTGTCGCTTGCGGCGCTGGCCTACTATGCCCTGGAAGCGGTGGCGAAGAACCGCGGACGGGCAGCGAAGACCCTGGCGGACTACTACCAGCCGCTCACCCCGCAGGAAGAGAAACCCATCCGCACCGGGTCGCTGGAACACAAAGTGCGCCTGGCGGGGATGCAGTACCGGCTGAACGTGGTGGGCAAAGAGAAGGCGTACTACTACGGCGCGATGGCGGTCGTTGCGCTGGCGGCGCTGCTGGCGCTCATGTTCCTGGGCGTCCCCCTGCCGCTGTACCTGCTGGCGCCGGTGCTGGGCTGGGTGGTGGTGAGCGGGCAGGTGAACGGCGCGTGGAGCAGGATGCGCATGGCGCTGGAGAAGGAACTGCCCACGTTTCTCCTGCGCATGAGCGCCACGATTCAAGCCACGCCCAACGTCCCGGAGGCGGTAGCGGACGTCACCGCCTCGCTGGATCCGGCGGGACCGCTGCAGGCGTGGATGAAGCGCCTGCTTTCGGCCATGCAGACCGGCGGGCGCAAAGGGCTGGAGGAGATGCGCGAGGAAGCTGCAGCCATCTCCCCGTCCCTCATGCTGGCGGTGATGGAACTGGAACGCCTGTGGGAAACCGGCGGGAGTGGATATGTGGAAGCGTTTCGCCTGGCGGCGGACAACCTGGCATCCATCCTCGAAGGGCGCGCCATGGCGGCGGCGAAGGCGGACGGCGCCTGGGGGACGGTGCGGGTGATTTTGCTGGCGCTGGGCGGTTCGCTGGTGGTAGCCATGTCGAGCGGTGCGGGCGGAGGGCTGTTCAACACCCCGGCGGTGCAGTTGGGACTGCTGCTTGCGCTGGCGTGGGCGGCATTGGGGTGGAACGTGATCGGCGACATGATTCGGGAGGTGATGGAATGAGCGAAGCGGTGAGATTCCTGGTGTTGGGGCTTTCGATTGGCTTTGCCCTGGGGTACACCTTTGAGGCGCTTCGGGACTTCTTCATGGAGCGGAGGTGAGGGATGGAAGCGGCGCAGATTCTCATCCCGCTGTCGTTGGCCCTGCTGGTGTGGGGCGTGGCGCAGAACGTGAAGGTGGGCGGAGGCAGAGCCGCCAAAGCCTTGAGCGAATACTACGCCGAACGCACGGAGAAGAAGACGAAGCAGGAAGCAATCGGCGAGGCGGTAGCGGGCAAACTGCTCTCGGTGAAGACGTGGGAGGATCACCTGCGCTGGGCACAGCGCGGTGGGCAGTACGTCGGGCAGTCGCTCGGCGGGGTGGTGTTCCAGGGCTTGCTGTTTGCCGGGCTGGCGGGGCTGTTGATCCTGGTGAACCCGGCGCCGGTGAGTTTTCTGCTCCCGGTGGGGGCGTTTGCCTACCCGCTGGTGCGCCTGCGCAGCAAGGCGAATACGGTGCGCAAGCGCGTGTTCCGCACCCTGCCGGAGACGGCCGCGCTGATTGCCGCCGAACTGGCGGCGGGCACGGCGCCGGATGTGGCGGTAGCGCGGGCGGCGGCGATACCGGGCCCGCTCTCAACGCTCCTGCGGGAAGCGGTGGAGATGAGCCGTGGGACGGGCAGACCGCTGTTCTCGCGCAAGCCCATCTCCGGGACGCTGGTGGAAGTGATGGGCGCCAGCGGCATTCCAGCGCTACACGCCTTTGGCAGTCAGTTAGACCTGGTCGCCAGCAAGGGCGTGGCAGGAGCGGCGCTGATGAGCGAAATCGCCCGCGCCCTGGGGCAGGAGTACCGCGCCAAACTGCAAAGCGAGGTGGAGAAACTGGACTCCCGCCTGGTGCTGGTGGTGGCGCTGTTCTTCTTCGTGCCGTTTGTGGCGCTGCTGTTGTTTGCGGCGCTGAACCCGATATTGACCGTCTTCCTGGAGGGGTAGAGGATGGGCAGGCGAGTTCTTTTCCTGGTTGCGCTTATCTTCTTGCTGGTATCGGGAGGGTCTCCGATTCAGGCGCAGAGCCTGCCGACGGTGGAGGTGTGGGTGAGCGTACGGGCGGCGGACACGCAGGAAGTTCTCGCTGCAGCGGAGGTGGAGAATACCCTGTGCGCGGGACTGCCCGCGGAGACCTGCACGGCCGTGGGAGCGTACGACCCCAACAGACAAGCCTTTGTCATGGTGGTGCCGCGGCTGGAGGCGTATGAGTTCGTCATCCGCGCCGCAGGCTACCAGAGCACGGTGCGGCAGGGGACGGGGCTGGAGCCGGTGAGCGTGCTGTTGGTCTTTCTGCAGCCGCAGGCAGGTCAGGGGCAGACGTACCGCGTCTTCCTGCCGCTGGTGCTCCAGCCGAACAGCGTGGTAATCCCGCCCTACGACCCGCAGGCAGCCCTCAACCGGCTGAATGCCTGGCGGAGGCTGGCGGGGGTGCCGGTGGTGCAGGGAAATGCGGAACTGCACGCGGGCTGTCGGGCGCATGCGCGCTACACGGCGCAGAACGCCTTGCTGGGGCATGTGGAAGACCCTCAACTGCCGAACTACACCGCAGAAGGCGACTTCTGCGGGCAGGCGGGGGTGGTGAGCCTGGGAGCGGAAGTGTACCCCTCGGACGAGCAGATGGTAGACGCGATGTTGGTCTCGCCGTTCCATGCGCTGTACGCGCTGGATCCGCGATTGGTGGAGGTGGGCTTTGGCAGTTACCGCCATGCGGATATCTGGGGCGGGGTCTTCTCGGCGGCGGCGCTGGACGTCTTTCACGGGCTGGATTCCGGGCAGAGCGTGACCCCCTGGGTGTTCCCGGGCTGGGGAAAGACGGTGGAGTACCTGACCTACGACGGGCGGGGCATCCCCGACCCGCTGACGTCCTGCCCGGGCTACACCGCCCCGAGCGGCACCGTGCTGATGGCAGCCTTCGGTGAAGGCGAGGTGGAGGTGGAGTGGAGCACGTTGAACCGCGGGAGTGAGGTACTGGAGCATTGCGTCCTCACCGCCGCGACCTACACCCATCCCAATCCGGAAGTGCAGATGGAGGGGCGCACGGCGTTATGGGCGCAGGGAGCCGTGCTGTTGGTGCCACGCCAACCGCTGCAGGCGGGGAACTGGTACGCCTTTACGGTGCGCCTGAAGGACGGACGGGAGGCGTACGGTCTGTTCCAGACGGCGCAGACGCCGAAACAGGCGGTGACGATGCAGGTGCGGTAGATGCAGGTGGAGATTGTCTCGCCGGTGAAGTTTGTCACCTTCCTGGCAGGGCTGATCCTGCTTGGAGTGGGCGGGGTGTGGGGGCTGGTGCACGTCCCCCAGGGAGCGGCAGCGGCGCAAGCCCTGCCCTCCCCGTCCCCCACACCCCTGCTGACCGAGACGCCCATACCCATGCCGACGCCGACTCTAATGCCCACACCGTACCCCATACGGGGTACACCGTACCCCATCCGGGGTACACAGGAGAACGTCACGGCGTATCTGCAGGGGTGCGCCAAACGACAGGAGGAATCGTTTCCGCCCGACTACGCCGAGGCAAAAGTCTTGCCCTCCTGCACCCACGGCGGGGAGAACCGTCCGCAGGCGGTGGTGGTGCATGCCACTGAGGGGGAACTGGCGGGGGCGCTGGCGCATTTGCGCGACCCCGAGAGCCGCGTGAGCGCGCATTATGTGATCGACCGGGAGGGCAGGGTGTATCAACTGGTGCCGGAGCGGGTGGTGGCGTATCATGTGGCCTGCGGGGTGGAGGGATGCGTCTCATCCTGCCCGGCGTTCCTGTGCGGGGACGGTAAGCCCGAAACCCGCACGGTGGGCATTGAACTGGTGAATTTGGGAAAGGTGCCGCCGGACTGGAACGGCGCAATCTATGAGGACTACGGCATGGCGTTTGGCTGGAGATGGTGGGAGGAGTACCCGGAGGCACAGCGGCAGGCGCTGAAGCGCCTGGTGGAGGACATTGCCCGGCGGTGGGGTTTTGCGGTGGACGCCGAGCATGTGGTGGGGCACTACCGCGTGCAGGGCAAGCGCGACCCGGGTCCTGCGCTCAACCTGTTTTGGGAGCGCAACGGCAATCCGGCAATAGAGGCGGTATGGAAACGCTGATTCTGCTCTGGCTTGCGGTGTGCGCCGTCTTTGATCTGCGCAGACGGGAAGTGCCGGACGGACTGACGCTACCCGCCGTAGCGCTGGCGCTGGTGTACCGCCTGCTGACGCCTGAGGACTGGCTGCCCTGGGTGCTGGCGGGAGCGACCGTCCTGCTCACCCTGGCGGGCGTACTGCCCGGCGGGGACATGAAAGGGCTGGCAGCCATGGCGCTGTTTGACCCGCGCCTGTACCTGCTGGCGTGGCTGGGGGCGGGTGCCGTGTATCTGCTCTGGCGGATCTTGCTCCGTGAACGCTGGATGCCGGGGTATGTGGGGTTTGTGGTGGGGGCGGTGGGGTG
>AMZC01001151.1_pt1 | contig 23473 bp, 19 predicted proteins | sample 948551 | NCBI WGS metagenome assembly AMZC01 (sample SAMN01120625, study PRJNA171369) | bioreactor sludge metagenome | biome: sludge; isolation source: anaerobic thermophilic cellulolytic sludge from lab reactor | place: China: Hong Kong, Shek Wu Hui wastewater treatment plant | collected... | reverse complement strand
TCCAGGCAGAAGGTATCTACCTGCCAGCCGTCTCCGTGGCACATTCTCACCCGCTGGAGGTTGCCAGACTGGCCAGGTACCGGGCCAACCCCCAAATCGACACACACCGTCCAGCCATGCAGGGGAAGGGTTTCCTGAGATAATGCCCGACTGGAAGAAGAAGCCGTCACTGCCTGAGGCGCCCGGGTGAGAGAAAACACCAGAAGCGTCAAAGCGATGAAAAATCCGGCTATCCATGCCAGACTTGCTTTTTTAACCATGGTTCCTCCCTGCAAACCGGCGGCGAAAGTGGATGTAACCGGGTTGCTTATGATTTTACATGATCAGGAACCGCTTTTCTATCCCCGATTCGTGGTAAACTTGATTCCGCTAACCCGGTGAGGTGAACTTCATACCCGGACTACAGGAAAAAATGCTTCCGATTTATCCTTTTACTGCCATCGTTGGACAGGAGCGCATGCGCCGCGCCCTGGTGCTTAATGCAATCGACCCGCGCATTGGCGGAGTGTTAATTCGCGGGGAGCGAGGAACGGCCAAGTCCACAGCTGCACGTGCGCTGGCGGCGCTTTTACCGCTGGTGCGGGTGGTGAGTGACTGCCGCTTTGGTTGCGACCCTGATACTCCAGCCAACTGGTGCACCGAATGCCGTGAGCGCGCTGAGCGGGGTGAGCAACTGCCGGTGGCAACCCGGCAAATTCCCTTTATTAACCTGCCAGTTTCGGCTACCGAAGACCGCGTGGTGGGGACGCTGGACATAGAAGCGGCCATCCAGCGCGGTGAACGGCATTTTGAACCCGGTGTGCTGGCCGCCGCTAACCGGGGATTGCTGTACATTGATGAAGTCAACCTGCTGGATGATCACGTGGTGGATGTGCTCCTGGATGCAGCCGCGATGGGCATGAACATCATTGAACGTGAAGGAATTTCTTTCAGCCATCCTGCACGGTTTATTCTGGTGGGCACAATGAACCCTGAAGAGGGAGACCTGCGCCCGCAACTGCTGGATCGCTTTGCACTTTCGGTAGAAATTCACGGCATTCGCGATGCCCGCGAGCGGGTCATCATCATGGAACGGAATCTGGCCTTTGAGAGAGACCCGGCCGGTTTTGTGGCTGAATGGCAGCCCAAAGAACGCGAGCTATCTCAAAAGATTGAGGCGGCCCGAAAGCTGCTGGATGAAGTGACCTACACCAGCCGTGATTTGCTTTCGATTGCTTCCTTAACGGCCTCGCTTGGAGTGGATGGTCATCGTCCTGATCTGGTGATCCTCAAGGCGGCACGGGCTCAGGCGGCTTTTGAAGGACGGACAGCCATTACCCCCCGCGATATTGCGCTGGCGGCTGAACTGGCTCTGCCGCATCGCTTAAAACATACCCCCTTCCAGCAGGCGTCCACGACGATGGAAGAACTGGCCGAAAGATTGGATCAACTGCAGGGTGGTTCAACCCAGGGTGAACCTCAGGAAGTTCGCACCTCCGGGCAGGAAGAGAGCGATCAAAAAAAAACGTAATTGACGGCGCGGCAGGCCAGGAAGACCAGGAAACCAGCCAGATGGAACCTGCCCGCCAGGATATTTTTGACCAGGGGAACCAGCAGTGGTGGACGGGGGGAAAATCGGTCAGGGTTGGTGAGTCCTTCGCCCCCCGGCGGCTGGATACCCCGCTGGATAAGATGATGCGCCGAAACGCCGGTAGACGCTCGCGTACCTTTACCGAGCGGAAGCGCGGACGTTACATTATGGCCAGGCCAGCCGGGAGAAAGCGGGATGATCTGGCGTTCGATGCCACCCTGCGTGCGGCAGCTCCCTTTCAGCGTCAGCGTGAAGATCTCAAGCGGCTCAACCGGGTGGCTTTTGCCGTGCGCCCTGTGGACTATCAGCGCAAGATTCGCGTCAAACGGGCGGCCAACCTGGTTCTCTTCCTGGTGGATGCCTCGTGGTCAATGGCAGTGGCAGAGCGGATGGCTGCCACCAAGGGGGCGATCCTCTCCTTACTCAACGATGCCTACCAGCGGCGCGATCGCGTAGGGCTGATCACCTTCCAGCGCGACCGGGCTACCCTGGTGTTACCTCCCACCAATTCAGTGCAGCTTGCTGAACAGGCACTGCGCGATATTCCGGTAGGGGGGAAGACGCCCCTCTCGGCAGGGTTGGAACTGGCTTATCAGGTGATCCGGCGAGAGAAGTTGCTCCACCCGGATGTTCTGCCGCTGTTGATTGTTCTGACGGATGGGGCGGGGAATGTCTCGATGGGTTATTTGCCCCCTCTGGAAGAAGCCCGCTGGCTTGCTCAGCGGATTGCTGAGGAGAAAATTCACAGCGTGGTGATCAACATGGAACACGCCGCGTTTGATCAGGGGTTGGCTCAGGACCTGGCCGACCATCTCAAAGGCCCATGTTATGCACTGGCCGACCTGAGGGCAGAAAGCCTGTACTTTACCGTACGACAGGAGATAGGCAAGGCCCGGGGATAGTCTCTGGTTGGAAGCGAACTCTGATGAAGCAGAAGTCACAGGCATGAAATGGAGTTCTGAAGTGAAAGCTCCACTTGCCACAAATCCTCAGGGATGATATGATGAAGTCTATGGGAGGAAAAGCCCACCATGGCGGCCATCCACGACCAACAACGCAATAACATTCGCACCATTCTTGTGATTGCCATCGTCATCGCCGCTGCCTGCTACTGTGTGGGTATTACAGCTGTGCAGATCAGCGAGTGGGCTAACCGTCCGCGTACCCCTACACCGACCCTTACGCTGACCCCCTCTCTTACCGAGACACCCACACCCATTACTCAGACTCCCACACCCAGCCCTGTGGTTCCAACCGATACCCCTACCATTACCCTCACCGCCAGCCCGACACCCACATTCTTCACCTTTACGCCTACCGCCTCCAATACCCCAACGCTGACGTTCACTCCGCTGCCGCCCTCCGCCACCTTCACGCCCACGCTGGCACCCCCGACGGATACGCAATCGCCATCGGATACACCCACGACCCCCTCTCCATAACAGGGGTTCATTTTCATCAAAATGGATGGTTCCATGCCTGATCTCAAAGAATTTTTAAAACGAATCATCTCGCTTCCCGGTCTCTCCGGTCATGAGGGGCCGGTACGCGAAGTTATCGCTGAAGCCTGGAAGCCGCTGGTTGATGAGATTTCGGTCAGCCGGCTGGGGAGCCTGCATGCTTTGAAACACGGCCAGGCTGCCCCTCCGCGCCCGAAGATTCTCCTTGCCGCCCACATGGACGCAATCGGCCTCATGGTCACCAGGGTGACACCGGAGGGCTTTCTGTATTTCACCGAAGTGGGCGGGGTTGACCCGCGAATTCTTCCGGCGCAGGCAGTGACGGTGCACGCCCGGCGAGACCTGCCAGGCGTGATTGGCCAGCCTCCTGACCGGCTGCTCCCTCCTCACCTGCGGGGAAAGCCCGTGCCGATGAGCCACCTGGTGGTGGATGTGGGCCTGCCTCCTGAAGAAGTGCAGGCACTGGTGCGGGTGGGAGACCTGATCTCTTTTGCTACTGAACCACTGGAGCTGGGGGAAGATCTCATCGCTGGTCATACCCTCGACGATCGCGCGGCGGTAGCTGCGGTTACCGCCTGCCTGGACGAGCTGAAAGCGGTGAATCACGCCTGGGATGTGGTTGCCGTGGCAACGGTTCAGGAAGAGGAAACGCTGGGTGGTGGATTGACCTCGCCGTTTGAAATCCGACCGGATATTGCCGTGGCCATTGATGTAACCTTTGCCAAGGGGCCGGGGGTCAATGATTATCGCGGGCGCGGGCTGGGGAAGGGCGTGGCCCTCGGCTGGGGGCCAAACACCCACCCGGCCATTTTTGAAAGCTTTAAAGAACTGGCCGATCAGCTTGACCTGCCCTATGAAGTTGAAGTGCACCCGCGTTACTCTGGTACCGACGCTATGGGCATGCAAATTGTCGCGGAGGGTATTCCAACCATGGTGTTGAGCATTCCCTTGCGCTATATGCATACCCCGGTGGAGGTGGTATCCATGAAAGATGTTCGCCGGGCAGGCCGCCTGCTGGCGCAGTTTATTGCCGGGTTGACGCCGGAGTTTATGGAACAATTGAAATGGGATGAGTAGCCAAATCGCTATATGATCCGACATCTGATCATGTCTGACGAACCATTATTAGTAGAGGATGCAAAAAGAATTGCATCTCAGTCATTAGATTTTGCCTTGCTGGTTTCAGGTGGGTTATCTGAAGAGACCTGGAAGTCCATTGATGGTCTTTTGGATGACTTGGTGCGCTCCTTAAAGCCCGGTGGATTATTGTTCGTCCAGGGCTTGCCTATCCATTTGCCATCATTGGGAGTGTATCTGGATCAGCGGTTGAATTTTAAGTACTGGATTGTTCTTGAGTCCAGCATAAAACAATTTACCAATGGGTTGCCATCTGTCCATAGCGGTTTATTGATGTTTGTAAAAGGTCATCATTTTGAAATAAATAAAGTGAGAACTCCCCATGAGTATTGCAAAGCCTGTGAAAGAACACTGAAGGATTGGGGAGGAAAAGCCCACTTGATGAATCCAGCTGGGGCAGCTATTTCTGATGTTTGGAAAGCGCAGAATGCAGAAGACAACTACACTTCTTTGAGCGAGGCGTTCTATCAGCGGATATTGAGTTTGGTAGATGTAAATGGCAAAGAAATCATCGGTTGGGCTGGGCCAACCCATGCATTGCCCACAAGCCCAACACCCAAGCGAGTCAGCGAAAATAAAATTCAATACCAACCGAGTTTGTTCTCGGTGTTGGAACCGCATCAAACCAATCCAAAGTCTGAAGAACCGATTGGCGAATTTCCTGGCTTCAATGTGATATTGGAGGGAGATGCTTTAGAAATACTCAGAAGATATCCGAATGAGTCAATTGATTTAGTGTTTGCTGATCCTCCCTATAACTTAGATAAGTCTTACAATGTCTATAATGATGAACTAGCGGGCAAAGAATATTTAACCTGGTGTAATCAATGGCTGGAGGAATACGTCCGAATCCTGAAACCTACAGGTTCTTTATTCGTTCTTAACCTTCCACATTGGTCCATGTATCATGCCGATTACCTGAATCGGCAATTGTACTTACAAAACTGGATTGTTTGGGACGCGCTTTCTGAGCCGCGTGGAAAACTGATGCCTGCTCATTACAGCCTGCTTTTTTACACCAAACAAAAAGAAGGTTTTACATTCAACTATGAGGCCCTCAAGAATATTGACAGCCGTTTGTATTGTTTGCGAAGGGCATGTATTCGCAGCCGCAAGTTAAGAGGTGAAAACCAGCAAGAATTGCTCACAGATTTGTGGTGGAATATTCATCGGATTAAGCACCGGCGTGATCGAGATTACCATCCCTGTCAACTGCCGGAAGCACTACTCGAACGAATCATCTTACTCACCACGAACCCAAACGACGTCGTTCTCGATGCGCTGGCTGGCACTGGTACAACCATTATTACGGCTGCTAAATTGAGCCGTCGTTTTGTAGGCATTGATATTGACCCATTTTATGTTGAATTGATGCAAAGAAAGATTAAAGAAGTTCAGCTAAATGGGGAAGTAATTCGTCCTTCTATTAACCGCTCAAAAACTGGATTGACAAAGAAAGAGCTTCAATTAGAATTGCGCTCGCTTGCGAAAAAATTAGGAAGGCTTCCCACGCCAGAAGATGTAGAGATATACGGCAAGTATGATTTGAAAGTGTACCTGAATGTGTTCCCGACCTGGGGAAAGGCGATCAAAGCCGCAAAATTGGAGATTTCCGATGAAAAGAAGTGTTGAAAAGATATCCTTTGAACAAGTTTGGGAGAGTGCAAGTGTTTTTTATCTTAATCCTGCTTTAGAGGATGAAATTGATCGGGAAGTTGACAATTTACTTGACTTGGCGGTGCAAGCTCAGCTCTCCAGTGGTCAACTGATCAGGGAACGAGATTTGCGGGAGATAATCGGTCAAAATCCGGCAGTTTTGGATGTTATTCTCAGGGATTTGGAACTATCCGAGGAAAAATTTTTGAGAATCATTTCGCTCTTGCGGCGAATGGGGAGAATCGAGGGTGGTTTTGATTCGGAATGGTCGCTGGTCAGGATAAAGAGTTTAATTTCACAAGACCCACATTTTCTGAGCCTGGTAGTGTCTTTACTCTACAACGGATTTAACGATCGGGAACTGGCAAACTTGGTGCCCCGTTATTATTTGGAAAGTTTGAACTACGCCGAGATTGGTTTCAGTACGCAGGCTGCTCGCAAAGTGCGTTATAAGCGTTCATTAATCGGTACTTACGGTGCGAAAAAAGGCCATAAAGTTGAAGCAGAAATAGAAACCATTTTGCATAAAGTTCAAGATCATTACGGTATTCCTTTTCAAAAAGGACGTTCTCGTTTTGTGGAAACCGATATAGACTTTGCAGTCCCGAGTCTGGATGATCCTTGGGTTATTATCATGAGTTCTTTCCAGGAGACGACAAGCAGTGGTCAAACGAATAAGGCGCGCGATATGTTAGCCATTTACGACCGCATTCGTCATAGCAATAGCCGGTATAATGAAGACCGAATATTTGTCAATTTTGCCGATGGCGGTGGTTGGTTGGCTAGGAAACGAGACCTGTACCGGCTTTGGGAAAATTGTCATTTTTTCCTAAACCTAAATAATTTGGGCGACCTTGAAAAGATCGTACTCGAATACGTTCCCAAGAAATATTTTGAGAAAAAGTAATTCCATGAGCGAACATCTCCCATTTTCACAACTTGTTTCAAAAAGTCAACTTGCCCTGCTCGAACGGCTTTCGAATGCCTGTGCGGTATCAGGTGATGAGCAGCAGGTGCGCAAGATCGTTCTGGAAGAAATTAAACCGCATGTAGACGAAGTGCGGGTGGATGCTCTGGGCAACGTGTTGGCGGTTAAAAAATCTTCCCGGGCGGATGCTCTGCGGGTGATGGTCGATGCTCACATGGACGAAGTGGGCTTTATGATCGTGGATGATGATAAAGAAGGGCTGTTTCGCTTTGTGGCCGTTGGCGGGATTGACGAGCGCACACTGCCCGGAAAGACGGTACTGGTCGGCAAGGAAAACATTCCGGGGGTGATCGGTGCCAAGCCCATTCACCTGACGGAACCGGGTGAGACGGAAAATAAAATCCCGCTCGATTCTTTAAGGATTGATGTGGGGGCAGGGGCGGCAGGCAAGGTTAAAGTGGGAGACCGGGCCACTTTTGCCACACGCTTCCGACGGGTGGGCGATTCGATTCTGGGTAAGGCCCTGGATGACCGGCTGGGGGTGGCCACGTTGATTGAACTGCTCAAGAACCCACCGGACGGGGTGGAATTGCTGGCCGCTTTCACCGTGCAGGAAGAGATCGGCCTGCGAGGGGCGCGGGTGGCGGCGTATGCCTTTCATCCTGACCTGGCGATTGCGATCGATTCGACCCCGGCGCTCGATTTGCCAAACTGGGATGAGCACGAAAATACCGGATATAACACCCGGCTGGGGGCGGGAGCGGCCATTTATGTTGCCGACTCGGGAACCCTCTCTGATCCGCGCCTGATACGTCATCTGGTGCAAACTGCAGAGGAACTGGGAATTCCCTACCAGTTCCGCCAGCCGGGAGGTGGAGGCACAGACGCTGGAGCCATTCACCGGGTTCGCGAGGGCATTCCCAGTGTCTCTATTTCGGTGCCGGGGCGATATGCGCATACGGCCCAGATGGTGTCCCGTCTTTCGGACTGGGAAGCCACACTGGCACTGGTGTTCCATGCGGTTTCGCGCCTGGATCGGTCCCTCTTGCTGGCCGGGCGTTAACCTGTTTTGCTGAAGATCACTGGAGAATTGCAGATGAAGGACTTAATTCGAAAACTTGTGGAAACCGTAGGCCCCTCCGGTTATGAGGCGGCAGTGCGCGAAGTAGTGCAGGCGGAGATTGAAGGCCTGGCCGATGAGATTAAAGTAGATGCCTTGGGCAACCTGATCGCCCGAAAGGGAACGCGCAGTGCCGATGGAATGCGGGTGATGCTTTCGGGGCACATGGATGAAATTGGGGTCATGGTCACTCATGTGGATGAAAAGGGTTTTGTCCGGTTTACGACCATCGGCGGGGTAAGCCCGGCCACCTGTATTGGCGGGCGAGTAAAGTTCCTTAACGGAGTTTCTGGCCTGATTTATATGGAGCGGCTCGAAAGCAGTGACCGCCTTCCATCCATGGATCAGCTGTATATTGATGTGGGAGCTTCCAGCCGTGAGACATGCCCGGTTAAAGTGGGTGATGTGGCCGTTTTCGATCGCCCCTTCCTGGATTTGAACGGTCGCCTTGTTTCCAAGGCCATGGATGACCGCATTGCTGTGGCGGTGATGATCCAGGCGTTGAAGGAGTGCCAGAACAGCCCGCATGAACTGTATTTCGTCTTCAGCACCCAGGAAGAGGTGGGCCTGCGCGGGGCGACCACCGCCGCGTTTGGGGTGGACCCGGAACTGGCCCTGGCAGTGGATGTGACCCGTACCGGCGATACGCCCAAGGGGGTAAAAATGGAGGTTTCGCTGGGAAAAGGTCCGGCCATTAAAGTGCGAGACAGCGGCATGCTGGCGGATCCTCGCGTGGTGCGCTGGATGGTTGAGACCGCCGAAAAGAGTGGTATCCCCTATCAGCTTGAGGTGCTGGAAGCCGGTACAACCGACGCGCGCGCCATGCAGCTTACCCGGGCCGGGGTGCCTGCAGGGTGTCTTTCCATTCCTACCCGCTACATTCACAGCCCGTCTGAAATGGTGGACTACGAGGATGTGCTTCAGTCGGTGCGGCTTCTGGTTGAACTGATCAGCCATCCTGTTTCGCTGGGGTGAAAACGACGCGGTTCTCTGGCGTGAAAATGGCGCAAATCGGGTCTGTGCCATCACCTGTCCGGTGGAATTGGAAAAAGACTTTTCGGTCTTCCTGTTATACTCGTGGATTGGCGGCCTTCCTTGGGATGTGGTGGATCACAATCCTGTTGACGGCGTGTCAGGCGCTGGATCGATTCCCGTTTACCTTTTTGACACCCGTTGCCACACCTACTGCGGAGGGTGCGGCGCTGACCCTGACCCCGCAACCCACCCCTGAGCCGACCCAAACGCCTACACCTCTGCCGCCGAATGAACTGACGTTGTGGCTTCCGCCGGAATTTGCCCCCGGGTCGGGCGGGCGGGCAGGAGAGGTGTTAGATAAGCGGTTGGCGGCCTTCGAAACAGAGCACGGCATCCGCATCAAAGTGCGTTTGAAAGCCGCAAGTGGACCGGGCGGGTTATTAGAATCACTCAGTGCGGCCAGTGTCGCGGCGCCGCGCTCATTACCGGGGGTGGTGGCTTTGCCCCGGCCTGAATTTGAAGTGGCGGCGATTAAAGGGTTGCTGGTACCCCTCGATCCACTGGGCAGGGTGCTCGAATCCTCAGACTGGTATCCGTATGCCCGGGAGCTGGCCATGGTTCAGGGGGTAACCTTCGGGTTGCCTTTTGCCGGGGACGCCCAGGTTCTGGTCTACCGCGCCAGCCAGGTACACCCGCCGCTTGGCAACTGGGAGGATCTGATTCAGCTTGGCCAGCCGGTGGGAATAGCCTTTAGCAGCCCCACGGCTATGACCACCCTGGCGCTGTACCGCTCCATCGGTGGCGAAGTGGAAGATGCTCAGCATCGTCCGTTATTACAGAGTGAACCTCTGGCCCGGGTGCTGACCCTCTATCGAACGGGGGCGAACCGCGGTCTGTTTCCTCTGTGGATGGCCGATTTCCAGAGCGAAAGCCAGGTGTGGCAGGCCTATCAGGATCAACGTTTCCATGTGTGTGTGGCCTGGATTTCAGATTACCTTGGAGAACAACCACCCGACAGCCTGCCAGCGCCTCTGCCGCAACTTGAGGATACGCCCTATACCATGGCGACGGGTTGGATTTGGGCGGTAGCCGATCCTTTGCCCGAGCGTCAGGCGTTGAGCATTGAACTGGTGGAATGGTTGAGCGACTCACAGTTTCTTGGAGAGTGGAGCGAAGCGGCGGGCTTCCTTCCTACACGGCCAGCGGCGCTTTCTGCCTGGCAGAATCAGACCTTCAAAAGTGTGCTCACACAGGTGGCTCTCTCTGCCCATGCCCGCCCCTCGACGGAATTGCTTTCTGGCCTGGGGGGAGTGCTGGAGGAAGCGGCAGTAAGAGTGGTGCGGCTGGAAGCAGAACCCTCACAGGCGGCAGTGGATGCAGTGGAGCGGTTAGCTGACCGGCAAACGAGGTGATGGCATGTTTCGGTTTTTGCAAAACCTTTGGAAACAAATGGACTGGCGCATCTGGATCACCTGCCTCATTTTCTCTTTCCTGGTGGCTACCAGCCTGGCCTGGAGGGAGCCACCGGCAAACCGGATGGCGGGGGCTGTACCCGGGCAGGAAAAGATGGCGTCCATTCAGATGCAAGAAGCCACAACAGACCAATGGCTCGACTCTACTCCCACAAAGACTCCGCTTCCGCCCGAATTGATGGCTAATTATCAGCAAACGACGGGGGTGATTGTCTTTGCGGGTGTGGTGGTGCTGGTGGTGGTGGGTGGCGTGTTGCGAGAGTTTCTCCGGGGAAGACATACCGGTCGCTCATGAGTATCCCGGATGCTTCCCTGGCCTTTGTAAACCATGATCAGGGGTGACAGGTAATGGGCTGGTATCCGCGCATTTCGACAGGTCAGTTATCGTTCTACCGGGCGATTCCCAAGGTGGAGCTTCATCGACATCTGGAAGGCTCACTGCGATTGAATACCCTGCTGGAAATCGCCCGTGAGCATGGCCTGACCATTCCAGAAACGCATTTCAGTTCTCTGGTACAGATGCAAAAGGATGACCCTCTGACTTTTGCCAACTTCCTCGGAAAATTCCAAACCCTGCGTATTTTCTACCGCTCACCCGAGGTCATTACGCGCATCACCCGTGAAGCCATTGTGGATGCCGCGGAAGATGGTGTGAAGTACCTGGAGTTGCGTTTTACACCGATGGCACTCAGCCGATTGCAGGGATTTTCTTACGGCGAAGTGATGGACTGGGTTCTGGAGGCGGCTCAGGAAGCCGAACGGCAGACGCATGTGGTCACCCGGTTGATTGTCTCGGTTAACCGCCATGAGCCGGTTTCGGTAGCCGAAGAGGTGATCCGACAGGCAGTGGATCGGAAATCGCGCGGGATTGTGGGTTTTGACCTGGCAGGCAATGAAGTGGAATTCCCGGCGCGCCCTTTTGCGGGAGTGTTCCGTGAGGCACGCGAAAGCGGTCTGCACCTGACGGTACATGCAGGTGAGTGGGGGGGGCCTGAGAACGTACGTGAGGCCATCGAAGTGTTGGGTGCCGAGCGCATTGGACATGGGGTACGGGTGATGGAAGACCCCAGTGTGGTGGATCTGGCGCGTGAACGCCACGTGCTTTTTGAGGTGTGCATGACCAGTAATTTTCAGACCGGGGTGGTACCCTCACTACAGCAACACCCGCTTCCTCAGATGGTAGAGGCCGGGTTGAACGTTTCCATTAATACCGATGACCCCGGTATCTCACGGATTACCCTGACCGATGAGTACCGCGTTGCCCTGGAAGAAATGGGTATGCCTGTGGCGGCGCTGGTAAACTGCATCCTGGCTGCAGCTCTGGGGTCCTTTCAGCCGCCCGAAGACCGGGTGGCGCTGGCCACCCAACTTCAGCCGACCTTGAATAAAGTGTTGAGGAATTTATAGACCTATGCATATACTGGTGACGAATGATGATGGCATTCTTTCGCCGGGGTTGCTGGCTCTGGCGAACGCGATGAAGGCGCTGGGGAAGGTAACGGTGCTGGCGCCCGATCGTAACTGGACGGCTTCAGGTCACGTGAAGACCCTTGAACGTCCTCTGCGGGTGCGGGAGGCCGCCCTGTTCGATGGCAGTCCGGCGCTTTCTACCGATGGCGCTCCTTCGGACTGTGTGGCACTGGCGCTTTTAGGGGTGCTCCCGGAGAAGGTGGATCTGGTTGTGGCCGGTGTAAACCCCGGTGAAAATGTTGGGCACGACGTAACCTACTCCGGTACTGTGACTGCGGCCATGGAAGCCGCGATCTGGGGGTTGCCGGGGGTGGCTGTTTCTTTGCAGTTACCCGAAGACCCCCCGCGTTTGCTGGACTTTCAACCGGCGGCCCGGGTGGCTCAGGAGGTGGTCCGGCGGGTGATGGAGTTTGGCCTGCCATCAGGAACACTTCTCAACGTCAATGTACCCTACCGCCCCCTGGAGGAAATCAAAGGATTGCGGGTTACCCGGCAGGGATTGCGGATTTACCGGGATGAACTGGTTAAGCGGTATGATCCGCGCAACCGCCCCTATTACTGGATTGGCGGAGAGGCACCCAGCGGAGTTGTGGAAGACGGCACCGACTTTGGGGTGCTGGCTCAGGGGTATGTTTCGGTCACCCCGTTGCAGCTCGATCTGACCGCCTGGCAGATGATGGATACCCTGCGCAGCTGGGGTTGGGAATAAGGGCAGAGAGGCGATGAACGGGCCGCGCGGAGGGCAGGCTGTCTTTTTTCCCAAAGTGAGGTTTGGGATTGGCTTGCTTGGACTGGCTCTGCTGGCGGCGGCCTGCTCTGCCGCCCCCGAATTGACCATGCCTCCTGCTGCTACCGAGACGGTCACAGCCACACCGTCGCCTACTCCTACGGCTACCTGGACACCCTCACCAACGGCTACTTTTACCCCTACCCCCACTTCTACGCCGACGCCTGCCCTGGCGGGCACACCGTATGCTGGAGGGCTGGAGGGAATCGTTGAGATCAATCTGCCTCATCTGGCAGAGCTTGCTCGCTGGGGACGGGGCATGAGCCGTGATCTGGTCTGGTCGCCCGGCGGCCGTGAGCTGGCTGTGGCATCCAGCCTGGGGGTTTTCCTGCTCGATGTGCCCAAAATGATCGAGCGGGGTTGGCTTCCGGCAGAAGATGTGCGGCGGGTGGTGTACTCGCAGGATGGAAAAAAGCTGATTACCGCGGGGAACGCCCTGGAAATCTGGAATGCGGAGACGTTCGTGCGCGAAACGAGCCTCGCTTCTGAGGCCGTCCCCTCTGTATTAGACATGCATTTAAGCCCGGATGGCCGCCAGTTAGGATTGCTGGGAATGTCGCCGGATGGTCAAAAGTTACGCCTTGAAGTCTGGAACCTGGAAACGGGAGCCCTGATGCGTGAAGGAAACTGGCTCCGTGTGGGGGCACGAACCAGGGTGGCGGTGCTCTCCCCCGATTTCTCCCTGGTAGCTGCGCACGGAGATGGGCTGGTAGAACTTATCCGTACGGCTGATGGGGCGCGCCTGACCACACTTCCACTTGAGGACACGCCCCCGGGAAGCATGGCTTTTTCGCCTGATGGGACAACCCTGGCAGTGGCCTATCCCGATGCCCGGCGTGACTATCAGAATACCAACCGTGTAGAGGTGTACCGGCTTCCTGAGGGTGATAAGTTGTTCACTTTATGGGGAGGCGGCGGGGTTGAAGGGTTATCAGAAAGGTTGATCAGCCTGGCATTTTCACCTGACGGACGCTGGATTGCCGCAGGTTTTGCCAACCGGGTGGTGCGAGTCTGGGCGAACCAGGCGGGGGCGGTGCGGTTCACACTTAACGGGAGTGCTCTGCCGTTGCAACTGGCTTTCTCATCGGATGGAGAGCTGATTGCCAGCAGTGCAGTCGACGTGTGGGCGGTCAGCCGGGGTGAACTGGTGGCCACCTCGTTGACGCACTTTGAGATGATCCAGGAGATGGCTCTATCACCGGATGGACAAACGCTCGCCCTGGCCGGGTTCGACACGATCGAGTTACGCAGTCTGGCCGATGGTCGGTTAATCCGCCAGATTACTGGCCTTCCTGGCCCTGTGCGGGGGATATCTTTTTACCCCGGGGCGCAGACGCTGGCTGCGGCGGCCGGAGATGGGCTGGTGCGTCTGTATCGCGTTCGGGACGGCCGCTTTCTTTCGATGTTGGGTGAGGCTGGCCCTCCGCTGTGGGCCGTTGCTTTCTCTCCAGATTCGCGCTGGCTGGCCTGGGGGGGTGAAGGGCAAACGGTCTTTCTGTATGACCTGGTGAAAGACCAGCTGGCTTTAAAAGTGAAAGAGCCGTATTTACCGGCACGGCTGGTGTTTTCGCCCATCAGCAATACTCTGGCAGTGTTGACCTCCAGCGGAGTGCACCTACGGACACTGGATGGAACGTTACTTCGTGCAATCGGTGGGGCTGGCCTTGAAGATGTAGCCTTCTGGTTGGATGGCAGTCAACTGGCTGTGGCGGGTAATCAGGTCTGTCGGGTGGTGGATCTGGAAACTGGCGCGGATGTGGTTGCCCTGGATTACCGTGAGGGAGATTCGCCCTCGGCAGTGGCCTATTCGGCAGATGGCGCCTTTCTGGCGGTGGGCTGGCGCAGTGGATTAATCGAATTATACTGGGCAGGCAGTAAAGAAATGTTGCGTCAGCTGGAAGGGCATCACGGTGCGGTACGGAGGATACTCTTTACGCCAGACGGGCGGCTCATGCTCTCGCTGGCAGAAGATGGGACGATACGGGTTTGGGGCATAACGCCCTGAAGATTATTCCAACGGAGGAATCATGCCACAGGCGATTTTTCATTTTCCGACAGGTTTTTTATGGGGCACTGCTACTTCCTCTCATCAAGTGGAGGGGAATAACCGAAACAATGACTGGTGGGCCTGGGAAGAACAACCCGGGCGAATTTTAAACGGGCATCGCTCGGGGCTGGCCTGTGACTGGTGGGGCGGTCGCTGGCGTGAAGACCTGGATCGCGCGCGAGAGACCGGGCAGAATGCTCACCGCCTTTCCATTGAGTGGAGCCGGGTTCAGCCCTCGGCTGACCGCTGGGATGAAGACGCTCTTGACCATTACCGGACGATCCTGCGCGGAATGCACGAACGCGGGTTGATGCCGATCGTCAATTTCTTTCACTTCTCCCTCCCTTTGTGGCTGTCGGAACAGGGCGGATGGGAGAATGACGATACTCCGGCTCTGTTTGCCAGGTATGTCCGGAAATCGGTTGAGGCTTTGCGTGAATATACCAGCACATGGATGACGATCAACGAACCGAACGTATATGCTTATGAGGGATACCTGGTGGGGTTGTTCCCGCCGGGAAAGCAAGACCTTCAGGCGACGATGAAGGTGCTCTATAACCTGTTGCGCGGGCATGCAATGGCCTACCGTGAAATCCACAATGTACAGCGCGAGGCGCGGGTAGGGTTGGCGCTGGCAGTACGCCCCCTGCGCCCTGCAGGGCCGCTTACCTTTCTGGATTCAGTTGCGGCCCGGCTCGGCTCACAATTTTTCAACGATGCCTTTGCGGATGCGTTGATTGACGGAAAATTAAACATGGTGTTTAAAACGTTCCGCGTACCCGAGGCCGCTGGAACCCAGGATTATGTGGGGGTTAATTATTACACCATGGATCTGGTGCGGTTCAACCTCCTCCGAAGGAAGGATTTCTTCACGGAGCGGTTCTTTCCACCCGGTGCTGAATTGAGCGATACTGGCTTTATCGCCAATGTGCCTGAAGGGATGTTTGAGACGATTCGCTGGGCGCGTAAGTTCAAATTGCCCATTCTTGTGACCGAAAACGGTGTGGAAGATGCAGATGATCATTTACGCCCCCGTTATTTGATCGAACATATCCATCAGGTCTGGCGGGCGGTCAATTATAACTGGCCGGTGAAAGGGTATTTCCACTGGACTCTGGTGGATAATTTTGAATGGGAACGTGGTTGGACTCAGCGCTTTGGATTGTGGGGACTGGATGTTGATACCCAGCAGCGCATCCGCCGGCGCAGTGTGGATCTTTACGCGGCGATTTGTCGGCAGAATGCGTTATCTTCTGAAATGGTAGAGGCTTTTGTACCGGCGCTGCTTCCCAGGCTATTCCCGGGGTGAAAGGCGCCTTCTTTAGAGCGTTTGCACCATGTATAACTCTCCACGTTCGAACCCCCGCGAGAGGTAGTAGAGGCGGGTTCCTACGGCGGCAATCACAGCCAGCCTGGTAAAACCACGGGAGCGGGCAATTTCAGCGGCATGATTGAGAAGCTGTGTACCTAACCCGATGTGCTGGGCTGCCCCTGGAAGCTCACTCCCTACCGGTAAGGATTGTCCGTACACATGCACTTCACGGATCAGGGCGGCGTTCTTCAGGTCTGGAAGGGAAGAAGTGACATCGGGTGCCTGTGGAGAGGGCAGGGAAAGCCTTAAGTAACCGGCGATGCGATCTTCAGGGGTGACGAATTGCAGAAAATGCTCTTCGGCGAAGGCTGCGGAGTAGGTCGTGTCGCGCAGGGTAAGGGCCTGTGAAAGGATGGGCGTGGCGCGGACTTCGCGGCAACGAATGCACCGGCAGCGCTGGCCGCGGCGGGCCAGTTCTTCGAGGATATCCTGGCGCAGGCTGGTTCGGCGGTTACCATCCACGACATTTGTGGAAGGAATGTCACGAATGACGCGGTTAATCCGGCAATACTCGGGCACGGTGGGCTTTATGTCGGCGATGAGATTCACCAGTTCTTCCGTGGTATAGGGGGTGTACTCACCTCGTTGCCAGTAAGCGTAGAGGTCGGCATTGGCAAGCAACTGACAGGGGTAAATCTTCAGTTCGTCGGGGGCAAACCCGTCGTTCCAGAGATGGAGAAAATCTTCGCGGTCTGAATCGGGGGTGGCGCCGAGGAGATTGGGCATCCAGTGCAGTACGATTTTAAACCCGCCCGCCCGCAGCAAGGCGCAGGCGCGCAGGGTTTGTTCTACGGTGTGACCGCGCTGATTGAGCAAGAGGATGCGGTCATTCAGGGATTGAGCTCCCAGCTGAACTTTGGTCACGCCCAGCCTGCGCAACCATGCCAGTTCGGCAGGGGTGATTTCATCGGGGCGGGTTTCAATGACCAGGCCTACATTGCGATGTGCAGCGGTTTCGTTGCGCTGATGGGCTTCTTCCAGGGTTGATGACTCCGTTTCGTTGAGCGCATCAAAACAGCGGCGTACAAACCATTCCTGATAATCACGTCGGTAGGCCGTGAAGGTGCCTCCAAGGATGAGCAGTTCGACCTTGTCGGTGGGGTGACCGGTGGCCTGAAGAGATCGCAGGCGCGATTCAACCTGCAGGTAAGGGTCGAAGTCATTTTGCAGCCCGCGCATGGCGCCCGGTTCATCGGGCAGGTAACTTTTGGGCATGCGCGTATCGGTGGGGCAAAAAATACAGCGCCCGGGGCACGGGTAGGGTTTGGTGAGCACGGTAACCGTGGTAACACCCGAAAGGGTGCGCACGGGCTTCATGCGGATGCGCCTTAACAGGGTGTCATCCGGGGGCCACTCCCCGCTTTCCACCAGAAGCTGGTAGGTTTGCACGAGGATGGATTTTGGCAGGTAGCCCCCACCCGGCAAAGGGTGCCTGCGGATGGCACGCAGGACATCCATACCACCCCGAATGGCTTCAAGCACCTGTCGGGCGATTTCTTCCCGGTCGGGAGAGAGGGTGTGTGTATCTTCCCAGTCCATGGCAATGGGAATCATACCAGATGGGTCAGGAATGTCAACCACCAGGGGGGGCAATGACGGGAGATTCAATGTGTGGAAGTTCTGTATTTATAAAAAAACCTTCTTCAAGGGCGGAGAGGCCGAAGTGAGTAATCTCTTTCTGCGAGGAAGGAGTTCTGACGTGTTGATCTGGTGCAAAGGGTATGCAGAACGAGGAATGGAAGCGTGGAAAAAGGATGTGTGGTTTAATTGCCGTATGACCCCCGAAGTTGAACAGATTCTCCTCAGCCTTAACCGTGATTTTTATACCCGCTTTGGCCGCGCTTTTGCTTTAACCCGCCAGCGTATCCAGCCGGGAGTGCGAAAGGTTCTGGAATGCCTTCCTGACGAAGGTCTCTGGCTGGATTTGGGTTGCGGAAATGGGGCACTGGCGCTTGCCTGGCTTGAAGCAGGAAGGAAGAGCCGGTATATCGGCCTGGATGTAAGTGAACCCCTGCTTCGTGAAGCGCAGGAATCTACCCGGGCATGGCTGGCAAAACACTCTCAGGCAGAGGAGCCGCCGGGTGCACGCGTGAGTTTTTTACAGGGTGACCTGGGGCGGGAAGACTGGGCGGAGGTGCTGGAAAGTCAAAAAGTGGATGGGGTGCTTGCATTTGCTGTGCTCCATCATCTTCCCGGAGAGGCCCGCCGCCTGCGATTCGTTCAGCAAGTGCGGTCGCTCCTATCCGTGGGTGGATGGTTCGTCTTTTCCGTATGGCAGGTAAAGAATAGCCCGCGCCTCATGCAACGTTGTCAGCCGTGGGAGCGGATCGGTCTGACCCGGGAGGATGTGGAAGATGGCGATATGTTGCTCGACTGGCGCTTTGCGCTTCCGGGCCAGGAAGAGCAAATTGGGCTGCGCTACGTGCATGGGTTTGAGATAACTGAAATCGAACAGCTTGCCCGGAGTGGCGGGTTTGAGATCATGGATAGTTTTGAATCGGATGGGCATGGAGGCCGCTTGGGATGGTATCATCTCTGGCGGGCGGCACAAGTGTAAAACCCTGAAGCCTCTCAATGCGAGAGATATTCTGTGGCAGAGGCGATTAACTCGGCGCGGGTGGCCGCGTGGAAGGTCTCTTTAAGCTCGGCGATGTGATATAGCACGGTACGCGGGTGCACTCTCAACCGCAGAGCGATCTGACGGGTGGTCAAACCGGCGGCAAGATATTTCAATACCTCCTTTTGCCGCCGACTGAGAGTGTGCATGCGATGAACCCCGGGTCTGGTGTCGGGCGGGCTGGTAACAATCACGATATCATCCTGAAATGTTGGGTGAAGAACCTGACCGGTGAAAGATGGTGATGGGATGGGAGGGCGCCAGGAACCTTCCTGGATAGCCGCGATGATTTCTTCTGCGGGTTGGTCTACTTCAAACCACAGAAAGGTATGGGAGTTGGGGATGAAGAGGATGCGGGTCATGGTGATTTATGAATAGAATATATGTTCTATTATCCCTCTTTCGTAAGGCATGTCAATAGGGTGCAGCCAGGAAAAATTTGCTGAGGAAAAGCCTTACAAAAACAATAACCGCAACCGGCAAGAAACTCTCTATAATTAACCTGTACCGGGGTTGTACCCGTATCCATGTTCAACAGAATGCCTTCAGATGCTCTGCCCGAAGAGGAATACTGAAGGGGTAACTAAAAAATGGAGCCTGCATGCGCTGGAAGCTAGGATGGAATCATGCGTTACAACGCGCGGTAAGAGGTGCCCTGGTGGGTCTTCTTTTCCCGTTGGTTGCATGGATTGTAGAATGGGCACTGGTTCGACGTTTGCCCTTCACCGTGAATCACTTTATAGAAATACAAAAGAATCCCCTCATCTGGATTATTGAACTGGCTCCTGTGGTGCTTGGTTTCTACTCCTGGTACATTGGCCGAAGAGAAGAGACACTGATGCGCCTTTCGCAGAACATGGAGGTGGAGTTAAGAGAGCGCACCGTGGAGACGGCTCAGGTCAATGCAGAGCTGGCGGCTGAGATCCAGGAGCGAAAGCGGATTGAAGCGATTATCAGCCGGGCGAAAAAGGAATGGGAGACGATCTTTGATGCCGTGTCGGATTTGATTCTGCTGGTCGATGCGCAGGATCGGATCGTACGCTGTAACCTGGCGGTAGCGCGGGCGTTCCAAACCACTTTCCAGGAGGTGATCGGGAAACCCATCCAGGGTTTCTTCTATGGGGTGGATGATGGGCGCCTCATGCCTATCGGGCGACAGATCGTTTTCCCGATGCTGGGTGGGTATTTCGATGTCAATGTGTTCGACGTGCGTCGTGAAGATGGCTCGGAGGGAAAAATCTATGTGGTGCGCGACGTTACCGAGCTGGTCGAACGAGAGAGGGAGAATTCTCGCCAGCGGCAGTTTTACGAGGCGCTGGTAGAAAACAGCCCGGTGGCGATCGTGACTCTTGATCTGGAAGAGAGGATTGTCACGTTTAATCCAGCGTTTGAGCGATTGTTCGGTTATCGCCTGGAAGAAGCGGTGGGCAAAGATATTAACTCTCTCATTGTGCCAGCAGAGATGCTCCCTGAATCGGAGCAGTATTCAAAAACTGTGGTGGAGGGAGGCACTCTGCATGTGTTTACCCAGCGCCAGACCCGGGATGGGAGAGTACTGGACGTGGAACTCCATGCAGTGCCGGTAATCGTCGGGGGGCAAAGGGTGGGAGCTCTGGCGATTTACCACGATGTATCGGACTTGCAGCGTGCCCGTAAGGCGGCCGAGGCGGCAGATATGGCCAAGAGCAACTTCCTGGCTAATATGAGCCATGAGATCCGCACCCCCATGAACGGGATCATCGGGATGCTTGAACTATTACAGGGGACAGAGCTTTCTGAAGATCAGGCCGATTACCTTGACACTGCCCGTCAGAGCGCCGATGCTCTATTGAGCCTGATCAATGACATCCTCGATTTCTCCAAGATTGAGGCCGGTCGGATGACCCTGGAGACGATTGATTTTGATCTGCGCACCACCGTGGAGGGCGTGGCAACCATCATGGCCCAACGGGCTGAAGCGCGGGGTCTGGAATTGGCCTGTTTAATTTATCATAATGTTCCTTCCCGGTTGCGGGGTGACCCTGGCAGGCTGCGGCAGGTGTTGGTCAATCTGGTAGGCAATGCCATCAAGTTCACCCACCAGGGAGAGGTGGTGATTCGGGTGATGCTCGAATCGGAGACGGAAGATCAGGTCACGCTCCTTTTCACGGTGAGTGATACAGGCATTGGAATTCCTAAAGACCGGCTTGGGATCATTTTTGAACGATTTATGCAGGTCGATAGTTCCACCACCCGCCAGTATGGCGGCACGGGACTGGGGCTGGCAATTTCACGCCAGCTGGTGGAAATGATGGGGGGAGAGATCGGGGTGGAGAGCGAAGTTGGGAAAGGGAGTACCTTCTGGTTTACTGCCCGCTTTGGCAGGAGCTTCTCGCAGGTTGAGCCAGAAGTTCCCATTCCTGTGGAGCTGGAGGGAATACGCATCCTGGGGGTTGATGATAATGCCACCAACCGCATCATCCTGGAAAAGATGCTTGAGCCGTATGGTTGCCGCATCGATGTGGTGGAGCGAGGTGAAGATGCGCTCAACGCCCTCCGTGGCGCAGTAAGGCTGGGTGATCCCTACCGGCTGGTGTTACTGGATATGCAGATGCCGGTCATGGATGGGGAGCAGACCCTGGCCGCGATCAAGGCCGATCCGATCATCCGCGATGTGAAAGTAATCATCCTCACGTCCATGGGGCAGCGCGGAGATGCTGGCCGGTTGGAAGAAATGGGCTGTGGCGGATACCTTGTGAAACCCATCAAACAGTCCCATTTGATCGAAGCGGTTCTGACGGTGCTCCGGCAATCGCAAAAACCTCACCCGCAGACCCAGCAACTGGTCACACGCCACACCTTGCAGGAGAATCGCCGGCCGGGTTTACGGGTTTTGCTGGCCGAAGACAATCCGGTGAATCAGAAGCTGGCGGTCATTCTGCTAAAAAAATCCGGTTATTCTGTGGATGTGGTGGAAAACGGGGTACAGGCGGTTGCGGCGGCCACGAGTGGTCAGTACGATGTGGTGTTGATGGATGTACAGATGCCCGAGCTGGATGGTCTGGAGGCAACGAGGAGAATTCGTCAGCAGGAAGCCGAAGGGAAACACGTGCCGATTATTGCCGTCACTGCGCATGCTTTGCAGGGCGACCGTGAGCGGTGTCTGGACGCAGGCATGGATGATTACATCTCAAAGCCCATTCAACAGGAAGAATTGATGACCACCCTGGAGCGGTGGGTGCCGCGTGCAGGTCAACCACCCGAAAGTGAATCAATAACGGGTGTACCGGTCGAACCCGTTCATGATGAAGGTGAGGAGCGGTGGCTTGACCTGAAAAGTGCTCTACCGCGCTTCAGCAATGACATGGCATTTCTTCTCGAAATGCTGGAGGAGTTTTCACGCCAGCTGGAAGCCGGTTGTGTGCAGATGCGTGATGCCGTTCAATCGGGGAATGCTACAGGGCTTCAACACCTGGCGCACAGCCTGAAAGGCGCCGCGGCTGCTTTCAGTATGGATCAGCTTACGGAAACCGCGCGAGAGATTGAAATGCGGGCCAGGTCAAATACCTTCCAGGACGTGATTCCGTTAATTGAGAAAATGGAAGTCATGCTTCCGAAGATCAGAGAATACCTTGGACGGCATCAGGTGGCCTGAAACAGGAGGAATGATGAAACGTTTACTGGTCATCGATGATGAAAAACTTTACCAGAGGATGATCGAACGTGCTGTTGAGCCTCTGGGGCTTGAAGTTACTTTTGCAGATGATGGAGAAAAGGGGGTGCAGGCGGCCCTGGCCAACCCGCCTGATATTATTATTTGTGATGTGATGATGCCCAACATGAGCGGGTACGAGGTAACGCGGAGGCTTCGACGCGACCCGCGCCTGGTGCATGTGCCTATTCTTATTCTGACAGCCCAGGTTGAATTGTCCAATAAGCTGGAAGCCTTCGAAGCCGGGGCCGATGATCACATGGCCAAGCCGTTTGAGCCGGCGGAGCTGGTGGCCAGGCTGGGGGTCCTGTTGAGGCGCTCAGAAATGCTTCGTTCAGTACAACCCTTGCTGACGGCCCAGCAAGAGATTAAGAATCAGGTGATTGCCGTTCACAGTCTGCGTGGGGGAACGGGGTGTTCGAGCATGGCAGTGAATCTGGGAATCGCCCTTCAGAAGTTATGGTCGGCGAATACGATTGTCCTCGATCTGGTGCTCACCGCCGGGCAGGTAGCTTTGATGCTGGATGCCTCTCTCAAACGTACCTGGGCCGATATTTCTCATATCAAACCGGAGGAATTAGATTGTGATGCACTGGGGTCCATTGTGGGTACTCATGAAAGCGGCCTGAATTTTATCGCCGCTCCCACCTATCCCTCGGAGGCAGAGTTGCTGACCCCTGAATTGTTTGATAAGGCCTTCTCTCTGCTCCGCGGGCGGTATGAATACATCGTTCTGGATTTACCCCATGATTACAGTGGTGTGACCCTGCAAATGCTGGATGCCGCAGATGTCATTGTGGTCATGCTGGCTCCTGAACTGGCATCGGTACGCGCCGCTGTTGCCGCGCTGGATACCTACAGTCGATTGGAATACCCGCCTGAGAAGATCAAATTCGTGCTCAACCACACCTTTGAAGGACGCTGGTTGCCGCGGAAGAAGATCGAATCGGCATTGCATCGACAGCTGGAGCTGGTCATTCCCTACACGCCCGATTTGTTCGTGGATGCAATCAATCTCGGGCAGCCCGTGGTATTTGGAAGGCCCAATGAGCCAGTTTGCGAGATGTTCCAGTACTTTGCCGGGCAGATCAGTAAACCCGAACATCAGGTTACTGCTCCAGCGGCGGTCACCTCTACCTGGCAGCAAATTGCCAGACGGCTCCTTGGGTAG
>AMZC01000229.1_pt1 | contig 23565 bp, 12 predicted proteins | sample 948551 | NCBI WGS metagenome assembly AMZC01 (sample SAMN01120625, study PRJNA171369) | bioreactor sludge metagenome | biome: sludge; isolation source: anaerobic thermophilic cellulolytic sludge from lab reactor | place: China: Hong Kong, Shek Wu Hui wastewater treatment plant | collected... | reverse complement strand
CCCCTCTCCAGCCTAGACTGGAGAGGGGCAGCGAGGCGCGCCAGCGCCGAGTGGGCGTGAGGTAAAGCCACAGAGCAGGACTTCTCAAGCGTCCTCTCACCACCCCTGCATGTAACCGAGCACCGTCAGCAGCACGGTCAGCGCGCCAAAAGCCACTTCCTGAACGCCCAGCATGGCCACGCGCACCCGCGGACGATAGGGCGAAAGTCCCCACGCGGCGCGGGCCGCCAGAATCCCCAGCGCGATCACCGCCAGCCACGGCGCGAGACCCGCTATCGCGAGCGCCGCCACACCCCCGATGGCGACGACCTGACTGCTGAGGACCGGTCCCCAGGCAAACGGTTTCCCCTTGTCCAGGCGCAGGCGGGCGCGCACATACAGGATGGAGGGCACCGCGCGGCCCAGCAGAATCGCCCACAAGGTCAGCGCCTGCCCAGTAGCCGCATCTCCGGCCAGGGCCACCGCCGTTGCCGTGCCCGCCAGAGCGCTCGCCCCGGCCAGTTCGGGGATCAACTCGCGCCCGCGATTCTGGCTGTAGCTCACCAGCAACAGCACCGCCAGCGGCGCGATCAGCGGCAGCGGCAACAGTGCGCGCGGGCCAGATAGCGCCAACCCGCCCAGGAAGCCGGTCACTGCCAGCGCCGCGTAGAGCAGCGCCACGCGCTCGGCCAGCGCCGTCCGGGTGTAGCGCCGCCCGCGCCGCCGATCCTGGTAGACGATCTTGAGCGGCTGACGCAGCAGGAATCCGCCCAACACTCCCAGGCTCAGCAAAGCGCCGGCGGGCGAAGGCGCAATCGCCAGCGCCGCGACGATCGGCTCCAGCAGGAAGCCCCACGCGCCATGTTCGGGCGGCAGAGCCACCGCTTTCCACGAGACAGCGGCGGACTGAGTCGTCGAGATCGAAGACACCGTCATACCTCCCGCGAGACCCCGTTCTATGGCAATAACTTTACCCGACCTCTACAAAAACGGTCTTGATCCCGATCAAGCAGGCGCATTCGGGTTTTGGGGCGGCCCTCTTGCAGGTCGGGGGCGTCCAAGGCGCAGAAGTGATCTCAGGAAAACTTCGTAAATCCCGCGTTGACCTCACCCCCGCCTCGCTTCGCTCGGCTCGCCCTCTCTCCAGCCTAGACCGGAGAGGGGGCAGCGAGGCGCGTCAGCGCCGAGCGGGGGTGAGGTGAACCAGAGCGCGACAACAGCCTGACACTCTTGGCACGCACTTCTCTCGATCAAGCGCAATTGCATATCCGCCCTCGCTGCGGTACGATCCGCGCGATCCAGGGGGGCCTTGGCAGCGTATCGTGGATAGAAGCGATGAATGACGAACCGCATATCACCCCAGAGCCTGGCCAACCGCTCTCGCTGGAAGACAGGCTGCGGGCCGAAGAACCGCCCGTGCTCGATGAGGATACCAGCCCCAGCCGCCGCCTGGCCGCGCGCCTGCAGGCGGAAGAACCTCCCTTCAGCGCCGACGATACAGCACCCTCGCGAGCCGTGACCCGGCGCGGAGCGGAGCGATCCTGGGGCGTGCTCAGCGTCGTGATGGTGCTGGGCGCGCTGACCATGGTTGTCGTCGCGGTGCTGATCTGGCTGAATGAGGAAGAGTCGCCCGTTGTGCTTCCCTCGCCGCAGCCCACGGCGATCGCTCAGGTTTTCACGCCGACGGTCTCGCCCACCTCTTCCCCGACATCCGCACCAGAGACGGTCGAAGAGGGGCCGCTGTTTCCCACCGCCGCCGCCGACGAAATCGCCGCCGCCCTGCTGACACCTGTCCCTGCCCAGCCTGCGGAACGGGCGCTGCTGCGTCAGAGCGCCCCCTTCACCATTCGTCCGGCGACAGCCCGCACGCGCGTCATCCAGTATACGGTCAAGGATGGCGATACGCTGGAGAGCATCGCCGCGCAGTTCGGGCTGAAGGATTTCTACACCCTGATCTGGTCGAACAAGAGCAGCAAGTACAACCCGCTGCGCCCCGGCGTGCAGCTCAACATCCTGCCCGAAGACGGCGTCTATCACGAGGTCACCGATCCGATCCGCATCGCCGACCTGGCCAGGCAGTACGAGGTAGACCCCTACGCCATCATTGACTCGGAATACAACGACCTCTTCGGGGCGACGCCGGACACCATCCTGCCGCCCGGCCTGTTCGTGGTGGTGCCCGGCGGCAAAGCCGAGCGCGAGCTGTTCCTGCCCCGACCGGTGTCGGTGGGAGCGACCTCCGGCACGACCATCAGCGGCACCTATACGCTGTGGGGCTGCACGGCAGAAGTGTCCGGCGGGTCGCCGCCCTGGAGCCGCCGCCCGCTCGACAATTACAAATGGGTGCGCGGTTTTGCCCCTGGCGGGCACACCGGCGTTGACCTCTCGGCCAAGGTGGGAGAGCCGGTCTATGCGGCGGGCGCGGGCACGGTGGTCTACGCCGGCTGGAGCGATGGCGGCTATGGCAACGTGGTGGTGATCGCCCATGGTTCCACCTTCAGTCTCTATGGGCATCTCTCGCGCATCACGGTGCGCTGCGGTCAGCAGGTGTCGGCGGGCACGCAGGTAGGCGCGGTGGGCAACACCGGCAACAGCAGCGGGCCGCATCTGCACTTCGAGATCCGCGATGTAGACTGGAACCTGCAAGACCCGCGCAACTACATTGCGTTCTGAACCAAGAGAGGGCGCGACGGTGACTCCCCCAACTGGACACTGGCCGGTGATCGGGCACGAATGGGCCGTGGAGCATCTGTCCCGCGCGCTGACCCATGGGCGAATGCGGCACGCCTACCTGATCACCGGCCCGGATCAGGTGGGCAAGACCACGCTGGCCCGCGCCTTCGCCGCCGCGCTCAACTGCACTGGCGAGCCGGTGCCCTGCGGTCAGTGCCGCGCCTGCACGCTGATCGCCAAAGATGCTCACCCGGACGTGACGCTGATCGCCGCCGAAGCGGGCGGCAACACTCTGAAGATCGATCAGGTGCGCGCGCTGCAACAAACCCTGGCGCTGCGCCCCTTCGAGGCGCGCTACCGCATTGTCATCCTGCGCAACTTCCACCAGGCCAACCCGGCAGCAGCCAACGCCCTGCTCAAAACACTGGAAGAACCCGCGCCGAACGTGGTGCTGTTGCTGACGGCGACTTCTGCCGATCTGCTGCTGCCGACCATCGTCTCGCGTTGTCAACCACTGCACCTGCGCCCACTGCCCTTGCAGACGGTCTATCAGGCGCTGGTAGAGCGCTGGGGCGCGTCCCCTGAACAGGCGCAGACGCTGGCGCGCCTGTCTGGGGGACGCATTGGCTGGGCCATCCGCGCATTGGCCGATCCTTCGCTGCTTGCACTACGTCACGATGCGCTGGCAACGCTCCACACGCTGCTGCAAAGTTCGCGGCGCGAGCGCTTCGCCCTGGTGGAACGCCTGCCGCAAGACAAAGGGACGCTGACCGAGATACTGGGCATCTGGCAGAGCTTCTGGCGGGATGTGCTGCTGGCCGCGACAGGCAGTCAGGCTCCTGTCACCAACTACGACTACGCCGGGCAGATCACTGCCCTGGCATTGGATGCAGGCCCGCAGAAAGCCGAACGCGCTTTGCTGGCCACCAACCGCACCCTGGATCACCTCACCAGGAACGCCAATACCCGCCTGGCCCTGGAAGTCCTGGCGCTGGAGTATCCGGGCTTGTAACGCTGGGGATGGCGGGGCGTTTTCTGAGCAAATTTGCCAGGGTTCTACTCTTCTAAAAATGTAGCCGCAGTAGTAGAGTCTGTGGAAATGTGGATAAATTCCCACCCGCTGCGCGGAGAGGCATGAGCCTGCCCCCATATATGGTCTCTGCTGGACTATCTCCCGCCAGGGATTTCCCACGCTTTCCCAACTTTCCCATTCGTTAACCACATTATCCATCCACAGCGGCTGTGCATAACCGGAACAGTTATCCACAGAATTGACTCTGGTTCCGCTAGCCGCTGGCGGGGCGGGACTATATGGCGTCTGGCGGACGGGGATACCCCCAGATATGGCCTGCTCCTGCAGGGGATAGGCGTGCTATCAACAGGCCGTTGATAACTGGATGCCACTTTCGACAGGCGATGATGAGGGGTGAAAATTCGGGGGTGTTTTCTCCGCTTCAGAAAGCGAGAATGCCAGATATAGGGGGGCGAAAGCAGGGCTGCACCTCCCATATCTGGGGGTGGGAAAAGCCAGGTTAAAACACTGTGCTGTCGCGCCCCTGTTGATAAGTGGGCCGGGTTATGCACACTCCGGCGGAGGAACAAAAACGCCGGTCGGCAGGACCGGCGCTGGGGGCAGAGGGAAATAAGGAATGCTCAGCCCTTGGGCAACAGGGTCAGTTGGCGGCGAATTTCGCTGACTTCGCGCCGCAACGTCGGGTCGAGTTCGACGCTCTTGGCGATCTTCTGATAGCCGTAGAGCACGGTGCTGTGATTGCGCCCGCCCAGGGCCGCGCCGATCTCTGGCAGCGAGGCGTCAGTCTCTTCGCGGGCCAGGTACATGGCGATCTGCCGGGCGCGGACGACCTCTTTGGTACGGCGTTTGCTCAGCAGGTCGTCGAGCGAAAGCTGATGGTAGCGGGCCGTCGCCTGCAAGACGTCGGTCAGGTTCGGCGCGCGGCGAACAGGGGGCGCGCTGCTCTGGCGACTGAGCACCTCCTGGGCCAGCTCCGCGCTGAGCGGTTGACCGGTGAGGCTGGCGCGGGCCAGCACCTGCGTGACCAGCCCTTCGATCTCGCGCACGTTGGTAGCCGGGTGCCGCGCCAGCGCCGCAGCGACTTCGTCGGGGAGCGGCATTCCTCGCGAGCCAGACTTGGCCTTGAGGATGGCGCAGCGAGTCTCTTCTTCGGGTACCTGCAGGTCGGCCAGCAGACCTCCGGCCAGCCGCGATTGCAGACGGTCGTCCAGATCGGTCAGTTGGCGCGGGTGTTGATTGCAGGTCACGACGATCTGCCTGCCCAGGCTGAACAGCGTGTTGAAAGTGTGCAGGAATTCCTCTTCGCTGCTGCTCTTGCCGGCCAGGAATTGCAGGTCGTCCAGCAGCAGCACGTCTACCTGCCGGTAACGCTCGCGCAGGGCGTCGGTGTTGTGCGCCTTGATGGCCATCACCAGTTCGTTGGTGAATTCTTCGCCAGTGACATAGCGCACTTCTTTACCGTTGGCCTGGGCCAGGTGCCCGATGGCGTGCAGCAGGTGAGTCTTGCCCAGCCCCACGCCGCCGTAGATCACCAGAGGGTTGTACTGTTCGCCGGGGGCTTCGGCGACCGCTTTGGCCGCGGCAAACGCGAACTGATTGCACGGCCCCGTCACGAAGCGCTCGAAGGTGAACAACCGGTTGAGCGGCGCGGCAGCGGGGGGTGTCGGGCGTGTTGTCGGCTCACTCCGCTTGATGTCGTTGAACCGCGGGTCCCACTCGCTGAAGCGCGGCGCGGCGGCGGCTGACGCGGGCTGCGGCGCGGCGGCCTGCTTCGTCGCCTGGTCTGACGAAGCAGCGGTGCTTTGTTCTGCGGTTTGCGCCTGCCCCGCAAACAGCGTGCCCGCTGGCAGCGGCTGCACGGGCGGCGCGGGCGGGGCCACCACGAAGCTGACGGATACGTCGCGCTCGCACAGGTGACCCAGGCTCTCGACAATCTGCCACTGCAAGTGCTTTTCTAACCAGTCTTTGGCATAGGCGTGCCGCACCCGGATGACGAACTGACCGTCGTCACAACTCACCAGCTCCGACCCTTTCAACCAGGTCTCGAACGTGGCGCGGTTGAGTTGGAGTTGAAGCTGGCCGAGTGTGGCCTGCCAGGCATCTTGTGGGGTCAGCATCGAACTCGCCTCAAATCTTGTGCAGACAGCAGAAACAGTATCCCCGCACGGGACAGCCCTGCGCTGGCCCGCGGCGACTGATCGCTATGAACTTGCCGGTGATGGTTGCGATGTGATCCCGCTTGCGCGGTCGAGCGGCCTGCCGGTTCCCCCTCTGCTCCGGCTATGTGGACAGGCCCCTGACTTTCCTGGAGTGACTCTCATTCTAGCAAACTCTGAGAAGACTCTCAATCGGAGTCGGGGGGGTGAACCTTAAAGAATCGAGTTTTTTAAGGTTGGACGGAGTCTGGTTGGGCGTTGATCGCTCCTGAAATGTGCCCAACAGAGTCAGATGCCGATTCGCAATGTCTGTAATCACAACATCTGGGGGGCGGCAGGCTGATAGCAGTCCAAATCTGGCTCTTTTTGGAATTTTTGGGAAAAAAGAGGTTATCCCACCTTAAAAATTGCCAGGGGTCGGGAAATTTTAAGGTTGGTTCTGGACATCCCCATTTGTGAATCTCAGCCGATCCAGAGCGCTTTTTGGTACACCCGTTCTACAGACGGGGCGGACAGCCATTGAGCGCATCTCGAACAGGAAGCTGTCTTTAACTTTAGCTCACTTCCCCCGGCGCTGACGCGCTTCGTCGCCCCCGGCCTGCGGCAGGCTACTGACCACTGACAACTGACAACTGACAACTGATAACTGACCACTTAGGCCGGAGAGGGGGCAAGCCGAGCGAAGCGAGGTGGGGGTAAGGTAAATAATCGAGAGAAGGGGGCGGGGGATGAGGGTTATCCGGCGCGCCAAAGTCACTGACAACCTTTGCACGCACCCCTAACCGCGCTGCTGGACGAACGCGCGATTCCGCACTACACTTACGTCAACCGTTAGCCAGTGACAAACCGGCCCGTGACCGGATCAAGACCTCTTAGCGCAGGAGAAGTGTGTGATGGCCGTGTGGCCCTTGCCCAAGATAACTTTTCGCGAACTGAGCGCAGTGCAGGAAAGCCGCCGGGTGGCGCTGCTCACCAGCGAGGAAGCATGGGCCGCGCTGAGCGTCAGCCTGTCGCTGCCCCTGGTGATCCAGGCCGAACCGTCTCGCTACGACCGCGACCTGTTCGAATATCTGGCGCAACACCTGCCCAGCCATGTGGAAGTCATCTACGCGGTGGGCAGCGGTGCGCCCGTCGAGGCGGCCAAAGTGGTGGCGGGACACAACCATCTGCCGCTGATCATCGTCCCCCCGGCACTCGATAGCACGGCCATGCTCACGCCCTACGCCGTCGCCGACGAGCCGGTCGGCGAGCGCAAACGGCGCGTGCGCCTGGAAACCGGCCCCGCTGTCGAGGTGATTCTCGACTGGGACGTGATCGCCGATGCCTCACCAGCGCAACGCGGGGCGGGCGTCGCCGACATGCTGGCGATCGTCACCGGTCTGCTGGACTGGCGCTATGCGGCACAGCGCGGCAAGAACCCCCGCGCCGAACGCTTTCAGCCCTGGGCGGCGGGCATCACCACCGACCTGGCCAAGCAGGCCATCAAAAGCGCCCCGGCGATCGGCCAAGGCGACCGCGAAGCGCTGCAAACCCTGCTCAGCCTGATGATGGTGGCGGTGCAGCTCAATAACCTGCTGGGACATGCGCGCGCTCAACAGGGCAGTGAGCACTACCTGGCCGACATCCTGGCCGTGACCAGCAACGGGAGCACGCCGTCCGCCGAAAGGCTCGGCCCATGCATCCTGTTCTGCGCGGCCCTGCACGGTCAGGACCCGGCCCCCTTGCGCGAGGCGCTGACCGCCGCGGGCATCCGCCTCGACCGTATTCGCGCCACCGACTTCCGCCTGCTGCTTGATCATCTGACGGAGCATCTGGCCGATCACCGCTTCCCCTATAGCATTCTCAACGATCTCGACCCGGCGTCGGAGCAGGTGAGCCGGGCGCTGGAACAGGCGGGGTTGGCCCTGCGCGGCGACGCCTGGGTAGCTCCCACCGCGGCCCAACCCGCCGCGCCCGTCGCCTCACCGCCCGCCGAGGAAGAAGCCGAAGTCGCCGCTACCGAAGCCGTGGCCGAGGACGAAACGCCCGTCGAACAGCCGACCGCGCCCGCGCCGCCCCCCGACGCTGAGCCGCACGACACGGCCATGGAATGACACCGTTGTCTTCTCCAGCGCCCCGCCGGACTGCATCCTCGCAGTCCGTTTTTTTTGTTTCGCGCCGACCCTGTCGCGTCGTTAATCTTCACTCAACTCTTTGGCAGTGCATGACAGACGCTTTTCGCCCTGCTGCAGCCCTCATCTTTACGGAAAATTCACGAAATTCTCACAACTCCATACTGCATCAACACTGAATCTGCTCTATCTTAATGATAGAGCATACGGACGCATTCATCGCCCAGGCTATCTGGGCAGCCTGAGCCGGTCGTGGGCCAACGGAGCCGGCTCGGCACCTCTGTTTGCTGTGGTATGGTGGAGGTCAACATCATGAACAAATCCCCTCTCGTTGCGACGGTGCGCAGCCTGGTCACCGGGGCGGTGCTGATCACCCTCCTGGTCACGGCCATGCTGCCCGGCTGGGCCACGCACGCCCAGGCAGCGGCGGGGGCCGCACCCCCGTCAGCCGACGTGCCGGCCCTGGAAATCCCGGCGGGAACTCCGGCCCTGCCCTCTGCGGCGCGCGCCGAAGCTGCTGCCCCCGACCCGACCGTTCCTCTGAATACCCTGATCCTGGCCGACGAAGCAACGCTCGATACCGTAGCGCGCACGATCGTCCACGCGGGCGGCACGCTGTACGTCCGCTCTGGTGATGCGCTCTTCGCGGGCGTGAATGGCCTGGACGAAGCCGCGCTGATCCGGGCGGGCGCGCGCGCGGCTTATCGGGGGCCAGTACCTGCGACGGCGCTCGCTGCGCTTTCTGGTGAGGCACGGGCAGCAGCCTGGGTGTGGAATGCGATCACTGCCCCCGACGACGACCCGGCAGACGCCGCAGTCCCTGTCCAGAGCGACGTCCGCACGGCGGCGCTGCTCAGCCCGCAGCCGCCCCTCTCGACGGGCACCTCCGCCACGTATGCGCCCTCGCCGGAGCAGACCAGCGCTTACATGGCGGGCGACGTGGCCGTGAAAGTGCTCTTTGTGGAGAGCACCTCTGGACCAGAGACCTGGACGGCCACCGAAGTGGACAAGGTGAAGACGGAGATCACTCAGGCGTTGGCCTGGTGGACGACCGTCTCTACCGCGCCAGCCACTCCTGGTGGTGCGCCGCGCCCCAACGCACGCCTTACCTGGAACGTCAGCTATGTCTCGCCGTTCGACGGCCCGACGGCTGACCGCACCAAAATTCAGGTCGGGGTAGAGCCGATCCAGGGCAGCGTCGCCAGTGCCTCGGCACTGAACACTGGCTGGATTCACCAGGTGGCTACCGCCTTCAACGGCCAGCCCGCCGACGGTAGCTCGGTGTTGCGGCTGGCGCACGATACGCGCACCAGCGGCGGCGCAGACTGGGGCCTGGTGCTCTATGTGGTGGATAGCAGCGCGGATGCCGATGGCCTGTTCGATGGCGATGGTCTGGCCGCGGGCGCGGCTATCGGCGGGCCGTGGGCCGTCGTCACCTACGACGGGGGCGACCTGGGCGTCAGCAACCTGGAAGTGTTGATCGCCAAGATGGTCGGTCACGTCTTCGGCGCGGGCGACGAATCCAGCGGCTGCCGTCCGGAAGAAATCTACGGCTATCTGCGCATCGCGCATACCAACTGCGAGGATGGTAATCCCTCGCCGGCTCCCTCGCTGATGCGGGGTGGTGAAAACATGGTCGCCGCCTACCGCGCGCACGCGCTTTCGGAAGCAGCCCGCTTGCAGGTGGGCTGGCGCGACGCGGACAACAGCGGCATTTACGATGTACTGGAGACGCTCAAGGACTCTTTCGAGGGCTTCGAGACCGCGCCGGTGTGCCCGGTGTTGCACCTGACCCAGGTGCCTATCGAGATCGTCCCCGCCCGACCGCTGCAATTCGGCACCGGCGACACGCAGGATAGCTGGTCTACCTACGTGTGGGATCGCGAAGCGGGCGAGTTTGTGTCGGGGCCGCACTATCAGGCAGCGGCTATCAACCGTCCGCGCTATGTGTGGGGGCGTGTCAATAGCGGGGAATGGGAACGGGCCGACCCCGCCGATGGCGAGTGGAACAGCCTGGACGAGGCCTACACCGTGCAACTGTTCGCTCAGCCAGGCACGGCCAACACCGTCGAAGTCGCCATCTTCGACCGCTGGGAACAGCAGGTATACTACTCGCCCGATCCGGTTGAGGTGTGGGTGATCTCGCCCATCGGGGCCAGCGGCAACCCCGACGTCGATCTGTATCAGAGCAACGACGACGGTTATGTGGCGCTCTACGATGCCAGTGGCGCACCTGGCGGCTGGACGCCCTCTGTGGCCGACGACGGTTATTCGCCCGGCGGGCCTGGCAGCACGACGCTGATCGCCAATGGTGTGGGCAGCGAGGCGTGCTTCTCCTTCACCGGCACCGAAGTGACCCTGCTCTACAGCCAGGAATCCGAGGGCACGGCCAACGTCTACGTGGACGGGAAGCTGCACTCGGTCATTGACTACGACAACGCGGGCCAGAAGCAGGCCGAACACTTCATCTCCAACCTTACCTACGGCCCGCACACGGTGACGCTGGTGGCGACGGCGGGGGTGGTGGACTTCGACGCCTTCCGGCTTTCGACTGGCTTCGGGGGCGGCATCATTGACGCTGGCCCTGGCGGCGATCTCAGCCCGGCCTTCGAGGGCTTCTGGGAAGAAGGGCAGCCCAAGATCACTTATGTGGGGAACTGGCAGAGCGTCCCGCTGGTAGCCCCCGATCGCCCCGGCACGCCCGACGGCACCGGTCGTCAGGCGACGCGCCCCTACGACCGCGTCTATGTGCACTTCACCCATGCGGACACAGTCGCCATTTACCGGGCTGTCTTCCCCGGCGGTGGCACGGCGGATGTCTACGTAGATGGTGAACGGCGCGGGACAATGAACAACGACGCGACAGTGGCGCGGGTTGTCCCGTTCTATATCAGCGGCCTGGATGCCAACAGCACGCACACGGTGGAAGTGCGCGTCAACCCCGGTAGTGCGCCTTTCACCCTGGACGCCTTCCGCTTCCTGACCCTGGCCACCTCGCCGGCGCTGCAACAGGCCGACGTGCCCGGCACGCCGCTGAAAGTGCCCTACAACGGGGCGCAGGAATCCTACGGCTGGCAACCGCAGACCGCCTACAGCTACGTGCGCACCAAGGAAACCGGCGCGCTGCTGACGCTGTTCTTCAAGGGGTCGGGTGTCGCCGTCAACGTCAAGACCAGCAGCGCCAATGGCCCGATCGAGTTGTATGTGGACGGGCGGTTGGAGCGCACCGTCAACCTGAAGGAAGAAGGGGCGAAGAACGTCCCCATCGCCGTCATCGGCCTCAACCCTGACGTGCCCCATGTGTTGCAGGTGCGTCATCTCAACGTCAACCCGGCCAGCCCGAAGTACAACGAGGTCTACGGCTACCTGGTGTACTACACCGCCCCCATCGGGCCGGGCGAGTATGAAGAAGCGACCTATGACGCAGCGGGCAAGCCCACCTCCTCGGTCTTCATTTACGAGCAGAAGTGGGTCTACCGCTACACGACGACCCCTGGCCCATCGGGCAAGCGTTTCGTCGAGTCCCAGCACGATCAGGCCCGCGCCTATCTGTCGTTCGCGGGGGCGGACACGGTGACGCTCTACGGCGTGAGCAAGTCCGCGTACGGCGCGGCGGATATTTACGTGGATGGCGAGTTCTATGGCACGCTCTACCTCAAAGGCCCCACGTATGCTCCCGCTCCCTACACGGTCACCGGCCTGGATGCCAGCGCCTTCCACACGCTGGAAGTGCGCATTCACAGCGAAAAGGGCTTCAGCACGACGATTTCGATTGACAAAGTCGTGCTCTACAACAAGCCGGTGTTGTCGCCCGGCCACTACGAGAACGACGCCGTGATCGGCGGTGGAGCATTCCCGCCTCCGGCCATTCAGTTCTCCGGCCAGTGGAAGAGGACCGACGACACCCGCGCTTCGGGCGGCAACATGCACGTGTCGCAAGAGATGACGTGGAAGTCGTCCCAGAGCGCACCGGTCGTCGAGGCGGTCTTCGAGGTGAGCGGTGCCAGTTCGGTGGTCGTCTACCATCGCATGTACCAGTCGTACGGCAAGGTAGATGTCTACGTGGATGGGGAGTATCACTCCACCTACGATAACTACGCCGCGTCGCCTCTGGCTGGCTCGTTCCAGCAGACCTATATCATCGGCGGGCTAGACCCTGACTTCAACCATGTCATCGCCCTCAGGCCGCAGCCGGTAGGTACGCTGAAGAACAAGTACAAGCCTTTCGACGTAGATGCCATCCTGGTGCGCAGCGGCGATGTCAGCGGCAGGCACTACCTGGAAGCCGGTTACTACCAGAACGACGATGCGGCGGCGCTCGAAGGTGGCGCGATCACCTACGTGGGCACGTCGTGGGTGCATAGTGACGTCTCACGTGGCAGCGGCAAGGGCAATCGTGCGCTGGTGTTCTTCTATGGCAACGCCTTCACCGTCTTCTTCAAGCAGGCTTCCGACGGCGGCAAGGCCGAGGTTCGCGTAGACGGCACGCTCTACGGCACCTACTCCACCCTCAGCAGCTCAGCGGCTGTCGTGCCCTTCTCAGTCGTCAATCTGGACGATCGGCTGCACACCGCTGAGATCATCGTCTCCTCCGGCTATGTGCGCATTGACGCCTACCAGGTCTACGATCGCACGCCCGACACCGGCCCGACCACCTACGACCTGGCCCCTACCGATGGCCGTGTCATCCTCTCCGGCAAATGGCTGGTGCAGGGCGACGCGCTCAAGACCAGTGAAAAGGACGCGCGCATCTACGTCTACGCCACCGAAGGGGACTCGCTGTGGGTGACCAGCGAGGTCTACAGTCAGACCGGCTCGATCGAGGTCTGGATCAACGGGGCGCTGCACAGCACCATCGAGTCCGCGTGGATCAAGGCGCAGCCGGCGGCTACTGGTGCGCGCTATCTGGTCAGCGGGCTGGCCGGTATGCCCGGCGGCGCCTGGATCGAAATCCGCAACCCGGCCAGCAAGACTATCCTGCTCAAGGGGCTGGAAGTGTTCGACATCGCGCCCACGCTGGGAGCGGGCTGGCGGGTCGAGGCCGAGGGCACGCAGGTCGTGCGCGCCGCCGGTACCTGGGCCGTCCGACCCGGCACGCCGGACACCAGGCATAGCGATGGCCGCTACCTGGAAAGCGTAGGGAAGTATGGGCACTTCTATATCCCGGTGCAGGGCATCAGTTACCTGACGGTGTATCGCCCGATCGGGTCCTTCGGCGACGCCAACATCTACATTGACGGTGAGTTGTGGGGCGTCATGCCCAACAGCTCCGCTACGACGCGCTTCCAGGTACCCTTCTCCATCGGGCCGATCCCCGAACCCTTCGAGACGCACGTCGTCGAGCTGCGCCCGGCCAGCACCAAGAAGTTCGGCATTGACTGGCTGGAGGGCTACGGCCTGCCGCTGCTCGGCCCCGGCTACTACGAAGACGATGACGTGGTCTTCGTCGGCGGCACCGATCCCGTCACGGAGATGGTCTACCCGCGGGCCTACACCGGCACCTGGACGCAGATCAGCGATAGCGGCGCGTCGGGCGGCACGGTGCACGAAGCGGCCTCGCGCGGCAACCGTCTGGTGGCCACCTTCGAGGGCAACGTGGTCACCATCTACCGGCAGAAGTGGTATTACGGGCGCTACACGACCGTCTACATTGATGGCGATCCCTACCCGATCGACAGCAAGGCGGACGTGAAGGCCAATCAGGTTGCCCATACCATCCTGCTGCCGAACAATGGCCCGCACTCGCTGGAACTGGTGCTGGATAGCGGTAAGGTGCGCTTCGACGCCATCGAGTTCCGCACCATGGCTCCGGCTACCTATGGGGCCTATCAGCCCGATAGCCTGTACGTGGCAGTCAACGACAGCAGCACCTGGCAGGTCGTGCCAACCGACAAGCACTCCGGCGGCTCGTACCTGATGACCAACGACAAGTACGCCAGCGCCTTCCTGTTCTTCGACGGGGAACAGGCCACGGTGTACATGCACACCGGACGCGACTGGGGCATGGCCAGTATCTATGTGGACGGCAAGCGGCACGGCACGGCCAATCAGTACGCGCCTGACCCTGGCGAGCTATACGTCGCCTACGATGTCAGCGGCCTGGAGCGCGGTCAGCACGTCCTGGAGGTGCGCTTCGAGCGTCAGAAGGACAAGAAGGCCCGTCTGTATCAGATCAACCTGGACGCTTTCACCGTGGACGGCGCGCCGCTGCCCAAGCCCGGCGATATCCCGCTGCCGAGCGAGCCAGATGGTGGCGGCGGTGACGTGGAACTGCCCAAGACCGGTTGCTACGAAGATGCCAACGACAACTGGCAGTACTTCGGGTCGACCGAAACCAGTTGGATCACCCTGTTCTCTGACAGTGCATCGGGCGGCAGCGTGCGGCGTGGCATGGGAGACCCCGGCGATCCTATCTTTGCCGAGTTCACCTTCGAAGCCGAAGGGTTCGCCCTGCTCTACCACAAGAATCCCTACGGCGGTTACGCTGACCTGTACGTGGACGGCGTGTTCGTAGACCGGCTGGACATGTACGACCCCAGCGAGTCCGGGCAATGGCTGGACAATGCCCTGTACGAGATGAGCGGCCTGACACCCGGCGAGCATACGCTGCGGGTGGTGTTCACCGGCGAGGCGAACGCAGAGTCGGGCGGCCTCAACATCTACGTCGATCGCATTGACCTGCCGGCTTACCTGCCGGAGTGCAACCCAAGTCCTACTCCCTAGTTGACGGGCGGGGGAAGTGTGCCCACCGCTTCTCCCGTTCCAGCCCCCCACCACGGCATATGTTTCCGCCAGGGTCCCCCACCCTGGCGGAAACATTTGGCTCCCTGCCCAGAAATGCAACCGCCGCCCACGGACGGACGGCGGTTCGCTCCAACGTGTGGGCCACAGTTATTCTTCGCTGGCGGGTGTAGCGGCTGCGTTGCTGCGCTCGACAACCGGCGCGCGCACTTCCTCGGCCAGCCGCAGCAGGGCGCTGTAGACCTGCGGGCTGTTTTCCTCCTGCACGATCAGCAGCCGACCGGAGACGAAGATACGCGACACGTCCAGGTCGTTCACCAGGGCTGCCGCTGTGCGCGCGTCGCTCGCTGAGCCGAAAGTGAACACGCCCACGCGGTAGCCGCGCGTGGTGAGTTCGAGCAATACTCCTTCGGCGTTCAACCCTTCATAGCGGGCGACCTCGTCTTCCACCTGCACCACGTCCAGATTCTCCTGCTCCTGCAGCGCGGCGATGAGCGCCTCCACCGAGTCCACATTGCCCACCTGCTCGCACAGAGCCACGCGGCTACCGGTCGCGTCGGTGTGATATTCGTAGTTCAGGCTGCCCACGGTGAACACGATCAGGTAACCGTCAATAAGGGTGGGGACAGGCGTGGCGTCGGCCCCTACCGGGCAACCGAGCGCCTCGTCCGTCCAGGCCATGGGGCGCACCGTGCTGAAGCGCCCGGCGTTGGGGTCTACGCCGCGTTTTTCCAGGTCGAAGCGTACCGCGTCGAGCACGGCTGCGCGCGCATCGGGCGTGGGCACGTAGAGCACTTCCTCGTCCACCAGCACGTCGTCGCAGCGCTCGACGACCGGTTCCTGCCCGCCGCTCACTTCGTAGACCTGATAGGGATAGATGAAGCGCCCATGCTGCAGGTAGATCACATAGGGCACCACGTTCTCGCCTTCCAGGTCCGGGCAGGCCAGCGGCTCGCTGAGCAGCAGGGCTGTGTCCGGCTCCAGCACGGTGACCTCGGCCACGCTCACGTCGAGATAGGCAGCCAGGTCTACCTGAGCCAGTCCGCTGGCGCTCATGAAAAGCGTTTCCGGAGGCACAGGCTGGGGCGTCACTGCGGGGGCGGCAGGTTGTTCCTCCTCCGGTTCGGCTTCGACGACCGGCGCGGCGGTGGGTATGACAGTGGGGGGCACGGGCGGCTCTTCTTTCTCCTCTCCCCCGCAAGCAGCCAGCATCAGCGCCAGGACCAGCACCGCCAGCCCCAGGGCTGCCCATACCTTCCTGTCGCCTGTGTGTGTCCGTCTCATCAACCGCCCTCCGTTGTCACCAGCAGACCTTGCAAACGACACGGGCCAGTTCGCCCTGGCCCGTCGGCAATCATGCCCCGTTGTCCTCGTACTCGACGATTTCGACGTACTCGTCGGTGCCGCCGCGCTCCCAGTAGATGCGCGGCACAATCGAATGGTAGATGATGCGGTCGCGATACTGCACGACGCGCTTGATGACCTGCTCTACCAGCATGTCGTTGAGCAGATGCGGCTTGAGGCCAAGATGATACAGTTCGTTGTGATCCGGATTGTAGTAGTGCTCTTCGGCCTCCACGCGCGGGTTGACGTAGTGCGCGATCTTGACCTCGATGCCCACCTCGCGGGCCGCCTTGCGCACCGCCCGCGCCAGGTCGAGCACGGAGAACGTCTCCACCCACTGGTTGAAGACGCGCATCCGGCCTGGCTCTGGGGGATGAAGCGCCGTCAGTTCCACGCATTGCAGCGTGTCGAGGATATTCAGGTAGCCGCGCGTCTGTTCGCCCTTGCCAAAGACGGTCAGCGGGATGCCGGCCACGGCCTGCACACAGAAGCGGTTGAGCGCCGTCCCGAACGACTCGTCGTAGTCGAAGCGCGTCAGCAGCCGGTCGTCGAGGTTGGACTCCTCCGTCTCGATGCCGTAGACCACGCCCTGGTTGAGATCAGTCGCCCGCAGGTTCCAGATTTTGCAGGCGAACATGATGTTGTGGCTGTCGTGCACTTTGGTCAGATGATAGAAGGAGCCGGGTTGTTTGGGGAAGGGCAACACGTCCTTGCGCCCGCGATACTCGACCTCGAAGTAGCCTTCGGGGATGTCAATGTTGGGCGTGCCATATTCGCCCATCGTGCCCAGCTTGATCAGGTGCGCCTGCGGGGCGAACTCGTGCATGGCCCACAGCACATTGAGCGTGCCGTTGACGTTGTTCTCGTGCACCCGCACCGCGTGATGCACGTCAATCATGGAGTAGGGCGCGCTGGGAATCTCGCCATAGTGCACGATGGCGTCGGGCTGGAACTCGCGGATCACCCGGCTGATGAAGTACCAGTCGCGGATGTCGCCGATGTGCATCTCGATGGTGCGACCGGTCACTTCGCGCCACGCCTGGACGCGCTCGTGCAGGGAACGGATCGGCGTCAGGCTGTCGGTGCCGCGCTCGGCATGCATCATACGGCGCAGGAAGTTATCCACCACGGCCACCGTGTGATCGCGCCTGCTGAAGTACATGGCGGTCGGCCAGCCCAGGTAGCCGTCGCCACCCAGAATGAGAATACGCATAGTCCGGCTCACTCCTCCTGCTTCTGCCCACGTGTCCGCCCGGACGCGGCCACAGCAACGCGCGTCGGGTCGGCCAGCGTCATCGGCGATTATACCGCGTCCCCACCGGCTGGCGAGGATCGGGGGTGCGGGCAAAAAGTGCGTCAGGCAGGTGGTCGCGCTCTGCTGCTTGCCTGCACCTGCGAGGATCGGGCAAGAACTGAAGCATGCGCGATTCGTTGGCAACGGTTACAATGGGCACGGTAGACAAGGGCACGTGTAAGAGAGTGTTCTCGGTGACGGCCTGCACAGCTATAATTGCGCCTGCACCAGACAGCGCCCGCTGATAGGCGCTGACCTTCAGCAAGCAAGACGGGATACTGAATATGTCTACAGCGGTACAGTCGTCTTCCCCTCCCATTGCCGCTCCTCGCCGCCTCTCACGTCTCCGTTCCGCGCTCTGGCCTGTGCTGCGAAGCCTGCTGATCCCCGCCCTGTCGGTGATCACGGCGGTGCTGCTGGGATCGATCCTGATCCTGTTCGATGGGCGCGATCCGATCACCGCGTTCGAGGGGTTGCTCCAGGGAGCTTTCGTCGAGCCGCGCGGGCTGCTGGCCACTTTCCGCAACATGACACCCCTGGTGCTCTCCGGCCTGGCCGTGGCCTTCGCCTTCAAGAGCGGTCTGTTCAACATTGGTGTGCAGGGCCAACTGATCATGGGATCGGTGGTGGCAGCCTGGGTGGGCTTCGCGGTCGAGGGCCTGCCCCCTCTGTTGCACGTCACACTGGCGTTGCTGGCGGCCATGGCCATCGGTGGGCTGTGGGCGGCGATCGCCGGTGCGCTGAAGGCGTTCGCCGATGCGCACGAGGTGATCACCACCATCATGCTCAACTACATTGCCGCGCAGTTCGCCGGCTGGCTGATCTCCACCGGCAGTGACGGCTCGCGCCCTGGGCCGCTCGCCAGCCCGGAGTCGGTGCAGGATGCGATAGCGCGCACGCCGCGTATCCTGCCCAGCGCCGAGCTGCCGACCATTTACAGCGTGCCGCCCAACTTCACCCTGCACGCGGGCATCTTCCTGGCGATCATCGCCTCGGTGGTGGTCATGTTCCTGCTGCAGCGCACCACCTTCGGTTTTCAGTTGCGCATGACCGGCTACAGCCCCACGGCTGCCCGCTATGCGGGGGTCAACGTGCGGCAGGTCACCATCCTGACCATGCTCATTGCGGGGGCGCTGGCTGGTCTGGCGGGGGGTATTCAGACGCTGGGCGTCCATTACGATTACGAAGGCAACCAGAGCCTGGGCCTGGGCTTCGAAGGCATCACGGTGGCCTTTCTGGCGGGCAACAATCCCCTGGCTATCAATTTCTCGGCTTTCCTGTTCGGCGCTATGGACGCGGGCACCACGCGCATGGCGCTGGCGGCGAACGTGGCCAAGGAACTGATCCAGGTGATCCAGGCGTTGATCCTGATGTTCGTGGCGGCGGATCAGATCATCCGGCGTATCTACCGCATCCGCGCCGCCGGACCGGGCGCGCGGTTGCGCATCGGAGGGAAGGACTGAGCGCATGGGCGAGACAGAACTGGGGCTGGCGCTCATTGCCACCATCAATTTCACCATTCGCTATTCGGTGCCGATCACGCTGGGCGCGCTGAGCGGCATCATGTGCGAGCGGTCGGGCATCGTCAACATCGGCATCGAGGGCATGATGCTGATGTCGGCTTTCACCGGCTTCATGACCAACGTAGCGCTCAGCAAGCCGGGCGTTGATCCGGAATTGCAGTCAGCCGGGGTGCGCCTGGGCCTGTCCATCCTGGCCGCCTTGCTGACGGGGGGCGTGCTGGGACTGTTGCATGGGCTGCTGTCCATTCAGTACAAGGTGGATCAGATCATCAGCGGCACGGTGATCAACATCCTGGCGGTGGGGCTGACCGGCTATTTCTATCAGCTCAAAGCGCCGACCAAGGGCAAATTGCCCGCGCTGATCAACAACCCCTGGACACAGGCTGAGTCGGTCAAGCTGAAACTGGCCGACAACTTCGTGCTCTACCTGCCCTACGACCTGGGGCGCATCCTGTTCGACAAAGACCTGATCACCTACCTGACGCTGATTCTGGTCTTCGTGCTCGGCTGGGCGCTGTTTCACACGACCTGGGGCCTGCGCACCCGTTCGATTGGAGAGAATCCGCGCGCCGCCGATACGCTGGGCATCAATGTCTATCGACTGCAATACACCAACCTGTTTCTGGGGGGAATGCTGGCCGGGTTGGGGGGGTGCTTCCTGACCCTGGCTGCGGTGGGCATCTTTGAGCAGAACATGACTGCGGGGCGCGGCTTCATCGCCCTGGCGGTGATGATCTTCGGCAACTGGCGACCGTCGCGCGCGTTGGGCGGAGCGTTGTTGTTCGGCTTTGCGACCGCCCTGCAAGGGCAGTTGCAACAGTTCGGCATAGATTTCCCGCACCAACTGGTGGGCATGTTGCCCTACATCCTCACCATCGTGGTGCTGGCCGGTTTCGTCGGGCGCGCCCGTCCTCCGGCGCATTCCGGCAAGGTGTACGAGGTGGAGTGAGAAGTGATCAGTTTTCAGTGATCAGTTTTCGGGGTTGTTGGATAAATCCCTGAGGGGCAGACCGAAAAGCTGACGGTATGATATGCAGGATTTTCGCAAGCTGGCCGTATGGAGAAAGTCTCATGAGTTTGCTCTGGCGGTCTATGCGGCGACGACCGCGTTTCCAGCCCATGAGACCTACGGTCTGACCAGTCAGCTCCGCCGTGCGGCCTTGTCTATTCCGGCTAATATCGCCGAAGGATGTGGACGGGAAACGAACGGGGAACTTCGTCGCTTTCTATTTGTGGCAAGCGGCTCAGCAAGCGAGGCCGATTACTTTCTATTGGCCGCTCGTGACCTGGGAATGCTCAAGAATGCAGACTATGAAATCTTGCAAGCAGAACTTGAACAAATCAAACGAATGCTCTCAGGTCTCATCCAGAAATTGACCGGAGATAGTTAGTCGTCAACGCAATCAGCGCGGCAAAGATTAAACTGATCACTGAGAACTGACGACTGATCACCCTGATAGAGATACGCGATGACTGATCCAACCTCTTCCCCCACCAACGACATCGTCCTCGAAGTCGAGGGCGTGACCAAACAGTTCCCCGGCGTGCTGGCCAACGACAACGTCAGCCTGAAGCTGCGGCGCGGCGAAATCCTGGCCCTGCTGGGCGAAAACGGCGCGGGCAAGACCACCCTGATGAACATCATCTACGGCCTGTACCATGCCGACAGTGGCACGATCCGCCTGAAAGGGCACGAGGTGCGCTTCGCCAGCCCGCGCGAAGCGATCCGCAGCGGCATTGGCATGGTGCATCAACACTTCCAACTGGTCAACGTGATGACCGTGGCCGAAAACGTCGTGCTGGGCGAGGAGAGCACTGTCGCCTACCAGGGCGGCAACAACCCCCTGCTGCGACGCCTGCTGCGCTGGCTGCCCAGCCTGGTGATTGTCGTCCTGGGCTTGCTCGTCGGCCTGGCGCTGGGCGAGCTGCGTTACGTGATCGGCGGGGCGCTGGCCGGGCTGGTGATCGGGGCGGCAGTAGGCGTGCCGCCCGCGGCCCGGCTGGGCTGGGGTCTTCTCTGGCGGGTGGTGTTGGCGTTAGTGGCGCTGAGCATCGCGTCGCAGGTGGCGCAGATCACCCGCGTGGGCCTCACCGATATTGCGCTGCGCCAGCAGGTCGAAATGGTGCGCGAGCGCAAGCCCAAAGAAATGGACGGCGGCTACACCGTCAAGAGCGCGCTGATCCGGCGTCAGCGCATCGAGTTCGACTGGGCCAAGGAATACCGCAACGCCAATAACGCTGGCACTGGCGTTGATGGTGTCATCGCCAGCGCCAGGGCGCAGATGGAAGAATACCGCGACAACGGCATCCCTGGCTGGCTGCTGGATAGCATAGACGATGCCCCGCCCGTTGCCGAAGCGCTCAGCGTGGTCATTTTGCTCGCCCTGATCGGCGGGCACAGCGTGCGTTCCTGGCGGGGGACGGCGCGCGCGCCGGGCCGCTGGCAGCGCTTCGATCTGATGATCGTGGGTGGCCTGCTGGTGCTCTATGGGGGGGCCGGAGCGCTGAGCCTGGACATGGTCAGCGCGCCCGCTCAGGTTGTGCTGACGGCGGCGCTGATCGTGGCCCTGGCCGTCAGCGCCTGGCGCGCCTACCAGCGCAGGCAGGCGGTGGCCGACGAGACTGCCCTACACCCCTCGCCGCTCGACGGAGCGCTCGACGCCTTTCTGGTGGCCCTGCACGACGTGACCGAGATTCGCAACGTGCGCGCCGCGGCGGAGCGTGTGCGCGAACTGTCGCGGCAGTATGGGCTGGAAGTAGACCCCGACGCGGTGATCGAGAAGTTGCCAGTGGGCATGCAGCAGCGCGTCGAGATCATCAAGGCGCTTTACCGGCAGGCCGATATCCTCATTCTGGACGAGCCAACCGCCGTGCTGACGCCTCAGGAAAGCCGCGAACTCTTCAAGATCATGCGCGAACTGGCAGCACAGGGCGTCTCGATCATCTTCATCACGCACAAGCTCAAGGAAGTATTCGAAGTCGCCACCAACATCGTGGTCATGCGCGATGGGCGCGTGGTGGGCACCACGACTCCCGACCAGGCCACCGAAACCTCGCTGGCGGCGATGATGGTCGGGCGCGAAGTCATCCTGCAGGTGGAGAAAGCAGAAGCGCGTCCCGCCGAGCCGGTGCTGGAAGTGGAGAATCTGAGCGCCTTCGACGACCGCGGCGCGCAGGCGTTGCGCGGCGTCAGCTTCATGGTGCGCGCGGGCGAAGTGCTGGGCATCGCCGGTGTGCAGGGCAACGGGCAGACCGAACTGGTGGAAGTGCTCACCGGCCTGCGCGAACCGGCGGGCGGCACGGTGAAGTTGCTGGGACGGGCGCTCCAGCCAGAGCGTCAGCCAGCGGCTCGCCTGGGGATGCGGGCGGTGGCCCTGGCGATCGATCTGCTGGTGGTGCTGGCCGCGACCTATTTCTTCGGCTACTTCGTGGCCTATTTCCGCGATCAATCGCTCGATCTCGCCCTGGCTGCGCCAGTGGCCCTGGTCATTGACGTTCTCTACTTCCTGGGCGGCTGGGCCTGGACGGGGACGACGCTGGGTATGGCGCTCTTCGGCCTGGAAGTGGTGGATCAGCGCGACCGGCAACCGTCCGCGCTCCGGCTGGTGCAGCGCTATCTGCTGTTCCTGGTGCTGCGCCTGCCACTGCTGATCCCCCTGATCCTCAGCGCCTGGGCCGCCCGCCGCGACGCCGACCGTCAGAGCTGGTTCGACCATGCCCTGGGGCTGCGCGTCATTCACCGCGAGCGCATCACGCCGCGCCGCATCAAGGACGCGGGCACCAGCCATGTCCCCGAAGACCGGCAGCGCTACGGCCTGGTCAAGCTCTACACCGTGGCGGACAACCTGGTGCTCAACGATTACTACAAGCGCCCCTTCGCCAAACCGCCGAACCTGGCGCAACTGCCCGGTGCCTTGTTGCGCTACCTGCTGGTGGTGGGCGTGACTGTGGCCGTGTTGACGGTGATCGCGCTGTATGTGTGGGATCGCTGGCTGTGGACGGCGCTGCTCGACCTGTATCGCGTCCCGCCGGACCTGCGCACCATCGGCGCGTCGCTCAACAGCGCCCAGAAGACGGTGCTGCAATATCCGCTCAACATCGGCGTGGTGGCGCTGCTGCTGGCCGAACTGACCTTTGGCACAATCGGGCACCTGGTGGCCACTCAATTGCTCGGCACGTCAGCAGCCCTGGCTGCCCTGGAACGGCTGGCCTCCCCCTGGCGACGGCTGATCTGGCGCACGCGCGGCGGGGCGGGCGATCCGCCGCCGCAGGAAGGGGGGCTGTTGCGCGACGAGCAGGCCATCACACAGCACGCGGTCCGCCTGATCGAAGAATTCGACATCCGCACGCCTTCGCCCTTCGTCAACGGCGGCAACCTGTCTGGTGGCAATCAGCAGAAGCTGATCGTCGCCCGCGAGTTCAGCCGTCGCCCGCGCCTGCTGATCGCTTCGCAGCCGACGCGCGGTATTGACGTTGGCTCGATCGAGTTCATTCACAATCACATCGTGCATCAGCGAGACGAAGGCGCGGCGGTGCTGCTGGTCTCGGCGGAACTGGACGAGATCATGGCGCTGTCCGACCGGATCGCGGTGCTCTACAAAGGCGAAATCATTGACACACTGCCCGCCAAAGAGGCCACGCGCGAGCAACTCGGTTTGCTGATGGCTGGCATCAAGAACAGCGAGCGCAGCCCGGCCTGAGCGGCCTGTCT
>AMZC01001468.1_pt1 | contig 23575 bp, 23 predicted proteins | sample 948551 | NCBI WGS metagenome assembly AMZC01 (sample SAMN01120625, study PRJNA171369) | bioreactor sludge metagenome | biome: sludge; isolation source: anaerobic thermophilic cellulolytic sludge from lab reactor | place: China: Hong Kong, Shek Wu Hui wastewater treatment plant | collected... | reverse complement strand
ATTAATATGGCTTTCTTTTGTGGAATCCAATCGGGGGCGATGCAGCTCGGGCAATGAAAAATACAACCCTGAACCCAGACTGCAGCTCTGGCTCCAGGCCCAAGGGCGTAAGTTTCGGAACAAAAAGCCGCAATATTAAGAAATCCTGGGTTAGAATTGAAATAGTCCATAGAAATAATACTCTCTATGGAAATTATAGTACATATGTTCTATATATGCAAGACTATGTTCTGTAGAATTCGGCCAGTTTATGTCCAAACGTATTCTCATCATTGATGATGACGTGCTGTTACGGCGAAGCCTGGGATTTAATCTCGAAAAAGCTGGATTCGATGTTTTCACTGCAGCCACAGCCGAGGATGGCCTCTTAATTGCACAACAGCAACCACCTGACCTGATTCTTCTGGATATCAATATGCCAGGGATGGACGGACTGGACGCATTGAAGCACTTTCGAGAACAAACGAAAGCTCCAGTAATTTTTGTCACGGCCAGAAGGCGAGAACTTGACGAAATTCTTGGATTGGAACTTGGAGCTGACGACTACGTTACCAAACCTTTTGATTTTGATGTGCTTCTCGCCCGAATTAAGGCAACTTTACGCAGAGCAAATCCTCCCTCTGTTGATACCTCTCCTGCTTCAGCTCTTGAAATTGGCGATATCCGGATTGATCCGGGGGCACATACTGTTTCCATAAGAGGCAAGGAAATTGAACTCTCACCAAAGGAATTTGATCTCCTCTATGCGCTGGCTCTCAATGCCGGGAAAGTGGTTTCAGCCGACGAATTGATTGCCAGAGTATGGGGTGCAGAATTCGAAGGTGAGCCACAGGCCCTCTATGTGCATATTCGCTGGCTGAGAGAAAAGCTTGAGGAAGATCCCAACCGGCCCAGGCACATACTGACCGTGAGGGGAGTCGGCTATAAACTGGTATAAAAAAATGAAAATCAACACCTTGCGCACACGGCTTGTTCTAAGCCATTTGATACCACTTCTGGTAATCGTCCCATTAATTGGAATTGGCCTCATTTACGCCCTCGAAACCCAGGTTCTTTTACCGGGGTTTTTGCGCGCCTACCAGGGAAGCGCTGCACTGGTCGCTGAGATTACCCAGGATCAATACCAGATCTGGACAGACCCGATATATGCCCAGACTATCCTTGCAAGGGTCAGCCCCAGGCTTCCGGCCCGGGTGATGTTTATATCTGCCAGCGGACGGTTAATGGCCTCCAGCGATCCCAATGACCTGGAAAACCTGACCAAATTCATTGTCAACCCTGCGCTGGATGTTGCTCAGGAAGGAAAGGTTTACTGGAGAATTTTCTATAATCGGCAATTACAGGGAGAAGCGCTGGATATCTGGGAACCGGTTCTTGATAATCGCTTTGGCCAGGTAATTGGTATTGTCCGGATCACGTATAGTTTTACCAGCCTGATCGAGCAATTTGTACAGCTTCGCTTATTAATTGTGGCTGTCCTTCTGGTGGGACTGGTCATGGGTGGGGCGCTGGGCCTTTCTCTGGCGGTGAGCATTGCCAGACCTCTTCAAAAGGTCACTGAGGTGGTCAATAAACTGGTTCAGGGCGATCGTTCGATGGCTTTGCAGAAATCGAGGATTGTTGAATTGCGGAGCCTGGAAGAAGCCGTGAACGCCCTGGTTGATCGTCTTCGGAGCATGGAAGAAGCCCGCCGGCATTTACTTGCGAATCTGGTTCATGAACTTGGGCGTCCACTGGGAGCGCTCAGATCAGCCGTTCAGGCCATGTTGAAAGGAGCCGCACAGGACCCCTCATTAGCGAACGAATTGCTTCGCGGGATGGATGATGAGCTGGTGCGCCTGCAACGCCTGCTGGCAGATTTAACTCAGTTATACGATCAGGTTATGGGAAGTTTGGAACTGGCGCTGCAGTCCCTTTCTCTTCAGGAATGGTTGCCCGAAATGCTTGCACCCTGGCAGGCTGTGGCAAGGGAAAAAAATATCCAGTTTCGCGTTGCTTTAGCAACCGATCTTCCGGAGGTGAAGGCCGATCCCATCAGGCTGGGACAGGCGGTGGGCAACCTGCTCAGTAATGCACTCAAGTTCACACCGGTTGGTAAGGCCGTGGAGGTTTCAGCGGGATTTGACCGTAACGAAGCGTGGATTCGAGTTAAGGATGAAGGGCCCGGAATAGCTGAAGAGGAGCGGGAGAAAATCTTTACCCCCTTTTATCGCGGGCATCATGGAAAAAGGTTTGCCGAGGGAATGGGACTGGGGCTGAGCATTGCCAGAGATCTGATCTCGGCTCACGGGGGAAGGTTGATCCTGGAAGAGAGTGATGCAAACGGGAGCCAGTTTGCCCTTTTTTTGCCAGTGGCATCTGACAAGAAGTAACCTTCTAACAGGTTAAGCGATAGGCCGACTCCCTTCACAGTGAAGTGAAGGGAGTTTTTTCTTTTTTGATTTGAACCCCCATAGGGGCATTTCTCATGGAGCTTATTCTTAAGGTTTTCATAAGGTTGCCTTTCGGTTTTCTTAAAGACTTCCTGGCAAATCTCTTTTATGATGCAAATCGATGAGGAAAACGATGTCCCGATCTTCTCTGGAAAGATGGTGGGCCGCAATCCGATCGCGGCTGGGGCTCTCTCTGAAGCCCCAGCGATTCAAGCGAATCTGGGCTGAGGTTGGAGAAGACTGGATTTATCTTTTCCTGCTTTTCCTGGCCAGCCTCGGGTTGATTATCTTCCTGTGGGTGGCACTGGGAAGAGCCTCGGTTAATAGAGTCTTTCTGGTTTGAAGGAGGTTGCTTGTATGAAAAACCGTAAAATGGTATTTATCACTTCGTTTCTGGTAATTTTGGCGCTGGCAGTATTACCGGCCTGCAGTACTCTTCCTCTGCTTTCTTCAGGAAGCCTGACGGGAACATCACCGAGTGTGTCATCGACCCAGGAGCCGGTGCCCACCAGTAGCCCTACCCAGCCGGTAATCCCGCAATCGGCAATATCTACCAGCGGGCAGGCAGTCCTGTCGGCCTATGAGGGGGTGCTTTCCGAGATTTTTAACCGGGTTAATCCGTCGGTGGTGTATATCCGGGTAGTCAGTCAGGTGTCTTCCTCTACGTTGCCGGGTTTTCCCTTTGGTTCTCCCCAGGACAATACCCCTCAATATCAGGAAGGAGTGGGGTCGGGGTTTGTCTGGGATAAAGAAGGTCACATTGTCACCAACAACCATGTGGTAGACGGGGCGGACAAAATCGAGGTAACCTTTAGTGACGGTACGATAGTGAATGCTACTCTCGTTGGGGCTGATCCGGATAGTGATCTGGCTGTCCTTAAGGTAGATGTACCGGCTGATCAGTTACAGCCGGTGCAAATGGGCGACTCAACTCAGGTAAAGGTAGGACAATTAGCCATCGCGATTGGTAACCCCTTTGGTTTGCAAAACACCATGACCGTGGGCATCATCAGTGCTCTGGGCAGAACTCTCCCTGCCGGCAGTGCCAGTGCTAGCGGTGGCACTTACTCTATCCCGAATATTATTCAGACAGATGCCCCCATCAACCCGGGAAATTCCGGCGGGGTGCTGGTGAATGATCGTGGAGAGGTGATCGGAGTGACCTCGGCCATTGAATCTCCGGTTCGGGCAAATGCGGGTATTGGGTTTGTGATCCCCTCTCAGGTCGTGAGTAAGGTTGTTCCGGTATTGATTAAAGACGGGAAATATGAGCATTCCTGGCTGGGAATCAGCGGGGTGAGCCTTACCCCAACCCTCGCCAAAGCCTCGAACCTTGACGAGAATCAACGCGGCGTTCTTATCGGTGAGGTTACACCGGGAAGCCCGGCAGAAAAGGCGGGCCTTAAGGGGAGCGATCAAACGGTAGAGGTGGACGGGCAACAGTTGCCGAAGGGTGGAGACGTAATCACTGCTATTGATGGGCAACCTGTCCGGAAGATCGAAGACCTGATCTCGTACCTGGCGACAGACACCGTTGTTGGACAGAAAGTAACCCTGACCATTTTGCGGGATGGTAAGGAACAAACCCTGGAGGTTGTTCTGGCCGCACGCCCGAGTCAGGAGACCCGGCAATCACAGTCTTCTTCGCAGGCTAGTGAGGCTTATCTGGGGGTCTCAGTGATCGAACTGGATGCCTCGATTGCCCGCAGTGTGGGCTTAAAATCCACCACGCGTGGTTTACTGGTTCAGCGAGTTGATCCAAATGGTCCGGCAGGTGAGGCTGGTATCCTTGGAGGAAGCCGCCCTGCGCTGGTAAATGGCCAGATCATTCTTGTGGGTGGGGATGTTCTCCAGAAAATGGATGATGTGACGTTGAATACCATTACGGACCTCCAGAATGCCCTGAGCCAGCATAACCCGGGTGACGAGGTGACCATTACCGTGTTACGAAACGGGAAACAGATTGAGCTACCAGTCACGCTGGGATCTCGATCTCAATAAAAGCATTCTTCATCTCCCCCTGTGATCCCCCTTCCTGACGTTCAGGAAGGGGGCTTTCTATTCGTTCTGGAAGATGGGTGAAAGACGCAGGAATTTCTCTACCCCGTGAAGTTCCTTGACCTGTTGAACAAATGTACTATAATAGAAACAGGAATAAATCGAACTGTGAAGAAGTTTGCTTTCGTATATAATGATGGAAAGATCAACAGGAGACCTGCATGGCCCGAAAATCTCAACCTCCTTCTCAACCTTTACCGAGCCAGGACCCGATGGATGAAGCCCGCCGGGCAGTTCTGGATAAAGCCCTCAGCGATATAACCAAGCGTTATGGCGAAGGGGCCATTATGCGAATGGGTGAGGCCGTTCATATGCAAGTGGCCTCGATTCCCACCGGTTCACTTTCGCTGGATATAGCTCTGGGAATTGGTGGCGTACCCCGTGGCCGCATCACGGAGATTTACGGGCCTGAGTCGTCCGGGAAGACAACGATCTGTCAGCATATTGTGGCTGAAGCCCAGCGTCTGGGTGGCATGGCGGCTTATATTGACATGGAACACGCCCTCGATCCGGCCTATGCAGCACGGTGCGGTGTGAATGTGGATGATTTGCTGATCTCTCAACCTGATACTGGCGAACAGGCACTGGAAATTGCCGAAACGCTGGTTCGTTCCGGCGCCATTGATGTGGTGGTGATCGACTCGGTGGCAGCACTGGTGCCGCGGGCTGAAATTGAAGGGGATATGGGAGATGCCAGTATGGGCATGCAGGCCCGCCTGATGTCTCAGGCATTGCGGAAACTTTCCGGGGCAATCAATCAGACCAAAACGGCGGTGATCTTCACCAACCAGTTACGTCAAAAAATAGGGGTTATGTTTGGAAACCCTGAGACGACCCCGGGCGGTATGGCGCTCAAGTTTTATGCCTCAGTTCGGCTGGACACGCGGCGAATTCAATCCATTAAAGTGGGGCCAGAGATTATCGGAAACCGGGTACGGGTGCGGGTGGTGAAGAATAAAGTCGCGGCTCCGTTCCGTACCGCTGAATTCGATATTATGTACAATGAAGGAATTTCCAAGGAGGGAGATATCATTGATCTGGCGACCGGTCTGGAGATTGTCACCAAACGAGGTGCATTTTTCTCCTATGGTGACATTCGCCTGGGTCAGGGTCGCGAAAATGCCAAAGAATTCCTGCGCCAGAACCGGGATATCTGCAATGAGATTGAACTGGCAGTACGTCAACGCGCGTTGAGTGGTGAACTGCCATTACCCATTGCTGGTGATGGTGATGACGCCGAAGAAATTTAATGCGAGGCTAAAACTTCCACAGGTATGGTGGGGGGTTGCCTTCCTGCTCCTTGTTCTGGCAGGATGTCGGCCTGTGTTGCGCCCGCCCCCGGTGACTGCCACACCGCAAACTTATCGCCCGGCTCCTCCTGTTGCTGCAACTGCTACTCCGGCGGTAGAAGCGGCTGCTCTTTCTCAGGCGTTGTCTACTCCGGTATGTATAGACAACCTCACTTTTCTGGCTGATGCCACCATTCCCGATGGATCGGAGGTGGAGCCAAACTCTACCATGGATAAGCGCTGGGAAGTGAAAAACAGTGGGAATTGTAACTGGGACGAACGTTACCGCCTCCGGTTGATTGCCGGGCCAGCGATGGGGGCGGCTCAGGAGCAGGCGCTTTACCCGGCACGCAGTGGCGCTCAGGTGACGATACGCATCGTCTTTCAGGCTCCGGCAGAGGCGGGTTCATACCGCTCGGCCTGGCAGGCCTATAACCCTGACGGTCAACCCTTTGGCGATCCTATCTTTATTGATATCAGGGTGAAATAAAGAGAAGAAATCGTTAACGCAGGCCAGCTACTTCAACCACAACCACCGGCTCACGCTTCCCATACGCCCGCAGGGGGAAGACCTGACCGGCCTTAACGCGGTGAGCAACCCGCTCGTAGGCCGCCTTGCTGATAAGAATTTGCCCTCCGATGGCATTCTCTTGAATTCGACGTGCGGTGTTGACACTATCGCCGATGGCTGTGTAGTCCAATCGTTTTTCCGTTCCAATTAACCCGAGCACGGCTTCACCGACGTGAATACCCACTCCAAAGGAGAGATATTCTCCGTGAGATGATTCAGCATTGAGCTGTTGCACCGAGTCGCGAATGGACAGAGCGGCTCGCACTGCACGCAAGGTATGATCCACTTGAGGGAGGGGAGCATTAAACCAGGCCATTACGGCGTCACCCAGGAATTTGTCAATCGTCCCACCTTCCTGAAGGATGGCATCGGCTGCGGCAGAAAGGTAACGATTGAGAACACTCACCAGTTCTTCGGGCTGTACCAGTTCGCTATAACTGGTAAATCCGCGGAGGTCAGCGAACAGGATGGTGATTTCACGCCGCTCTCCCCCGGTGTGCATGGCATGTAATTCGATCTGGTCAATGACAGCCGGGGCAACCATGCGGGAGAAGAGACTCTGGCGCGCCTCGAGCCGGCGTTGTTCGGTCAGGTCTTCCATGACAATGACCAGCCCATGGGCATGCCCGTTCTCATCCTGAATGGGAGAGAGGCTTGCGCGCAAATGCTGTTTCAACAGGCTGGATCTCTCACGGGTAAACTCAAAACCGACCACGGTATACCCGCCGACAGTAACACTCGCCGCGGTATCCTGCAATTCCGGGAGGACGTCGCTCAGAGGGAGATTCACCAGGTGGTCAGCGGGAATGCCCAAAATCTGGGTTGCGGCCCGGTTACACAGACGAATTCGCCCGTCTGGGGTGGTTGAAATGACGCCACTCGGGATGGAAGAAAAAACATTATCCATCAACTTTTTTAACTCGGTGACCTCTTCGAGGGTGGAGCGGATCGAGTTGTATAGATGAGCATTGGCGATGGCTACGCCCGCCTGATTGGAGAACCCGATGAGCAGTTCCAGATGACGGCGGGTAAAAATGCCAGCCCGCACCCGATTATCGACATAGATGACCCCCGTCAACTCCTGTTTAACGTGCAGAGGGACGCAGAGGATGGAGCGCAAATTATGCAGGACAACACTTTCCTGTCCGGCAAAGCGCGGGTCTTCCTGGGCATCGGTGGTCATGACGGGTTGCCCACTGTTGAGCACCCGGCGAATGACTGTCTGACTGATGTTGAGTTCGCCTGGTTCTAGCGACTCGTGAGACCAGTTCCGGGCAACGCGGACATCCATTTCACCGGTTTCGTTGTTCTTCAGCATGAGGAATCCCCGCTCGGCGCCGGTGATTTGAATGATGGTGTCCATGACCACCTGGAGCACGCGGTCAAGGTCCAGAGATGAGTTGACCACTGAGCCGATCTGTGCCAGGGAGCGCAGATTACGCCACTCGGCTTCTAACGCAGAGATCTGTTTCCGCAGTGAAGGCAGGCTTGCAGCGGTACCTTCGACCGCCTGGTAAACATGGTCCGGGATGAAGGCAGGCCGATAGGTTTTCAGATAATTCTCGACCTCATGAAACAGTTCGATCAGAGAATTGAGCTGCTGGTCAACGGATACCAGGGTAGAGGTGGTGAGGTTGGTAAGGGATGCCACAGAATATCTCTCAATTAGCGTGGAGTAAGTGCTGGAACCAGAGCTGGAATCCTTTCTGGCGAAGTTCGATTGCAGCCCGGCGCGCCCGGATTAAATCGGCTTTATGTGGGCTGTACATGGCCAGCTGATATTCTCTAAGCAAGGCCTGTGCGTAGGGAGCGATCTCGGGGACGATTTCTGAAAGTCGTTTCACCTGTTCGGCGGGAGTCTGATCGAGCGCAGGCTCTTCTCCCCAGGCACGCAGTAATTCAGGGACACGGGCAAATAATCGTTCCATGGGTGTGCGCCGGGCGCGGATAGACCAGCGGATGAGCCAGCGTGGGGGGCGTAATCCGCGCTGGGACATGGTTTTTTCAAACCAGGTTGGGATGGGCAGGTCTCTGAGGCTGTATTTTTTCCAGCGGTAAAAAGCAAACCCGAGTAAACCCAGGGAAATGATACCTGCGGTGATGGAAAGTACAGTAGTGGTTGTGCGTTGCCGGGCCTGAGCTTCGGCGATGGCCTGAATCTCTTCCAGGTTAGCTATCGAACCCGGACTGGGAGGAATGAACGGGGTAGGGATTTCTAAACCAGGGCCCGAAGAAGCGCTGGTAGTACTGGTGTTGGGGTAAGTCAGAGAGGGCTGGGCGGCAGTAGGTTCAAAAGGTACCCAGCCAATCCCCGGGAAATAAACCTCAGGCCAGGCATGGAAATCTTTTCCCTGGACACGATATTCTCCCGCGTCTGAATCCCACGTTCCCTGGGCGTATCCCACAACCATACGGGCAGGGATGCCCAGAGACCGCAGCATGAGCACTTCGGCAGTGGCGTAATAATTGCAGAATCCCTGACGTACATCAAATAAAAGCCATTCCATGGTGTCGGTGTTGGGAGGAATTTCTGGCATGGTGGGCTGGTAGCGGATATTTAAACGCAGCCAATCGGTAATGGCCACTGTGCGGTCGTAGGGAGTTTCTTTCCCCTGGGTAATTTCGGCGGCCAGGTTTGTCACCCGGGGAGAGAAATCGGAGGGGAGCTGGGTGTAGCGTTTGATGACCCAGTCGGGATAAGGTTGATCGGCTGAGGCACGGAGCATTTCGATAGTTGGAGTGCTGATAGCCGCCTGAACCCGGTAACTTTCTCCGGCGGGCAGGGGGGGATCACTGATCAGGGCGGTAATATCGGGCTCACCCGGTGGGGAGGGGAAGGCTTCTAAACTGACCGGGCGGGTGACCGAAAGCGGTATCGAAGGAAAGTACAGGGTTCCCAGAAGGGAGATGCGATTGCTCACTTCTACGGTTACTTCACGCCGTCCCTGCCAGTTGTAGGGTATGGGTTCACTGTTGGGACCGAAAAGGAGCGACCGCGTGCCGGTAGAAGTCCATTGAGCATCATGATAGGTATCATAGATGCGGCCGGCCCAGTAAAACCGCCCTCCGATAAGGCGCCCCCCTTCAGGCTTGACGGTGAAAACGATCGAATCGCTCAGGTTGGTTCCTCTCCCGAGGGCGAGTGATTCAGAGAGCGACTCGACTACTACCGGAGCCTGGCTTCTCAATGAGGATACAGCATTGGATACCCTCTCTCGAAATGCCTGGAACTGGGCGGCGAGGCGGCGTTGTTCGGCGGTGCCCGGTGTGACAGCGCGGACGATGCGGGGAGAATACCAGGCGAGTAAAACCAACGCCAGGGCGGTTACGGCGGCTCCCCGACTGATATCAAATCCCACTTCACTTTCAATCATTTGCCCGTGTCGGCTCCAGTCGGAACGCGAGCGTAAATAAAAAATGCGGCCGACAAGAATGATGCTGAAAAGGAGAAAGATCAGGCTCAGCGCTGTACCACCGTCAGGCGCGGAGAACATTTCAAAGGAGTAATCCACGATCAACACCACAATGCCGGCGGCAATCAGCCCACCCCAGGGGCGGGCATGACGGGTAAGCTGATAGCCCGCAGTAAAGGCGGCCAGCCAGTAAAGTAAACAGAAAAACGTCAGCACCAGGATCGAATCTTTCACAGGCTGATTGGAGGCAAGCTGTCCGATGGCGATGGAAAGCCTTCCCACCAGGCTCTGAAGCCGTTCCAACCATAATTCCGACTTAATCAGGGTCAGAAGAGACCAGGGGACAATACAAAGAGTGTAGATCAATCCAAAGAAAAAACTCAGGCCGGCTTTGAAGCGGCTTTGCCCCAGTGCGAGGCCCAGAGCAACCCCGATCCAGATCATCCACTGGGTGAGCCCGAGGTGTTCAGTCCAGTTCGTAGTTTGTAAACGGAGGGAAGAAGAAGATAATGCGATGATTAAAAAGATCACCGCGGGCAGGTCCCACCAGCGCGTTGGTTTGGTGCTCATGTTTTGAGTGTACAATAAAAACGCATGAGTCGTCAACGAGTGCAGGCCCGAAAAGCCTGTTGGCTGGCATGAATAGCAGCCAAACCGCTCAACCCATTGAAGGAGGATTACTCTTTATGATGGATGCTCTTCATTCGCTTGAAGTAGTGATTAATCTCTGGCTGCAATCTCTGGGGACATGGCTGGTAGTCCTGGCCCGTGGGCTGACGTTTCTGGGTTCGGAGGATTTTTTCTTTTTAATCATGCCAGCGCTTTACTGGTGCCTGGATGCAGGTCTTGGAGTGCGGGTGGCCCTGATTTTGACCCTCTCGAATGGATTGAACGCCATGCTTAAGCTGGTGTTCCATGCGCCGCGTCCCTACTGGGTTGATCCACAGGTGCGCGCATTTGCCAGTGAACCCTCTTTTGGAATACCCTCAGGCCATGCTCAGAATGCTGTTGCTGTTTGGGGCTGGCTGAGTGGAGTGGCAAATAAGAAGAGTATCTACATTCTATCCATTATCCTCATCGGGCTAATCGGTTTCTCCAGGCTGGTGCTGGGAGTGCACTACTTCTCAGATGTGCTGGTCGGGTGGCTGGTAGGGGGAGTATTGCTTTGGGTGTTTCAAAAGGTAGACCCTCTGGTGAGCACCTGGATTTCCAGATTGAGCTTTTGGAGGCTGATGGGGGTTTGCGTAGCCGGAACAGTTTTCTTAATGGGATTAATTTTGGGTGTTAATGAGGGACTGAAGGACTGGCAGGTGCCTCTCTCCTGGGCGGGTCAGGCGGTGCAGGCAGGGGCAGAAATACCCGCCCCACGTTCTCTGGACGGTATTTTTACCCTGGGCGGCACTTTTCTGGGCTTCACCTGTGGCGCAGGCTGGGTATTCCGGCGAATGGGTGGCTTTCGCCCGCATCGTAGCTGGGAGCGGCGGGTGCTCGGGTATCTCCTGGGGTTAGTGGGGGTGGTTATTTTCTGGTACGGGCTTGGGCTGGTGTTTCCCAGGGGTGCTGATGGATTGAGTTATGGATTGCGTTTTCTTCGATATACTCTGGTAGGGGGATGGGTTTCTGCCGGAACCCCCTGGCTCTTGAGTCGTCTTCGTCTGGTACAATAAAAGTAGTTTCGGCGCAGGAAATAAAAGGAGGCAAGATGAACAAGGTTTTAAGTGGGATGCTTGGTTGGATGGCCGGGGCAATTGTGGGAACGGCCATTGGCCTTTTGCTGGCACCGTCTTCGGGGCGTCAGCTGCGTGCCGATATTCAGGGGTACACCGATCAGGTGCGCCGGGAAATTGAACTGGCGGCTGAGGAACGTCGTCAGGAACTTGAAGAACAACTGGCACGTCTGCGTGGAGAGATAAAGTCCGAATAAAGCGTGCAATCTGATTTGCGGTTGAGGCGATTCATTTTTACCTTCACAACCGCGATTTTTTGTGGTATCTTTGCGTTAGCCCTGCTGTGCTCGTGATGCCGCATCACCGGTTTTGAGCCAACACTTAAAAAAAGGGTGTCAATCTCACGGATGCAATGCGTTAGGTCTCGGCCAAGGCAAAGCTACCGGGTAGGCACCCACCTGCGAGAGCAGGTTCAAAACTCCGCAGCACACGGCATGGCGGGGTGAACCTTTTCGGAAGAAGAACAACAGCGTCAGGTGAGGCTGTTGTTCATTTTTTATTTTTATGTCGCCGGCCTAATTCTGCTGAGATATCTGCAGGTGAAAGGCCACGGAAGGCCAGTAAAACGAGGGTATGATAGGCAAGATCGGCCACTTCTTCGATCAGCCGTTCGTCTCCCTGGGCTTTGGCCGCGAGGATGACCTCTACTGCTTCTTCTCCAATTTTTTTGAGAATCTCATCTTCTCCCGCCTTGAAAAGGTGGTTGGTGTAGGAATTCTCAACTGGATGGTCACGGCGTTCACAGATGATCTGGTAGAGTTCTTCAAGAGTCATGGGGGCTGTTCTTTTCTTTGAGGGGTAGGGGGGTGAAAAAACAACTGATGGCACCGGTATGGCAGGCAGGCCCGGCAGGGTGGACTTTGATCAGTAACGTATCCTGGTCACAATCCAGCATGATTGAAGTGACGTACTGCACGTTTCCAGAGGTGGCCCCCTTATGCCAGAGTTCCTTCCGACTGCGCGACCAGAAGTGGGTCTCGCCGGTGGCCAGAGTGCGTTCCAGTGCTTCACGATTCATATAAGCAAGCATGAGCACCTCTCCGGTAGAGGTATCCTGAACGATGGCTGGGATAAGGCCGCGTTCATCAAAGTGGATTTCGGTTTCCATGGGAACAGAACCTTTCTAAGTCTTTCGCACCGGAATACCCCGGGCAAAAAGGTAGTCCTTGAGGTCTGGAATACGTAATTTGCCATCATGGAAAAGCGAAGCCGCAAGAGCGGCGTCAGCGTGGCCCTCGGTAAGCACAGCGGCAAAGTGTTCCGGAGCTCCTGCACCTCCCGAAGCGATCACCGGCACCGGTACGGCATCAGCGATGGCCCGGGTTAATTCCAAATCGAAGCCAGAGAGAGTGCCATCGGCATCCATGCTGGTCAGAAGAATTTCACCGGCGCCAAGAGCCACGCCACGCGTGGCCCATTCGACGGCATCCAGGCCGGTGGGCAACCGTCCCCCGTTGATGATCACCTCCCAGCGGAGTGCCTTCTGGGCATGGGAAACACGGCGCGCGTCGATAGCGAGGAGAATACACTGACTGCCAAATCGGTCTGCTCCTTCTCTAAGCAGGTTCGGGTTACGCACCGCGGCAGAATTGATGCTCACTTTATCGGCACCGGCCAGCAGAAGGCGGCGCATATCCTCCACACTCCGAATTCCTCCGCCCACCGTGAGGGGCAGGAAAACCTGTTCGGCAACCCGACGCACGGTGTCCACCACGGTTTCACGCCCCTCATGGGTAGCAGAGATATCCAGAAAGGCCAGTTCGTCGGCTCCGGCTTCGTCGTAAGCCCGGGCCTGTTCTACGGGGTCTCCCGCATCGCGAAGGTTGGTGAAACGCACTCCTTTAACAATGCGTCCATTGGCGATATCCATACAGGGGATAATCCGTTTTGCCAGCATTTTTATACCACCTCCTCCAGGCGAATGGCGCCTTCATAAAGGGCCCGCCCGATGATGACTCCCGCCAGGTTGGCCTGCCGCACAGCCTGAACTTCACCGGCACTGCTGATTCCCCCGGAGGCAACCACTGCGAGCCCGCTTTCACGGGCTATCTGGCAGGTGGCCTGCAGGTTAAGGCCGGTTTGCAGGCCATCACGGGCAATATCTGTAAATACAAGCCAGTGTAACCCCGCCTGGCGCAGGATGAGTGCGGCCTGCAGAGCAGAGACACCCGTGGTCTGTTGCCAGCCGTGCACCCGCACAAGCCCATCGCGGGCATCCAGGCTGGCAGCGATGCGGTCTTCGCCCCAGCGTTTCAAGGCCTCGGTAAGCGTCGCGGGGTCTTTGATGGCAAGGGTCCCCAGAACCACCCGGCTTACCCCCAGCTCGAGCACCTGCTCAACGGCCTGGAGATGGCGAAGACCGCCGCCGAATTGAACCCGGGCATGATACCGTTTTCCTACCTGGAGGATAGCGCGCAATGCCTCACGATTGGCCGAATCGGGCTGATCGAAAGCGCCATCAAGGTTGACTACGTGAAGCCAGCGTGCACCGGCCGTAAGCCATCGTTCAGCAACTGCGGCCGGATCGTCGGAATAAGCTGTAAGGCGTTCAGGGTCGCCTTCCTGGAGGCGCACCACCTTACCACCGCGTAAATCGATGGCTGGAAACACAATAAATTCGCTCATATTTTAAAGAAATTCTCCAGAACCCTGCGGCCAACTTTCTGGCTCTTTTCGGGGTGAAATTGTACCCCAAAGAGGTTGCCATGTTGAACGGCACTGCAGTAATCCAATCCATAATCCGTCAGGGCGATCACATCAGGGGGGGTGGCATCACAGAAATAGGAATGATTGAAGTAAACGTACACACCGGACTCCAGGTCAGTAAATAGAGGGGAAGGGTGGGTGAAGTGAAGTTGATTCCATCCTGTGTGAGGAATTTTTAGCCCATTGAAAGCAGGAAAACGTACCACCCGCCCGGGTAGTAAACCAAGGCCGGGGTGATCGCCCGACTCTGCGCTGGATTCGAAGAAAGCCTGCATACCCACGCAAATTCCAAAGAGTGGGTCGCCACGCTGGAAAACTTCACGCACAACCTCGTCCAGAGCGTGCTCTTTCAATCCCTGCATAAAAGCGCCGAAAGCACCCACACCCGGTAAAATAACTCTACCCCCTTGCTGGAGGTCATGGGGATCGGAAGTGACGTGAATCCGATACCCCAGGGCTTGCAGGGCATGGTGAACCGAATGCAGATTGCCGGTTCCAGCATCGATCAGGATGGCGTCTATCCGGTTCATAAGACCCCCTTACTGGAGGGAATGAAGCTCCCCCGACGCGGATCAAGCCGGGTGGCAGTGCAGAAGGCTCTGCCGAGAGCTTTAAAGAGGGCTTCGGCTTTGTGGTGGTCGTCGTTCCCGTACTGGATGATGGCGTGCAAATTGCAGCGGGCGTTCTGTGCAAGGCTTTCGAAAAAATGGACAAAAAGAGTATTGGGTATCCCGCCAACGGATGGAAGTGTCCAATTCCCCTGAAAAACGCAGTACGGTCTTCCAGAGAAATCTACGGTGACCCGGGCCAGGCTGTCGTCCATGGGAACTTCTGCGGAAGCCATTCGTACAATTCCAGCGCGATCTCCAAGCGCCTGTTGGAAGGCCAACCCCAGGGTGAGAGCGACGTCTTCCAGGGTATGATGAGCGTCAATTTGCAGGTCGCCCTGTGCATCCACCTGCAGGTCAAATAGACCATGCACGGCTACCTGGGTTAACATGTGGTCAAGGAACGGGAGACCGGTTTGAATCTGGTGTTTTCCGCATCCGTCCAGGTTAAGCCGGACGGTAATGTTTGTCTCGGCGGTTTTTCGCTCGGTGGTGACCAGCCGAGGCTGAGGCAAGGTAGCGTCTGATGCCCCTGATATACTGCGCAGGGGCATACCCTGAATTAAACTGCGTGCTACCGCCTGCGCCAGGTCGAGTGCTGCTCGGATATCACTGGCGCTGAGCACCGGGCCGTCCAAAACCAACGGTTGAGGCGAGGGATGAACTCCCAGGCTGGAGAGCCTGGCTTCTACTTCTGGCGGTGAAGCAATTTCGTGCCCCTTTAATAGACCCGCAGCTGCCAGTAAAAGGGCTCCATGCCCAATGAGGAGGATTTGCGGGGTGTCTCGGGCAGTGGCGAGCCAGGAGAGGAAGGAAGGATTTTCAACCTGCTTCGAAGCCCCCGGACCGCCGGGAACACAGAGAAGATCATACCCTTGCAGGGAGGAAGTCATACGGGTGGGATAGTAGTGCAATCCATAAGCGTCAAAGACTTCGCTGTAAGGAGAGCAAAGGTCGCATTGAAGGAGACCGGGAGCATTCCATGCGGCCCGGGCAAGGGGCTCGTAGAGGGTAGAAAATTCCAGACTGGAAAATCCATCATAAAGGATCACAGCAACTTTCATAGGGTTTCCTCAATCTTTCGCAAGGTTTCCAGAAGGATGTCGGTATCCTGTGGCCGGCCGACCGAAATGCGAATGAAATTCTGGAGCAGGGGAGTGGCATAATGGCGTACCAGAATCCCCTGCGCGGCGAGGATTCTCTTCAGCCCGGCGGCGTCGAGGCCTTCTACCCGGCAGAGGATAAAATTGGCTTCAGAGGGAAAAGGGCGCAGGTACGAAATTTCGGAGAGTTTCTGAAAGAGGCGTGTACGCTCGGTTTTAATTCTCTCCACATTTTCGGCCAGTATGTCCAGGTCCTGTAAGGAGGCAATCGCAGCCTCACTGGCGGCGACATTCACGTTGTAGGGTTGTTTGGCTTTCCAGAGGATGGGCATGAGCCAGCGGGGAAAAGCCCCATAACCGACACGAAGCCCGGCCAGCCCTGCCCATTTGCTGAAGGTGCGAAGGACGATCAGATTTTCACGCTCTACTACCTGGCGGATGAGGCTGCGACCCTGGCCGAGGCGTCCATCTCCATGAGTGAACTCAATATAGGCTTCATCTATAACGACCAGGCTGGGGCTATCAAGGACGGTGTTCACTTCTTCACAGGTTGGAAAGCGTCCGTCGGGGTTGTTGGGAGCGGTAAGGAAGATTACCCGGGGCGCGCGGTCGGCGATTACCTGTTGGATGCGTGGTAGATCCAGAGAAAAATCGGCCCGACGCGGCACATCGATCACCTGACCGCCATTAAGCAGGGTGTCAAAAGAATACATTCCAAAAGTGGGCGGGCAATGAAGGACACAATCGCCGGGGTCAAGAATTACACGAAGGACAAGGTCGATTAACTCATCGGCACCGGAACCGGCCATCAGGTAATCTACCGGTACATGGGTGAAGGCAGAAAGAGCGTTCCTCAGGGCGCGGCTTTCGGGGTCGGGGTAAATATGCGCATAGGCGAGGTTCGCCAGAGCCGCACGGGCTTTGGGTGAAGGGCCGTAAGGGTTTTCGTTCGCATCGAGTTTAACAATGCGATCGGGGGGGATTCCCAGTCGCTCCGACAGTACCTCGAAAGGTTCAATAGGGGTATAGGGAGGAAAAGTCTCGAACCGTTGGGCGGGTTTCACAGGCGCACCTCCGCAGAAAAGGCATGGGCGTCTAATCCCTCCGCGTGGGCGATCTCCGCCGCTTTTGGGGCGATTTGCCGGGTGGTGGTTTCGTCCAGGGCAATAAGGCTGACGATGTGGATGAAATCCAACACATTCAGTGGTGAGGCGAACCGCGCTGAACCGCCGGTAGGCATTACATGGCTTGGGCCGGCCACGTAATCGCCAAGCACTTCGAAGGAGTGTTCCCCCAGGAAGACTCCCCCCGCGGCATGGATGCGTTCCGCCAGACGCCATGGATCACGAACAGCCAGGCAAAGATGCTCAGGGGCGTATTCATTGGCCAACATAACGGCTTCATCCAGGTCTCTGGTAACTACGGCGCCGCTGCGGTTGGCCAGCGATTGGGAAATAACTTCGGCGCGCGACCGTTGTTCCAGCTGGCGGGCAACCGCCAAAGCGGTCTGTTCGGCCAGCGTTGCAGAGGGGGTCAAAAGGATTGCCGAAGCGAGCACGTCATGTTCGGCCTGGGCCAGCAAGTCGGCTGCAACCCATTCAGGGTTGGCAGTTTCGTCGGCGATCACCAGGGTCTCAGTGGGGCCGGCCAGGCCATCGATGCCCACCACTCCATAAACTTGTTTCTTCGCCAGAGTCACAAAAAGATTGCCGGGGCCAAAAATTTTATCCACCCGGGGAATACTTTCGGTGCCGAACGCCAGAGCGGCAATGGCCTGCGCGCCACCCAGGGCATAAACCTCCTCGACCCCCACCAGAGCACAGGCGGCCAGGATGATGGGGGCTATCTGGCCGGTTCCACGTTGAGGAGGAGCAACCACGACGATCTCTTGTACTCCGGCTACCTGTGCTGGCACGACGGACATTAACACCGAAGAGGGCAGGGGGGCGCTCCCTCCGGGAACGTACACTCCCACCCGGCGAATTGGACGGATGAACTGGCCAAGCGTTCCTCCCAGCTGGTTGGTCATCCAGCTGGTGACCGGCTGTGCCTGATGAAAACGCCGAATGCGGTCAGCTGCCAGTTCCAGAGCCTCACGCTGAGCCGGGGTAATTTTTTTCAGAGCAGTTCTGGTCTCGTCGGGGGAGATGCGGAAACTCTGCGGGGTTTGTCCGTCAAGACGGGTCGTCCACTCTCGCAGGGCGGTATCGCCGCGTGTTCGCACATCTCGAAGGATGCGCTGTACGGCCTGATCGGGTGTCAGAGGTTCACCAAAAAGCTTCTGAAGGCTCTCAATCACAGCAACGGGCACCTCCATATCATCCAGTGGGGTGCGCTTGAGGATGGTCTGCCGGGCTGTCTCAGGATCGTAGCGTTTTAACATGGGGTCTACCTTTCTTCCAGCATACGGAGCATGGCGCTGTAACGCGGGGGTTCCTCTTCAAAGATGTAACTGACGGGCATTACCACTACGCCGCTTCCACCAATTGCCCGCAATTCATTCACGGCCTGAAAAAGACGGGCACGCGGCACAATAATATTGACCGCATACCAGTTTGGATCGCCGGAGCGTACCACTACACGCGAAATGGTTGGGCCTTGCAGGCCAGCAATGGTGGGCTGGGTAAAGATAAGTTCGGCAATGGCTTCTGGAGAAGCGCCTCGGATGTTGGCAAAAATGGCCAGTTCTTCGCTTGCACGCAGGTGGGCTTCAAAGTATTCAAGGAGCTGGCGGGCCATTTGCAGGGCCGCAGGGTTGTTTTTAAGGCTCTGCCGGTTGGCAATGAGGGCGGCCTGCGAATCTTGAATCAGCCCATCCTGGAGGGGTTTCAGGCGATTATCTCGCAGGGTTTGGCCGGAAGATACCAGGTCAGAAATAATATCGGCATAACCGATGGCCGGTGCAGTTTCCAGCGTCCCTTCAGCTGAGATCAGGATATGCTCAATGTTAGCGCGGTTGAGGAAATTGCCGGTTAGGAGAGGATATTTGGTAGCTACCCGGAGGGGCCGCCCCAGCATCACTGTGTGGGCCCGTAATGCGGCGAGGTCGTTTACTTCACTCCAGCTTTCGGGTACCGCCAGTCTTAAAGAGCAAGCCCCAAAACCGAGGGCCTCATGCAGAATCATCAGGTGGCCGTTTTCTCCGCGGCGTTCGGCGATGACATCGATTCCAGTGATTCCAAAGTCCACGCTGCCATCACGCACACTGACGACAATATCCGCCGGGCGTTGAAAGAGTACATTCAGGCCGGGGAGTGCCGGAATGGTAGCCTCATACTGCCGCGGGTTAGGCTTGTAAATGCGTAAACCACAGGCATTGAGAAACTCTACAGCGTCTTCGGCCAGCCGCCCTTTGGAAGGGAGTGAGAGACGAAGGGGTGGAAAGGTTGAAAGGTTACTCATCCATGACTCCTGAGTTATTGAGAATAAAAAAATCCCCCGGTGACCGGGGGATAGTTCTGTTTCTGGATGTACGAAAAGACTACCGACCTCCGGTCAGGCTGGGGGGAGGCTGGTATGATGATGGCGCAGGGAAATGTTGAACTGCATGGTGCCTATCTTACCAGCGGCCATCTGATTTGTCAACCTTTGGTTTGTTGAAGTTTTTATTAACTTCTTCTCCCGGTACTGCAGGATTAACCCTGAAAACTGTTTCTCATTCCCGTGTCCAGCCCAAGGTTAAGAAATCGGATAATCTGATCTTTTCGTAAGATTCCTACCAGATGGTGATTCTGGAGAACGGGAAGAACCGAGCGGTTTTCGGTCTCCATTTTATGGATGGCTGTCAGGAGCTCAGTGGTCGGGTCAACACCATCCAGATGATCGATGGAGGCCATCACCTGTCTGACTGTGAGATAGGGCCACTGTCGTTGTGGAATGGATACAATGTTTTCAAGCATAACCAGCCCATCGACTTTGTCTCCATCACGGACAAGGAATTGCTGTTGACGATCTGGAAGAATGTGTTCATTGACCAATTGCTGAATGGAGGTCAGGCCGTTAATCTCGACCATCTGGTTGTCCATGACCTGAGAGACGGTCACCCCTGAAAGGGATTGCTCAATACCTGCCTGCTGGTACACGGTGGTAGCTGCGTTTTTCAGGAGCCAGCCGACCATGGCCATCCAGAGGCCGTTGAAGATGTTTCCTGTTATGGCGGTAAGGATGCCAAATCCGATGAATCCCATGGCGAACAACTGGCCTGTCAGTGATGCAATGCGAGTGGCTTTGAATCGGCTGCGGGTGATCTGCCAGATCACTGCTCTGAGCACCCGGCCTCCATCCAGTGGGAAACCGGGAACCAGGTTAAAGATTGCAAGGATCAGGTTGATGCGCATGAGGTATTCGCTGGGAGCTGCGAGCCATGGAATGGCCTGGTCGAGGGCCCAGAGCAGGCCGAAAAAGCCAGCAAGCGAGAAACTGACCAGAGGGCCGGCAATGGCGATGCGGAATTCGCTGCCAGGAGTCTGGGGTTCGCGCTCCATCTGAGCCATTCCACCAAACATGAAAAGCGTCACCCCTTTCACGGGAATTTTCTCGCGAAGAGCCACAGCGACGTGCCCCAGTTCATGCAAGAGCACAGATGCGGCGAAAAGAAGGGCCGTCAATCCGCCAAGCAACCAGATTGCGAGGGTGTTCAGCGTTGGGTAGGCGGCAGGGAAGTAACCTGTTGCCAGGCCCCAGGTAACCAGTGCAATGATGACAAACCAGCTGGAGTGTAATTGAATGGGGACTTTCCAGATGCGCCCCAGAGAGAAGCCTTTGATCACCAGTGTCTCCTTTCGTAAGAACTCACCGATAATAAAAAAGAATATTATCTAATTTATTATAACAAATAGGGATGGCGATTCAATAGAAACTGGTGAGTCTTATATGATTCTTAGATAGAAATACGTTCAGACGAGAGACTGTACTCTCTCGTCTGAACGTGAGGGGGGTATTTTTCTTAATCGATCGGCAGATCAGGATCGAGAGGGAGCGGAACGGGTCTCCCGCCTTGCCTGGCTGAAAGCCTCATGGCCAGTGTAATTTCCTGGTCAAGGCGTGCCTGGAATGGCCCATAGGTGGGTTCTCCACCGTTCCTCACGGCGTTGATCAGGCTCAGTAAACAACCGGCTACGCCAATTTCATCGTCGTGCCACTGCTGGCCGTGCCCTTGAGGGACAGGACGGAAAGGGTTTTCCCAGGTGAGGGTAGGAAGGGATGAATCACCAGTGTGAGCTACCATGGCCACCAGAGCTCCACCATCCACGCGTTCCCAGCGGCGCTCCAGGGTAATAAAGAGGGGGGCTTCTCCGTCAGGTGAGAGGAGAGAGAGGTGCTCTTCAACGTCCAGGCCCACGCCGGTGGTAATACCCATCCCCTTCTCCGCAAGGAAGCGGCTGCTTCTCCACCAGCGCAGGGGAGAGTCATAACCCACGCTGGTCCAGTGGAACACGCCGGTTTGTCCACCTTCGAATTCTATCAGGGCATGTTCCTGAGTTTCGCGGCGCGGGCCATGTATTCCGGCCAGGCGAGACCAGTGAGAGGCCAGTTCGTAATCGTGCACTGAGCCGGTCACCTGCAGGGGACGAACCCCGAAGCCAATATAGGAACGCATCACACTGACTCCATGATAGCCGTGGCCGGCAAAGTCGTTGAATGAGGCGTAAACCCGCCCGAAGATTCCACTTTCGATCAGTTTCAGTTTAATTTGCTCCAGTGGGCGGCGGTGAAACTGTTCGGCAACCTCGATCTTCAAGCCACGCCGGGCGGCGGCGGTTATGATGGCATCTGCCTCTCGTAGCCGGTGAGCAATGGGGGTCTCCAGTAGGACGTTCAGGCCAGCCTCCACCGCCATGAGCCCCACCTCGCCGTTAGCGGCATAAGCCACACTGACAACCCCAATCTGAGGGGCGGTTTCTCGCATTAACCGGTCGAGGTCGGTGTACCATGGCAGGTTGAGTTGTTCTCCCAGGGCCCGGGCGCTCGCTTCACTGCGCCCCCAGATGGAGACAAGTTTTACTTCGCGGGGTAAAGCGCGAAGCAGGGGAGCGTATAAATAACTGGAACGCTTGCTGGTTCCGACAATGGCCACACGAATGGGGTCTTGGGGCATCATGATCCTCCTCCGGGTTATTGAGTTGGCATCGAGGCGGCAATTAAGCTGGTCTCTTCAGCTTCTGCGGCCCGGATGCCTTCCTGTTCATTGACACGGGTGAGCAGAGCCGCCCCGATAACAAAGAAGATGATCAGCGAAATAATACTCAACCGGCTGTGGCCGACAATCTGCCCAACTACACCAAAGACAAATGGGCCAGCAATGCCAGCGAATTTTTCACTCACCGAGAAGAAACCAAAAAATTCGGCAGACTTACTGCGGGGCACCATGCGGCCAAACAACGAGCGACTGAGTGCCTGACTGCCCCCCTGTACGGTAGCCACAGCGAACCCCAGCGCCCAAAAATGCCATTCTTGCGACATAAAAAAGCCTGCAATGGAAATACCCGTGTAAACCAGCAGGCTGATGTAGATGGAGGTTTTCGTCCCAATCCGTTTGGCCAGCCAGCCGAAAAGAAACGCAAAAGGAATGCCCACGAATTGCACCATGAGGAGCGTTCCAATGAGGGTGGTCTGGCCAATTCCAATCTCGGCGCCGTAAATGGTGGCCATTTTAATAATGGTACCAATGCCGTCGTTGTAGAACCAGAAGGCGACCAGGAAAAGGAACAGATCGCGAAAGTGGGTGATTTCGCGAAAGGTGTGCGCCAGTCGCTGAAATGATACCCGCACCGGATTAACCCCCAGTTCACCGGCCTGAATGCGGCGTGGGGGTTCCTGAACGATGCGCAGGAGGGGAATGGAAAATACAAACCACCAGAGGGCAACACTGAGAAACGAAAGCCGGGTCATGAGGCCGGTTAATTCGGGGGGCGCCAGCATGATCATTGCCAGATTGATGGCCAGAAGCAGTCCTCCGCCCAGGTACCCGATGGCATATCCACGCGAAGAGACCTGATCAATTTCGTCGGGTCGTGCCACATGAGGAAGGAGAGCGTCGTAGAACACGAGGGAACCGGCAAAACCGACATCTCCAAGAATGAAGAAAATGGAAGCCATGAGCCAGTCACCGGTGCGGACGAAGTATAACAGGGCTGTTCCAGCTACCCCGAGGAGCATAAAGATGGTAAGAAAACGCTTTTTACCCCCGGTGAAGTCGGCAACTGCGCCCAGGATGGGGCTAAGCACCGCCGCGATGAGCAGACTGATGGATGTTGTGTAGGCCCAGTAAACCGTGGCCAGGTTACCTGGCAGGGTAGCGCCGGCTACTGAGGCATAATACACGGGTAAAACGGCGGCCATGATGGTCGTGGCAAAGGCCGAATTGGCCCAGTCGTAGAACGTCCAGGCCCAGATAGCTCGTTTATGTTGTTTTTCATCCATAGAAAGGGGCTCCCTCAGGCGATTCAGTCTTGGGAGTATTATAGTATAATTGGGAAGACGCCCCAGTAGCTCAACAGGACAGAGCAAGGCACTCCTAACGCCTAGGTTGAGAGTTCGAATCCCTCCTGGGGCATTTTTTTATTCAGGTTGAGAGCACCCGGAATGGTGTGGTATTCGAATCCCGCCTGGGACATTTTTTTTATCCAGGTTGAGAGTACCCGGAAGGGTGTGGTATTCGAATCCCTC
>AMZC01002185.1_pt1 | contig 23591 bp, 15 predicted proteins | sample 948551 | NCBI WGS metagenome assembly AMZC01 (sample SAMN01120625, study PRJNA171369) | bioreactor sludge metagenome | biome: sludge; isolation source: anaerobic thermophilic cellulolytic sludge from lab reactor | place: China: Hong Kong, Shek Wu Hui wastewater treatment plant | collected... | reverse complement strand
CCAGCCGGTCGCGACCTGGGCGCGGGCGAACTGGCAGCGCTGATGGCGGCGTGCGAAGCCGATCCTTCTCCGGCGGGCGCGCGCGACGCGGCGATCATCGCCCTGATGTATGCTACGGGCGTGCGTCGTTCGTCTGTGGTACGCCTGAACCTATCCGATTACGACCCGGCAACGGGCACACTGCGGGTGCGACAGGCCAAGCGCAATAAGGAGTACCTGGCCTATGTGGCACAAGATGGTGCACAGCGGGCCATGGCCGATTGGCTCGCCGTGCGTGGCTCGGATGCCGGGCCGCTCTTCTGGCCAATCACCAAGGGGGGCGACTTGATTCCGCGCCGGATGAGCACGCAGGCTATCTACAACCTGTTGATCAAGCGGGCGCAGCAGGCGGGCGTGCAACACGTCTCGCCGCACGATCTGCGCCGCACCCTGGCAGGCGATCTGCTGGACGCTGGAGCCGACATTGTCACTGTGCAGCGCATTTTGGGACACGCCAGTGTAGATACCACGGCTCGCTATGATCGCCGCCCGGAGGAAGTCAAGCGCAAAGCGGCGACGTTGATTCACGTGCCGTATCGGGGTCGGCGCTCCGAGCATTGAGGTTGCGTCAGCGCTGCGCCAGCAGGAATTCGCGCAGGGCGGCCAGGGCACGGGCGCGCATCGAAATGGTCATCTTGGCCTCGCGCGGCATCTCGCCATAGGTGATGCTGTAGCCGTCGGGCTGGAAGATACTGTCCCAGCCGAACCCGTGCGTGCCACGGGGCCGGTCAGTGATGATCCCGGTGGCCTGACCCGTGAACGTGCGCAATTCCTGTCCGTCGTACAGGCACAGTACCACGGTGGCAATGGCACGCCGGTCATCCCAGGCGTCAAGTTGACGACACAACCCCTCCTCGCCAATGGTTCCCAGCACCCACTTGATCAGCGCGCCAGGGAAGCCTTTCCAGGCCACAACAGACAGTCCTGTATCCTCCACCAATACCGCCTGAGAGCCAAGGGCGGCATAGGCGGCACGGGCTTTGTGCGCCGCGACCTGAGCCGGATCGAGCGACTGAATTTCGGGGACGTCGAGCGCTACCCGTTCGGTCTTCACGCCGCAAGAGTGCAGGCCGTCGCGAATTTCGCGGTATTTTTCCTCGTTGGACGAGACAAAGGTCAGTTGAGTGATGGGCATAGGCGCTCCTGCACATCGTCGAAGCACGCGGGCCAATTGTAGCAGGCGCATAGCGGATGCCAAGTCTTGCGCTGCGTGATACTTGTCCGGCGGATGTTCGCTACAGGTCACCTGACACCTGTCCGGACATCGGGTATCATGAAGGCAGAGCAAAGAGATTTTCTTTCAGGATGGCTGGTAGCAGGAGAGACACGAAGCCATGGAGACTTTGACACTCGACGAGATTAGGCAGGCTCACCGTGTGCTGGCGGAATTCACCTATGATCTGCAACCGGTGCAGCGTGGCTATGCCAACCGGACGCTTTACATTGACCTGAGCACGAATACCATCCGCAGTAAACCGGTCACACAGCAGATGAAGGATGTCTTCACCGGCGGTAAGGGCTTCTGCCTGTGGTTGCTGTGGAACGCTACCAAACCGACTACCCGCTGGGATGATCCGGAAAACGAGATCGTGATCGCGGGCGGGCCAATCGGCGGCATCACCGCCTATCCAGGTTCGGGGAAGTCTACCGTGGTGACCATCTCGCCTCTGACTGACTCCGTCATAGACAGCAACGCAGGCGGCTATTTCGGTCCCTATCTCAAGTTCTCCGGCTGGGACGCACTGGAGGTGCAGGGAATTGCCGAGCGGGACGTGATCATTGTTATTGATGGGGATGAGGGGCGCGTCACCATTGAAGAAGCACCTCTGGAGGATATCAACACGCACCTGATCGGGCGACAACTGACGGAGATGTACGCCAGGGACGAGCGCGACAAGCGCAGCGTGTCGGTCGTTTCGACGGGGCAGGGGGCGGAGTATTCGCGCTACGCAGGTCTGAACTTTAGCTGGTATGACGTACGGCGCAAGGAGGTGCGCGTCAAACAGGCCGGACGCGGTGGTTCGGGGCGCGTTTTCCGGCACAAGCGCATCAAGGCCATCGTCGTGCGCTACAGTCAGATGCGAGGCGACAGCAATCATCCGGCTGACATGGAGTTGATTCGCAAGGCGGGCGCGCGCATCAACAAAGAGATCGCCGAACTGGATAGCAAGCAGAACAACATGCGCAAGGTCGGCACTGGGCACCTGCCGCCGATCATGAACGAGTTCGACCTGTTGCCGGTGCACAACTACCGCTACGGTTCGCACCCGGACGCCCGCAATCTGGACACCTCCGTCTGGGAACGGCTCTATACGCAGGGGATGCCGGACGGCTGCTGGTATGGCTGTACTCTGTCGTGCGCGCATGGGGTGGATCACTTTCATTTGCGCACTGGCCCGTACAAAGGGCAGGTGGTGCTGGTAGACGGGCCTGAGTACGAGACAATCGCCGGCGAAGGATCGAACATCGGCGTTTTCGATCCGCTGGCGGTGATCGAGATGAATTTCTACTGCGACACCTACGGCATTGACACCATTTCGTTTGCTAACTCGGTGGCCTTTGCCATGGAGTGTTTCGCTGAAGGGATCATTGACGAGGAAGTCACTGGCGGACTCAGGCTTACCTGGGGCAACGCCGAGGCCGTGCTGGAACTGCTGCATCAGTTGGCGCGGGGGGAAGGATTTGGTCATATTGTCGGGCAGGGCGTGCGTTACATGAAGCGCCTGTTCGTGGAAAAATACGGAGCCGATCCGCAGTTTGTCCAGGATATTGGCATGGAAGTGAAGGGGATGGAAATCTCCGAGTACATGACCAAAGAGTCACTGGCGCAGCAGGGCGGCTATGGCATGGCGCTCAAAGGGGCGCAGCACGACGAAGCGTGGCTGATCTTCATGGACATGGTCAAGAAAGAGCTGCCTACCTTCGAGGCCAAAGCCGAGGCGTTGCACTACTTTCCCTTGTGGCGGACATGGTTCAGCCTGCACGGGCTGTGCAAGTTGCCCTGGAACGACATCACGCCGGCCAACAACAAAGAGACGGCAGAGCCGAACAAAGTGCCGGAACACGTCGAGAACTATTGCTGGCTGTATGAAGGATTGAGCGGCAAGCCCACTCGCCCAGAAGACCTGATCGCACAGTCGGAGCGGGTATACAACTTCCAGCGACTGTTCGCCCTGCGGCTGGGCTTTGGCACGCGCGAACACGACTACTTGCCATACCGGGCCATGGGGCCAGTGACCGAAGACGAGTATCAGTCGCGTGCCGAGCGCTACGACCGGCAGCTGCGCGAGGAAGTGGGCGTTGACCCGGAACGAATGACGCTGGCGGAAAAGATCGCTGCCCTGCGGGCCTATCGTGAGCAACGCTATGAGCAACTGATGGACGCCGTGTACAAGCGGCGAGGCTGGACGCCCAACGGCATCCCGACGCTGAAGAAAGTGCGCGAACTAGGGATCGACTTCCCAGAGGTGGTGGCGTTGCTCAAAGAGCACGGTGTTGAGGAATAGCTGGGCTAGGTGCGCGTCTCGACGAGGGGCGATACAGAACAAGCTCGAACTAAAAGGCCTCCGCATCTGGGAGGCTTTTTCAGTGCCGAGGCCCAGACTTGAACTGGGGACTCCTTGATTTTCAGTCAAGTGCTCTACCAACTGAGCTACCTCGGCGTCGTTCCAACTGGAACATCCCGTATTCTAGCGTGTTTTCGGCTGCTGTCAACGGTGCACTCGCCCATTTTGCGGCCAGATTTCTGGCCTCCATACTCTCAGCATTCTCTAACCGACACGCTCCAGGACATTTGTTACGATCTGCAAAGTCTTCTCGCGCAGTTCCTGGACAAAGCAATGGGCAAATCGCAGCGCCTGGTATTTGAGCACCGTTCTGTGATAATGGCTCCAGCGGAGCAAGTATGGGAATTTCATCAGTCCCCAGATGCCCTTAGCCGCCTGACTATGCCGCCAATGCGCATACAGATTGTGCGCGATGATCGTCGTTCTCTTACTGAGGGGGAGCTGGAATTCCTGCTGCGGCTAGGGCCGCTGGCAGTGCGGTGGGTGGCTGCCCATGCGCCGGGCGTAGAGGCAAGGTCTTTTGTGGATCGTCAGGTGATCGGACCGCTGGCTTTCTGGGAGCACGAACACATCATGCGCCCTTGTGAAGGCGGTACTGAATTGCTTGACCGGATCACCCTATCGTATCGCCCTGGCTTGCGATATGCGTGGACGCGCCTGATCTTCAGTCGCCCGGCTTTGCGCACGCTATTCGTATATCGGCATTGGCAAACTCGTCGCGCGGTGAGGTGAGGCAGCATGGGGCAGAAGACGGCGGATCACCATGTCGTGGTGATTGGCGCGGGTGTGGGTGGTCTGACCACAGCCGCACTGCTCGCGCAGGCGGGATGCCGCGTGACTGTGCTGGAGGCGGGCACCTATCCTGGAGGCTCGGCGGGGACGTTTTACCACAAAGGATTTCGCTTTGACGCTGGAGCAACGCTGGCAGGGGGATTCCAGCCGGGTGGCCCTCATGCCCTGGTGGGTGAACAGCTCAAAATACAGTGGCCGGTGCGCCCAACCGAAGCAGCGTGGATGGTGCATCTGCCCGAAAAGCAGGTGCTTCTAAGCCGCGATCGTCACAGTTTGCTCGATCACTTTCCGCAAAGCGCCAGGTTTTGGGAAGAACAGGCACATCTGGCAGATCAGGTCTGGGCATTGGCAGCCGAGGCAATACCCTGGCCTCCGGGCGACTGGCGTGAAGTGATGCGTCTGGGAAAAATCGGGCTACGGTACCTTCCGGCGTCACTCGACCTGTTGCCGCTGGCGTTTCGTTCGGCAGCCCAATGGCTGGCCCGTCACCGTCTGGCCGGCGACCGGCTCTTTCGGCGCATGATTGACGCGCAGTTGCTGATCTCGGCCCAGACGATGGCCTCGGAGGCCAATGCCCTTTACAGCGCCATAGCGCTCGATTTGCCTCGGCAGGGGGTGTACCATGTCGAAGGAGGCATGGGGGGTATTGCGCTGGCACTGGCGGACAAAGTGCGCGAACTGGGCGGTGAGGTACGTTACAAGCACAAGGTGACGCGCATTCTGGTACATGACGGTCGCGCGAGCGGTGTGCAGGTGGAAGTGCAGCGTCGTTCGGAGGAATTTCTACCTGCCGATTTCGTGATCGCCAATGTCACGCCGTGGTCGCTTGATCAGTTGCTGGCGGAAGATAGCCCTCCCACTCTGCGCCGAGAATTGACCGGACGGGCGGTGGGGTGGGGCGCGTTCGTCCTGTATGTGGGGCTTGCTGCCCACATTGTCCCTGCTAACCTGCCCGATCACCATCAGATCATCACGGAAATGGAAGGGCCGCTTGGTGAAGGCAGGAGCGTCTTCCTTTCACTCTCGCCCGCCTGGGATGCGTCGCGCGCGCCGGAAGGATTCCGGGCCATGACGGTCACCACTCATACAGCCATTGCCCCCTGGTGGTCGCTGATACAGTCCGATCCTGCGGGCTATGAAGCGCGCAAGCAAGAGTATACCGAGCGCCTCCTGGACGCCATCGAACTGGTCTTGCCCGGCGTGCGCGGGGCGGCAACGTTGATCATGCCAGGGACACCGGTCACCTATCAGACGTGGACACACCGACACCTGGGCATGGTGGGCGGTTTTCCAGTCACGTCCCTGATGGCTGCGCGAGGGCCACGCACAGGCATTCAAAACCTGCGCCTGGTGGGGGATTCGATCTTTCCAGGGCAATCCACGGCAGGGGTGACCGCCGGGGCCATGCGCGTGGCGCACGCCGTGCTGGACGCTTTGCCTCGCCGGCGTGCTCACTGGGCCTTCGCGCCTCAGGCTACGAGGGCACCGCGGTGATGGACACCTGGCCAGTCATTCATTGGTTTCGCCGCGACCTGCGTTTGAGCGACAACACGGCCCTGCGAGCCGCCTTGCGCTCTGGCCGACCGGTGCTACCTCTCTTCATCTTCGATCCTGCTATCCTGGACAGTCCACGTACCGGTGCACCTCGCGTGGCCTTTCTGCTTCGTGCGTTGCAGGCGCTCGATGATCAGGTGAGAGCGCAGGGTAGCGCGCTCGTGGTGCGCTTCGGCGAACCGGAAGCAGTCTTGTTGGCCCTGGTGCGGGAGACACGCGCTCAGGCCATTTATGCGAACGAGGACTACACGTCCTACGCGCGGAAGCGCGATGAAAAGCTCAGGCGTGTGTTGCCGGTTCCGTTGCACACCTATCCGGACTTGCTGTTGCGAGCACCAGGCGCTGTGACCAGGGAAGACGGCTCGCCGCTGGTGGTCTACACGCCCTTCATGAAACGGTGGCGAGCGCTGTCACCGCCAGCCAGGGCGGAAAATGGTACACCGATGGGGCAATGGGTACGCCCAGGCCAGGTGACTTCGAACGGCATTCCCGAACTGGCAGCGTTTGGCTTGGCGCCCACGATTGCCGTGCCGCCCGCCGATGAGCGCTTTGCAAAGGCGCTGCTGGACCGCTTCGTGGTGGGGCCTATCTATCACTACAGTCGGACGCGCAATGCGCTGGTGGCCGATCCCTTTGCAGCAGAAATACCTGCCGGATCATCGTATCTGTCGCCATATTTGCGTTTCGGCGTGATCTCGCCGCGCCAGGTGTACTGGGCAGCACAGGAGGCGCTGCAGAATGCGCCGGATGGAGAAGCGCGCAAGTCGGTGGAGACGTTTGTCAATGAGCTGATCTGGCGGGAGTTCTACCATCACATCCTCTATCATTTCCCGCATGTGGAGCGGGGTAACTTTCGCCCGGAATACAACGCCGTGTCCTGGCGCGACGCGCCGGACGAGCTGGCCGCCTGGCAGGAGGGGCGGACAGGGTACCCGGTGGTGGACGCGGCCATGCGGCAACTGCGCGCGATCGGCTGGTTGCCCAATAGAGCGCGGATGATCGTCGCCAGTTTTCTCACCAAAGACTTGCTGATTCACTGGCGCGCGGGCGAACTACACTTCATGCAATGGCTCATTGACGGAGACACGGCTGCCAACAACGGTGGCTGGCAGTGGGCAGCGGGGACTGGTACCGATGCTCAGCCCTACTTTCGGATTTTCCATCCAGTATTGCAAAGCCAGAAGTTCGACCCGCAGGGGGACTATATCCGGTACTGGGTGCCGGAACTGCGCGACGTGCCCGCTCCCTTCATTCATGCTCCCTGGACACGGGACGATCCTCCCGCCGACTATCCTCCGCCGATCGTTGACCATGCTTTTGCCCGCGAAAGGGCATTGGCTGCGTTCAGGACTGCAAAGGGATAGCGTTCGCTGGTCGTGCTTTGTTGGGATGGCAGGTCACCCTTGACCTGTAGCAGCGAATGCAATACTCTAAGACAACCGCATCACTGTGAGGGAAAGGCAAGCATCGAGCCATGCAACGCAATCCATTGCCTGCACCAGAGCAGATCGAACGCGCCCTGGAAAGGGTGCTTCTCACTGTACAAAAGCCGGCGCGCTATGTGGGAGGCGAGTTCAACAGCGTCGTCAAAGACTGGGACGCCGTCTCATTCCGCGTGGCGCTGGCGTTTCCCGACATCTACGACCTGGGCATGTCCAACCTGGGGTTGATGATCCTCTATGGGATCGTCAACGATCAGCCTGATATGTTCGCCGACCGGGTCTACAGCCCCTGGACAGACATGGAAGCGGCCATGCGGCGCGAGGGAATTCCTCTGTACGGGCTGGAGAGCAAGCGCCCGGTACGGGAATTCGACCTGCTGGCGTTCACTCTGCCTTATGAGCAGCTCTACACGAACGTGCTGAATATGCTCGATCTGGCGGGCCTGCCAGTGCGCGCTGCCGAACGCGATGAACGCTTCCCGCTGGTCATCGCAGGGGGACACGCCTGTTTCAATCCGGAGCCGATGGCCGATTTCATAGACGCTTTTGCCATCGGCGAAGGCGAGGAGATGATCCTGGACATCTGCCGGACTCTGCGTGACATGCGCGGTAGCTCGCGCCAGGAGCAATTGCGCGCCCTGGCCCGCATCGAAGGGGTGTACGTGCCGCGTTTTTACGACGTGAGCTATCATGCCGACGGTACGGTGGCAGCCGTGACGCCCAATATCCCTGAAGCGCCGCCAGTGGTACGCAAACGCATCGTTCCCATCCTGCCCAAGCCTTTCACACGCTTCCTGGTACCCCATGTAGATACGGTGCACAACCGCGCGCCCATCGAGATTATGCGCGGCTGCACGCGCGGCTGTCGCTTCTGTCACGCGGGGATGGTCACGCGCCCGGTGCGCGACCGCCCGGTGGCCGAGGTACTCGCTGCTGCCGAAGAGATTGTGCGCTACACGGGCTTCGATGAGCTGGGACTGCTGAGCCTGTCTTCGTCGGACTACGCCTATGTGCAGGAACTGGTGCAGGCGATTGGCGAACGCTTCGGCGACCGCAACCTGGGGATCAGTCTGCCCAGCCTGCGCATCGAGTCGGTGAGCATTGACCTGATGGATGCGCTGAAGGACAATCGCCGTAGCGGCTTCACCTTTGCGCCGGAGGCGGCGACCGAGCGCATGCGCGACATCATCAACAAGTCGGTGCCGGACGAACAGTTGCTCGCTGTGGCGCGCGAAGCCTACTCGCGCGGCTGGGTGACGATCAAGCTGTACTTCATGATTGGGCATCCCAGCGAGACGCTAGAAGACGTGCAGGCCATCGTGAACCTCAGCAAAGCCGTGCTGGCCGAGGGGCGCAAAATTCACGGTGGCAAGGCCAAAGTCAACGTGGGGGTGAGTACCTTCGTCCCCAAACCGCATACGCCGTTTCAGTGGGTGCCGCTCGATTCGCTGGAGCAGATTCGTGCCAAACAGGCTTTGCTCCAACAGGGGATGCGCAGGGCTGGTCTGCACTTGCGCTGGAACCGGCCAGAGGAGACGCTGTTGGAGGCGTTTCTAAGCCGGGGCGACCGGCGGCTAGGGGCCGTCATTCAGCGGGCGTGGGAACTAGGCACCAAGTTCGATGGGTGGCAGGAACATCACAATCACGCAGCCTGGGTGCAGGCCTTTGCCGAAGCAGGGCTGGAGATGGAGTTCTACACGCACCGCCCGCGCGCCCTCGATGAGGTCTTCCCCTGGGATCATATTGATCCCGGCGTCAAGAAGCGTTTTCTGGCCGAAGACTACCTGATGTCGCAACGGGGAGAGACGCGCGTAGACTGCCGGGGGCACTGCTTCGCCTGTGGTATTCTGCCCAAGTTCGCGCCGCTGCGCATGGAGACTCCCGCCGAAGCCTGGCAATGCCCGCCGGTAGTGCCACGGGCACAGCGCCAGAAAGCGACAGCGGAGGCAGGAGCGCGGTAGAGAGTGCCTGTCTGAGCGCTCAGTTGCAGATGACTGTGCCGAAGGTCGTGCCGACCGTGATGGTCAGGTCTGGCTGGTGGCTGGAATCTCCGTCCCCTCGGACAGCGTAGTTGCGCGTGGCATAGAGGCCAGGTTCCAGTTCGACGAAGCGCTTCTGGTCCATGCGCACTCGCGCAAAGGGGCTGGCCTGCACGCGCACCAGGGCCGTGCTGCGTGGCGGGACCGTGACACGCACATCGCCAAGCGTCGAACGGGCCACCAGGTCGCCGGCGCATCGCTCCGGACAGGTGAGAGTCACGTCGCCCAGGCCAGAAGCCAGGTATGCGCGCTCGACGGTGAGGCCGCGCAAATCGGCTTCGAGCAGTCCCAGATGACTGCTCATGAGGATTTGCCAGGGCAGGTCTTGGGCCAGCCCGACGTCCCAATCGGCCCAGGAAAGCCACCACGTCTGTCCGCGGTGCATGGTCAGACGGGCGCGGTTGTTGCGCACAGCCAGGTTAGGGCGCGAACGGGCAGTGTACTGACCGGCCACCAGCCGCCCCGCTTTGCGCAGCGCCTGAAGCTGTACGTCAATTTCGCCGCTTTCGATCTCGATGGCTCCGCTTTCAACGCTGCCGCGCGTGATGCCGAAGGTGTGCGCGTCCCAACTGGGGGCAATGTCGCCGCGGACCAACACCATCGCGCCGAGCAGGATCAGCAAGACTGGCCAGTAGGGTGCCAGGTCGAGGTCGAGCAGCATGAAATTGTTCAGCAGCAAGGCCACGGCAACGGCCATCAGCAGCAGGGGCCACAGCAGGGGTGTCCGTTGGACAGGCGTTCTCATCGGGCGCTCCTATGACTCCCAGAGATAGTCTCGCAGCAACTGATGAGCGGACGAATGGCGCAGGCGATTGAGCGCCTGTGCCTCAAGCTGTCGCACGCGCTCGCGCGTGACGCCAATCTCGCGCCCCACTTCTTCCAGGGTGTGCATCTCGCCGTCGAGCAGGCCATAGCGCAATTGCAAGATGTGAGCCTCGCGCTCTGGCAGACGGGCCAAGGCCTGCTGAAGGTGTTCGCGCAGCAGATTCTGTGTGACGACTTCGGCGGGCTGCGGGCTGTTGCGATCTTCGATGAAGTCGCCGAATTCAGAATCGGCGTCTTCTTCGATGGGCGTCTCCAGGCTGATGGGCCGGCGCGAAATCTCGATGAGATTGGCGATCTTATCCGGCGTGGTTTCCATCGCTTCGGCCAATTCTTCTTCGGTCGGCTCGCGTCCCAATTCCTGAGTCAACTGCATCGAGATACGGCGCAGCCGGTTGATCTGATCGCCCATGTGCACCGGCACGCGGATGGTACGTCCCTGGTCGGCTACAGCGCGGCTGACCGCCTGCCGTATCCACCAGGTAGCGTAGGTGCTGAACTTATGTCCACGACGATACTCGAATTTGCGCACAGCGCGAATCAGCCCGATGTTGCCTTCCTGAATCAGGTCGAGGAAGTGCACGCCGCGCCCGATATATTTCTTCGCCACGCTGATCACCAGGCGCGAGTTGGCCCGCACCAGATATTCCTGGGCCGCCTGCCCATCGGCAACGATAGCCTCCAGCTCGGCGCGTTCCTCTGGCGAAAGGGAATCACCCAGCTCGGCGAGCTGCTGAGCCGCGATCTGCCCGGCCTCCATGCGCTTGGCCAGCGCCACCTCTTCCTCAGCAGTCAGCAGAGGGACGCGCCCCGCTTCTTTCAAGTATAGTCCGACCACGTCGTCGGTTTCCAGCGCCTGACGGTAACCGGCATCCTCGATCAGGTCTTCGATCAGGGCGCTGGGATCGAGCAGTTCCTGTTCTGGTTCGGCCTCTTCCTCTTCGGCAGGAAGCGCGGGCGCGGCCTTGGCCGGGGAATCCGGCAAGACCTCAATGCCAGCTTCGCTGAGGGCATCGAGCAATTCTTCCAGCAGGTCCAGGTTGTGTTCCAGGGCGGGCAAGCGCGTCAGGATATCATCGTAGGTGATGTATCCCTGGCGTGCGCCCTGTTCGACCAGTTCCTGCCAGAGTGGCGATCCAGGGGTGATGGACGAATGTTGCACTTTGGTCAAGGTCATGTTGTCAGTAGTCTGCCCTTTGCACAAAAATACCCTACCGCCAGCGGTAGGGTGTCTGTGATGGTCTCCCAGGGTGGGGAACCATCTCAGGGAGCAGGCGATGCTGCTTGTGTCTCCGCTGGCGATTCGTCAAGCACCGGAGCGACGAGCACAGGGTCGTCAAGGATAGCGAGAATCATGTCCACGGTCTGCTTGCGAATCAGGTAAATGTGCTGGTCACCCTCACTGTGGGCGTATCCATAGTATGCCACATTATCCGGATTTGCGTTACCGATCTCGATCAACGCTTCGTAGGCGCGCCCATCGGCATCGCGCACCCGGAAACGGATGCGATACGCTGGCGTGGGGGCCAGCCCATAGCGCGTCAGGTTGTCCGCAGTGGCCTCGTACTGGTCGAGTGCGGCCAGCGCCATGGCCGCTCCTGCTGCGTTTTCGACAGCGACCTGAGCGATCGCATCTGCGCCTACCGCCTGCTGGGCGCCAGCGATTTCCGGAGCATACCACAATCCGTCTGGCTGGCGCATCAGCAAAATGCCCCTGCCTGTGCTGACATCCAGCACTTCCAGACCGTCAATTTGGGTCGGGTCTCGCAGGGAAGGGAAGAGCCGAAATGCCCGACTCTCCTGCAGGGCAGTTGCGGTAGCGCGCAAGGATTGCTGCTGAGCCGCCGGATCATCGAGCATCAGGCGCATCAACATGACAACGGCCAGGACGAGCAGCAGTGCATATCCCATGCGTTGGGAGACCACTGTAGACCTCCCCCGTGACGCGCGCAATCCCTTATTATAGCTTAATGTTGACGATACCACCAGACCAATCCGCCAGTGATCAGCACGGCTCCTGGCAACAGCAACATGGTGATGACGGCGATGGTGTTGCGTTCCTCGGCGGAGATGGTCAGGGTGAGCAGGGTAGGGTCGTTCACTGGTGTGAAGCTGACCACCTGCGAAAAGCCGGTGAGCCAATCAATCACGTCTGTCCACAGGAAGACGTTGCCAGGAATCTGTTTGACGTATTCGTTCTTGAAGATATCGGAGTCGCCCAGGATCACCAGGCGGGGTTGAACTTCGCTCTGGAATTCGAGCTGTCGGCGCACCGTGACGCCGACCAGCAGCGGGCCGGGCCTGTCCTCCTGGGGATCGTAGGCAATGCGCCCGGCCAGGAAATCATCGAGCGCTGTCTCAGCATACGATAGCTCAGATGTGAACAACAATGGCTCGCGCACATAAGCATTTTGGCGCTCGCTGGGCGTCTCGACGACTTCGAGCGGGCGCACGAAACGGCTGTAGATTGGCTCGTCGCGCACGTCGTTCATGATGGTATGCGGGGCAATGGAGTTGAGAATCGGTATCCACTCGCTGCCGTTGACCAGTTCTGGCTTGGTTTCGATCACCAGCGCGTCGAGCGCCCGCACGCCGAACTCGTCCCACAGGTAAGCAGCCAGCGGGCCGTCCGCGCGCAGGAAATCGTTGCCTGGCGCGCCGCTGATGGCGGCTTCTACCTGCGGCGGGTCTACGAAAATCCCCACTCTGCCGCCTCTTGCCAGATAGGCGGCCAGCCGATCCACTTCGGGCTGCGTGAAATCCTGCCACGGGCCGACGATCAGGACGGCGTCGGCGTCATCCGGGACGCCCTCCACCTGTGCCAGGTCGAGCGTGGCTACGGCGATCCCCTGACCATCGAGGCTCACGAAAAGGCGGGAGATGCCATCGTCGTTGGCCTGAGTCAGATCGCGCTCGGCGTGACCGACGGTGAAATACACCTTGAAGGCACCTGCCGAAACGATCGTCTTCAGGCCGGTGGTGATATCGCGCTCACTGGCACTGCCCAGGTAGAGGGTGAAGTAGCGGGTTTGCACTTCGCCTTCGGTGACCGTGTCGCGGGGACGTGGCTCGCCATTTTCATCGAGCAGGGTGAGCAAGAAACGCCCGTCAAAGTCGGCCTGGTAACCGTAGCGCTCGGCGAGGTCGGGGCGCTCATCGGGGTCAATGTATTGCACCTCGATAGCGCCATCTCCCGCGGCGACATACTGGCGCAGCAACAGATCGGCGGACTCCTCCTCGCGCAGCTTGCTGCGGCTGAAGAAGCCCACGATGCGCACCCGGAAGCCGCGCGCCTTGAGCTGTTCGATGGTTTGCAGAGAGGGGGGATTGAGCGTGTAGCGCTGCACGGCGGTCAGATCGGCAGTGAGGTTGGCCTGGTCTGCCAGGACGTAGGCATAGGCGACAGCGCCCACGAAGACGATGGTGACCAGAACGCTGGTAGTGCCATAGCGCGTCTGCCGACCGGTCAGCCAGGCGCGCAGTTCATCGGGCGCGGCCATCATCCAGGCGATCAGTGCCGCAGCGCCAAGCAGCACGCAGGCAAAGACGCCTGCGGTGATCTCATTGAGGATCAGCCCGATCAGGCCACCGGTGATCAGCAAGAGTACACCCAGTACGCCAGCCCAACCGGCAAAGACCTGACGCCAGGGCGATCGGACCCGTTCCATCAGCGCCACCTCCGCGATTCGAGCACGCGCGTGCTGATGAACAATGCCACCACGATTAGCCCGATGAAGAAGACCACGTCTTCGAAGCGGATGACACCTACCAGAAAGGAAGTAGCATAGTGTGCCTGCAGACTCAGTTCGCGGATGGCCTGGGCCACTGGGCGGCTCTGGATAACGTGCCCGGCATAGTCGCCCAGCCACAGGACGAACAATGCCGCCATGCTCAAGAAGCCAGCGATGACCTGATTCTCGGTCAGTGCGGAAAAGAGCAACCCCAGGGCCAGCGTCGCCCCGCCGAAGAGCCAGATGCCCAGATAGGCGGTGATCACCGGCCCGATGTCCAGGTCGGGGCTGATGGTGTAGGGCTTGGCCGTGGTGATGGCCAGCCAGATGGCCTGGTAGACCAGCGTGAGGGCCAGAATCGCAGAGTAGTACAGCCAGGCTCCCAGGAACTTGCCCAGCACAATGTCTCCGTCGCGCACTGGCAGAGTGAGCAGCAGTTCCAGCGTGCCTTCGCGCGCCTCTTCGGCGAACAGGCGCATGGTGAGCAGTGGGGCGAAGAAGATAGTGAAAAAGCCGAACGCCCCCAACACAGCCGCGCCGTCGGGCGGGAGCCGGCCTGCCCGCTGCGCCAGGTCTACGTTGAATTGCCAGCCGGTGAGCACCAGAATGGCGAAAGCAACCAGGTAGGCGATCGGCGAGGTGAAGTAATGTGCCAGTTCACGCCTGGCAATGATGCTCACGTTACGCATGATGGCGACCCTCTCGCGGAGCGTCCAGGCTGACGGTCAGTTCCAGGAAGATTTCTTCCAGCGTCACGGCCCAGGGGCGCATTTCCAGCAGAGGTAGCCCGACGGCAACGATCGCCGCGGCTACCGCCGGGCGCACGTCGTCATTGGGGCGCGTGCTGAGCAGGTATCCGTCTGCGGTCGGTTCCACAGCGGTCACACCGCGCACGGCGGACAGCACGCGCACGACATCAACGCCGGGTGGCGCTTTGCCCACCCGCACATACAGACGACTGCGGCGGCTCAGGCTGTCGCGCAGGTTGTCGGGCGTGTTCTCGGCGACGATACGCCCGCGATCAATGATGATCACCCGGTCGCAGAGTTGTTCGGCTTCGGAGAGGATGTGCGTGCTCAGCAAGATTGTATGGGTCTGACCGAGCTGGCGGATCAGACGGCGCAGGTCTTGCACCTGATGCGGGTCCAGACCAATGGTCGGCTCGTCGAGAATGAGCACAGGGGGATCGTGCAAGATGGCCTGGGCCAGTCCCAGCCGCTGCTGCATCCCCTTGGAAAGGCTGCGGATGAGGTGCCCGGCGCGTTCGCGCAGCCCGACCAGTTCCAGCACTTCGTCTATGCGCGTCCGCAGGTGCTCGACCTGGCGAAGCTGACCGAGGAACTTCAGGTAGCCGCGCACGGTCATTTCGCGGTAGAGCCGCACCGTCTCTGGCAGGTAGCCGACATGCTGACGCACCGCGAGCGAGTCCTCCAGCACATCGAAGCCTGCCACACGGGCGCGCCCGCTAGTAGGGGGCATGTAGCCGGTGAGGATGCGCATGGTCGTGGTCTTGCCCGCGCCATTTGGCCCCAGAAAGCCCACAATCTCGCCCTGGCTGGCAGCAAAGCTGATGTGGTCCAGGGCCAGGAAGCGCCCGTATCGCTTGGTGAGGCCCTCTACCTCGATCATGCGGTTCATCGCTCACTGGCTCCGAAAGGTAGACATTCAGGCTGGCGGCAGGTGCGGTTGCAGCGGAGGGGCCGTGACGATATCCAGCAGGGCGCGGGAGAGCACCAGGTCATTGATAGAGCGCCATGTCCAGCCCTCAACCTGAGGCAGGGGCGCGCTGACCGGGCACTTGAAGGTGTAGTAGAGAAACACGTCGTAGGGAAGGGCGGCCAGCGCCGTATGGTGCGGGGCGCTCTCCGGGAAACGATCGTCAACGATGGCTTCCACAGCCACTGTCGTGCCGAGGAAGGCTTCCAGATGCTCAGCCAGGTGATCGGCGGGGCTGCGGTCACCAGATACAGGGAGCGGGAATGTCGGGAGCGTGATTTCTGGCACGCGCTCAGATATCAGGATGCGCTCTCCATATACAAGCAGCGCCGATACTGCGCAGTGGAAGCGTGGCCGCGACAGCACCTGAACATCCCCTGCCGCTCCGCCACGCCGCCGGACGCGCTCGCTGATGATGATCTGCCGCAGGTGCTCGGCGGCTGGCTCGACCACATCATTGATCACCAGATAGTCGCAGAAGCGCGCGTAGGCCATCTCGAAACGGGCGCGGGTCAGGCGTGCCCTCAGTTCCTGATCAGAGACGTTGCCACGCATCCGAATGCGCTCGGCCAGCACGTCCATGCTGGAGGGCGACACGAAGATGAGCACCGTGTTGTCTGGGTAGTCAGCGCGGATATCCAGCGCCCCCAGACATTCGATGTCCGCGATCAAATCCTGGTCGGCGGCGAACGCTCTCTCGAGGGTCTGGCGCGGTGTGCCGTACCAGTCGCCCTGATGCACATTCTTGTATTCGACGAGTTCGTCGCGGGCGATCATGCGTTGAAACTCGTCGTGCGACACAAAAAGATGCTCTTTGTGTTGCTGTTCACCCGGACGCATGGCACGGGTGGTGGCGGTGGCCAGTTGGGGCAGGTCGTCGAAGTGCGGTTGCACACGGCGCATCAGGGTATTCTTGCCTGCGCCAGAGGGGCCGACCAGGATGAAAAGCAATCCGTCATTGGGCATGGCGATCCTCAGCCGCATGAGATAGAGCCGTCAGGGTGTTGCAAGTGTAACATGGCTTTGGCAGTTCCTCACAAACAAGGGGGAGACCTCACCAGGAAGCCTCCCCCCTGCCACAGGCTCGCGGCCAGGGCCGGAGCCTTTAGTCCGCTACGACAATGTCGTCAATGTACCACCCGTCACTGACGCTCGTATTGACACGCGCATCGAGACGGAAGCGGATGTTGATCTGACGACCGCGATAGGCGCTCAGATCAATGAAGCGCTTGGTCCAGGTGGTATCCGTGCCGGAGGCCGACCAGACGGTCGTCCAGGTAAAGCCCTCGTCGGTCGAAACTTGCACGTAGACCCAGTCGCCGGTGCCGAGCTTGCGGGTGTCCCAGAAGGTCAGGGCGGGGTTGCCGCTGGCGGGCATGATAATCATCCCTTCCAGAGTGGTGGACATGTCGCTGAGGTGCGCATAGTTGATCGAACCGTTGATGCTGTCGTGGAAGACGCGCCCCTGGAAACCGAAGTCCACCTGCACGCGGGCATCACCGGTCGACTCGTAGTACTCGACGATGACCGTATGGAAACCTGCGTTCAGGGTGATCGAGCCGGTCGTCGGGTTGGATCCCGAAGTCCAGCCACGGTCGCCCCAGTAGGCGGCTGTCCAGGTCCAGCCGTTGGGATAGTTGGGATCGGTATCGGGATCGCCGGGCGGGTCAACGATGATGCGGATGCCATCGTCGGAACGGGCCTCGATGTACAGTTGCGTGTTGTCGTTGGCGATGCTGATCTGCCGCGTCCAGCGCACGATGAAGTAGTTGTTGCTTGGCAGGGTGGGGTCACCCGGGTTGTCTGGCGCAGGACGACCCGAACCCCAGTTGAAGTTGATCTCTGGCTCGTTGAGCTTGGTGAAGCGATATTCGCCAGAGTCAATGCGCCGGTTCGAGTTAGTGTCGGCGTAGTACTTGCCGGTCCAACCGCCAGGCCCCAGCGCGCTGCCGCTGCCGATCATGCGGAAGAGCGGTACCCGGTTCCAGGTGCCATCGAAGACCCAGTAGTTGTTGTCGAACTCGACGTTTTCGTTGAAGGGCAGGGGATGCAACGGTTCGATGCCATTGCGATCCACGATAGACACATCGTCCAGCCACCACCCTTCGGCCACGCTGGAGCTGTTGGCCGCGTAGAGGCGGAAGCGCAGTCGAATCACGCGGTTCGGAGCGCCTGCCGTGGGAATGTACGGGCGCAGATCGAGCTGACGCCGATCCCACGAGAGCGTCGTGGTATAGACTTTGCGCTCCTGCGTGAAGTCGCGCCAGCCCTGCCAGGTGACGCCCCCATCGTCGGATACATTGACCTCGACCAGGGCGTAGTCGCGATAGTTGAGGTTGAAGGCTTCCCAGTAGTACAGGGTCGGCTTGACGGTGCCGGCCAGGTTGACGATGCCCTTCAGTTCCAGGATGGCATTGGACTGATGCAGATAGTTGGTGCCCACGCTGTCGGAGAAAGCTTTGTTCTGGTGCGCGTTCTCGGTGGAGATGCTCCACGTGCCGCCCACGTACCAGTTACCGTCTCCGGCCTCGAAATTGTCGCTGAAGCCGACGGTCCGCACCGGCTCGTTGCGCTCCTGGAAGCAGATATTGTCCAGCCACCAGCCATCCTCTACCGAAGAACTGGTTGTAGCGTCGAGGCGGAAGCGGATGTTGATGGCCTGTCCTCTGTAGGCCCGCAGGCTGATCACCTCGCGCGTCCAGGACAGGACGGTATTGTAGCCGCCATCGTTGACCGCCGAGCTATGATAGCCTGCTGGCAGGCCGCCATACAGGAAGCGCCACACCTGTTGCCAGGTCTCACCGCCATCGGTGGACACCTCCACGTAGAGGTTGTCACTGTAGGCCAGGTCCCACTGGTGCCAGAAGACCATTTCCGGGTCGGTGCTGGTCAGCAGGTTGAGCTTGGGGGACAGTTGCAGCGTGCTGTTGGAAGCGTCGGCATAGTTGGCCGCAGGGCTGTCTGACCAGAAACTGGAGCCTTTGTAGGGCTGAATAGTCTGCGGCTGATTGGGGTTGTAGTCAAAGCCGTTGACGACGGTCCAGGAACCGCCCGCGATCCAGCTTCCGCCTCCCCCTTCCATGCCATCACACCAGTTGGGGTAAATGAAGGCGCTGGGTTCGTTGCGTATGGCAAACTGATCGATCCACCAGCCATCGGCCACCCGGCTGTCGCTGCGCGCGTCGAGCCGGAAGCGGAAGTAAATCTGCTGGCCGACGTAGCTGCTGAGCGAGATGATCACCTGCTCCCAGGCGGCATTGATGGCACGGCGGGCCAGGTAAGTACCGCTGGGCAGGGCCGTCCAGGTCTGCCGGTCGGCGGAGACTTCGACGTAAATAGCGTCTTCGTAGGTCAGGTTGTAGCGATGCCAGAAGACGATCTCCGGCATGGTCACCGCAGGATCGGCCAGGTCTATGACGCCATCGAGTTCGAGCGTGCTGTTAGTGCCGTGCGTATAGGTGGTGCCGGGACTGTCCGACCAGGCCAGCGAGCCGGTATAGGCGCTCTCGTTGCTGCGCGCCCAGGTGCCGCTGGGATACCAGTGGGAGATGCCTTCCATGTCGTCCTCGAAGCCCACGGTGTAGCGGCGCAGCACATTGTTTTGCACGGAGATGTTGTCAATCCACCAGCCGTCGGCGGTGCCACTGGCGGTGGAAGCGTCCAGCACGAAGCGTAGCTCGATCACCTTGTCCTTGAAGCTGCGCCCGCCAAAGTTGGTCAGGTCGAAGACCTGGCGCATCCAGGTGAGGTCAGTGCTGTTGAAGTGGACCGTGACGTCCACCCAGTCGGTGGTACCGGCCTCGCGGATGCCCACCCTGGCATACGTGCCGCTGGCCAGGTTGTAGCGATCGTAGAACTCCAGTTGCGGGTTGGGCGCACCGATCAGGTTGATCGTGCCGCGCAGGGTCAGGATGCAGTAGGAGCCGGAGTCGTAGTAACGACCGGGGCTATCCGACCAGGCGCTGGGCGGGCTGAAATAGGCTTCGTCGGAGAGCGCCCAGCCGCAATTGCCGCGATCCAGTTCGATCTGCTCGGCCAGTTGCAGGTAGAGTTGCGCAGCGCCGCCCGTGTCTACCCATTCGACGACGATCTGATGCAGACCGGTAGAAGGGGGAGTATAAGCGCGTTCGAACCAGTTGGTATCGGTGGTATTGGTCCAGGTAGCCGGATCGCCAATCTTGGGCACATCCTTGTCCACCGCAATGACCCCGTCTACCCACACCCGCACGCCGTTATCGCGTGAGATGCGGAAGACATAGGGCTTGTTTTCCAGATAGACGGTGGACTTGAAGCGGGCGTAGAAGTTCTCTGACACCGCTGCGTTGGGCTTTGCGCCGCTGGCATAGTAGAAGGCAAGCGAGGGATAGGTGGTTCGCCACACGCCAGTCCCGTCGGCCATGCCACTCATGTCGTTGTACCAGGTGGTGTAGTTCCAGAACTCCGCATTCCAGCTAGCGCTGGCCAGGGGGTCGGCGGTATCAATCAGGAAGACATTCAGCAGGGCCGAACCAGAGGTGTCCACAAACTCAACGACGACCTGATGCGTGCCCGCTGTCGCCGTGAACTTGCGGTCGAACCAGGTCTCCTTGATCTGATCCTGGCTCCAGTCCACCCAGGTGGCCGGGTCGCCGACGTTCGGCACGTCCTTGTCCACGACGAGCTGACCACCGACCCAGATACGCACGCCGTTGTTACGCTGAATGCGGAAGGTGTATTCTCTCGCCTGAAGGGTAACCGTGCTCTTGAAGCGGGCGTAGAAGTTCTCGCTGGTGCTGGGATTGGGTTTGACACCAGAGGCGTAGTAGAAGTTAAGCTCTGGCAGAGTGGTGCGGTAGACACCTGTGCCGTCTGCCATGGAACTCATGTCGTTGCGCCAGGTGGTGTAGTTCCAGTATTCCGCCTGCCAGGGATTGGTGATCAGGTCCTTGAAGTCGTGCTCGAAGGTATTCGGATTATCGCCAGTGTCGTCGAAAGGATAGCCCCACTCGGCATCCGTGGGCGTCGGGCTGGGGCCTGGAGTAGGCGTGTTGGTGGGCAGCGGCGAAGGCGTGATGTCCGTTGGTGTGGGCGACGGGCCGGGGGTGCGGGTAGCCGTGGGCGGGGCGGGCGTGTTGGTGATCAGGCCAACGTTCTCCGGCGTGTAAGAAGCGACGGCGGCGACCTGCGTCCAGAACTCGTCGGCGGAGAGCGTGTCGCGCGGCTCGATCGTCCCCCCCAACAGGTTGTAGACCGTGTTGCTGAAGACATTGCCGACTGCCGGGCCGGTGATGGTCAACACGGCGACCAGGGCGAAGACCACCAGCAACAGGATGAGCACATATTCGATCAGTGCCTGGCCGCGCGACTTCGGCACGGCGCGGCTGCGTCCGCTCTGGCTGTGCCGCCCCCATCGTTTCTTCAAGTTGGCGAGAAGGACAAACATGGGACGTTTTCCTCCTGAACCGTCTTGCAACGCGCCCGACCGCCAGTTCCAGTCATTGCTCAGGGCGGGACATGCGTCGCCACAGGCCTGCTACCCCTATCTGTTATAGTACCTGAGTCTGCCTTTTGAGGGGATGCGGTTTTGTAGAAGAGTTGTCGGAAATCATTGACAAATAGTGCAGCAATGGTGCCGCCCGTCACTGGTCGGGACGGCTGGCTCGTGTTAGGCTCATAGCGGATCACGGTGCGCCAGAGCATCAACGCACACGACGAGGCAGCGCTCGCCGGTGAGACGACCTGACCGGAAAGCAGGAGATATTTGTAGAGAAAGGCAAAAAGGACCTATGACTGCCAAGATCATTGATGGGAACGCAGTAGCCCGCCGTATGCGAGGTGAAATCGCCGAAGCCGTGGCGCAGATGAAAGAAAAGCACGGTGTCGTGCCGGGCCTGGCAACCGTGCTCATCGGCGACAACCCCGCGTCGCACAGCTATGTCCGCATGAAACGCAAGGCGTGTGCCGATGTGGGCATTGAGTCGTTTCCGCATGAGCTACCGGGGGATGCCAGCCAGGAGGAGGTCGAGGCACTGGTACGCCGGCTCAACGAAGACCCGCGTGTGCATGGCATCCTGGTACAGTTGCCGCTACCCCGCCATCTGGACGAGGAGCGCATCCTCAGCCTGATCAGCCTGACCAAGGACGTAGACGGCTTTCATCCTGTCAACATCGGGCGGCTGGCTATGAAAGGCCGCGAGCCGTTGTTCATCCCCTGCACGCCGCATGGGGCGATCGTCCTGCTGGAAGAGGCGGGGACGCAGTTCGAGGGGGCCAACGCGGTCGTGCTGGGGCGCAGCAACATCGTGGGGTTGCCAGCAGCCATGTTGTTGATTCATCGCAACGCCACCGTCACAGTGTGTCACAGCCGCACCAGAGACCTGCCCGCTGTCTGCCGTCAGGCCGATATTCTGATCGCCGCCGTAGGGCGTCCTGAAATGGTGCGGGGTGACTGGGTGAAACCGGGCGCTTACGTCATTGATGTCGGCTCCAACAAAGTGGATGATCCTGCCAGCGAGAAAGGCTATCGCTGGGTGGGCGATGTGGCCTTCGACGAGGTGAAAGAGGTCGCCGGGGCGATCACGCCGTCACCGGGCGGTGTCGGGCCGATGACCATCACCATGCTGCTCAAGAACACGGTCCGCGGGGCCGAACTGGCCATTTCCGGCGCGGTATGAGGAGTTCGCACGAAATAAGGTAGACTTTTGGGGGCGTGTGTAGCAGAGGCACTTGAGAGGCGCTGGAGCACACGCCCACCTTTGTTTGAGGGAAAAAGATGGCGACTTTGCTGATCAAACACGCCCTGGTCCTGGTCACCATGGATGAGGAGCGCCGCGAAATCCCTGACGGGGCGCTGTTCGTCCGCGACAATGTGATTGAGGCGGTAGGGCCGACCCGCGATCTGCCCTCGCACGCTGATGAGGTGATCGACCTGAGCGGCCATGTGGTGTTGCCAGGGCTGGTCAACACCCATCATCACATGTATCAGTCGCTCACACGGGTGATTGTGGATGGGCAAAACAAGGAACTGTTCGGCTGGTTGCGCTCGCTCTACCCGATCTGGGCGCGGCTGACGGGGGAAGCGGTCTATATCAGCGCGAAACTGGCGGCGGCGGAACTGATTCTGTCTGGATGCACTACTTCCAGCGATCACCTGTACATCTTCCCGAATGACGTCACCCTGGACGACGAGATCCGCGGCGTTCAGGAGACCGGACTGCGCTTTCACGCCACGCGCGGCAGCATGAGCGTGGGCGAGAGCAAGGGCGGCTTGCCGCCGGATCGTGTGGTCGAGCGGGAGGATGATATCCTGGCCGACAGTCAGCGAGTGATTGAGGCCTATCACGACAACAGTCGCTATGCCATGCTGCGCATCGCTCTGGCCCCGTGTTCTCCCTTCAGCGTCTCGCGCGACCTGATGCGCGCCTCGGCGGAACTGGCGCGCAGCTATTCAGGAGTCCGCCTGCATACTCATCTGGCTGAGACGCAACCGGACGTAGCCTACAGCCTGCAGATGTTCGGCCTCAAGCCGGGCGAATATGCCGAAGACGTGGGCTGGATTGGCCCGGACGTGTGGCACGCGCACTGCGTACACCTGACCGACGAAGCGCTGGATCGTTTTGGTCAGACGGGCACTGGCGTGGCGCACTGCCCGGCCAGCAATGCCCGCCTGGCGAGCGGAATCGCCCGCGTGCGCGAGATGCTGCAGCGCGGCGTGCCGGTGGGACTGGGCGTAGATGGTTCGGCCAGCAACGACAGCGGGCATCTGCTCAACGAGGCGCGCATGGCGCTACTGATGCAGCGCGCGTTGACGCAAGACCCAGCGGTGATGACCGCGCGGCAGGCGCTCGAACTGGCGACACTGGGTGGCGCACGGGTGTTAGGCCGCGACGACATCGGCGCGCTCAAACCCGG
>AMZC01000329.1_pt1 | contig 23871 bp, 16 predicted proteins | sample 948551 | NCBI WGS metagenome assembly AMZC01 (sample SAMN01120625, study PRJNA171369) | bioreactor sludge metagenome | biome: sludge; isolation source: anaerobic thermophilic cellulolytic sludge from lab reactor | place: China: Hong Kong, Shek Wu Hui wastewater treatment plant | collected... | reverse complement strand
CGCGGCGCTGGCCGAGATGGTGGCCCGCCTGACGGTGGGCAAGAAGCGCTATGCGGAGGTCGAGCAGACGATGCAGGCGGTCGCTGCGGCTGCCGCCGACCTGCGCGCGCGTCTGCTGGCCGCCATAGACGAGGACGTGGCCGCCTTCGAAAAAGTCCTGGCTGCCTCGCGCCTGCCGAAAGACGATCCTCACCGTCCGCAGGCCCTCCAGGAAGCGATGAGGCACGCGGCGGACGTGCCGCTGGAAGTGGCGCGGCTGGCCCTGGAAGCGATGCGCCTGGCGGGGCAGGTCGCCGCGCAGGGCAACGTCAACGCGGCCAGCGACGCGGCGACGGCGGTGTTCATGGGGCTGGCTGCCGTAGAGGGTGCGGCGCTGAACGTGCGCATCAACGCTGCCGCGTTGGACGATCCGCAGTTGGCCGCGCGCTACCGTCGCGACGTGACGGCGCTGGTGGAGGCGGCGCGGGCACTGCGCGAGTCCATCTTGCAGACGGTCGAGGCGCGCGCAGCTCTGGCCTGATGCGACAGAGTGCTGCAGGCGGGTTCGCCTCGGTAGCATGCTGAGCCGGACTTGGGATCAGAAAGCACCGCAAAGATCGCAGAGGTCACAGAGCAAGACACAGAGTTGTTGACTTGCTTTTTTCTCTGCGGTTCCCTGTGTCTTTGCGGTTCAGCGCCACTGCTCGCAAATGAGGGCTGGGCCTTTGTCAGTGGCAGGGGTACGGGGAATCAGGGGCGTTGTGCTAGACTCTCTATGTTCTTTCTCCGTGCCCTCAGCAATATATGGCGACAGCGGCTGCGGGCATGGCCGGTAGAAAGGGAACGCTTGTTGGCGACGATCTCACACGTAGGGCGGCTGCTGGCCGTGACAGTGCTGTTGAGCCTGGCGACCGCCTGCCAGGCAGACGGCGGCGCAGCCCCCACCATGGCTCCCTCACCGACGACCGACACGTTGGGCACGGCCATCGCTTTCCAGGCGCAGGCGACGCGCATCCCCACCGCGACGCCCTGGCCCTCGGCGACCGTCACCCCGTCCCCCTCCGCCACGCCGACCGCGACCGCTTCGCCGACTGTCACGCCGACATCGGCGGTGCTGCTGGTCAGCGCGCAGGCGACGCCCACCGCCTATCCGACCAACACGCCGCGCCCGACGCAGGTCGTCTTGCAGGCTGCCGAAAGCAGTGCGCCCGCCGCTGACACCTTCGATCAGACGGGCGAGCTGCGCGATCATTACTGGCTGGGACGGCCCTTCCCGCGCGACCCCAGCAACCATATCCGCGACTACGCCAGCCGCAACTATCCCTATGGTTCGACCGGCGGCGGACAGTTCCAGACGCATCACGGTATTGACATTCAGAATCCGCTGGGCACGGCGATTCTGGCGGTTGCCAGTGGCTGGGTGATCTACGCGGGCAGCGACTCGGTGATACAGTTCGGGCCGAGCACGGATTTCTACGGCAACCTGGTGGTGATCGAGCACGACCAGAAAGCGCCGACCGGCGAGCCGCTCTATACGCTCTATGGGCATATGATGCGGGTGGACGTGCAGGCGGGGCAGCGCGTCGAGCAGGGGCAGAAGATCGGGCAGGTAGGCGCGACGGGCGTGGCCCTGGGCGCGCACCTGCACCTGGAAGTGCGCCTGGGCAATCCCTACGACTATGGCCGCACCTACAACCCCGATCTGTGGATTCGCCCCTGGCCCACGTATGGCACGCTGGCCGGACGCATCACCGACGCCTACGGCCATCGCCTGTACGATGTGGCCATCACCATTCAGTCGGACAGCGGCCCCAGCCGCACCGCGTATTCTTACGCCGACGACACGGTCAACCCCGACCCGTATTATGGCGAGCACTTCACCTACGCCGACCTGCCCGCGGGCGAATATCAGGTGTTGGTGCGCAAGAACGACGTGTTGCGCTTCAAGGGCACGGTGACCGTCGAGGCAGGGCGCACGAACTGGATTGACATCCGCCTGAACTGAAGAGTAGTGATCAGTTCACAGTGATCAGTGGTCAGTTGTCAGTTGTCAGTGGACAAAGAAAAGAGCGCCCCGCTGCACAGCGAAGGCAGGGGGCGCTTTCTGTTTCGATAGCGCTGGAGCGGGATAGCGCTACGCTTTGGCCAGGGCGCGGTAGGCGCGGATGTAGCCCATGCCCCACTCGTCGTGACCCAGCATCAGGTCAATGGCGCGGATCGCCAGCCCGTTGGTGAGCGGATTGCAGATCGGCGCGTTGACGCCTTCGTGTGCCAGCAGCGTCAGGAACACAGTGTTGAGCACTTCGCGTTCGGGCATCCCGTGCGATACGTTGCTCGCGCCCGCTGTCATGTTACAGCCGAAGGTTTGCCGGATCAGGCGGGCGGTCGCCAGGGTCACCGCGCCGGCAGTGTGATCGGCGCTGATGGCCATCACCAGCGGATCGAAGAGGATGTCCTCCGGCTTGATGTTCAGTTTGGCCGCCTCATTGAGGATGTTCTCCGCCACGCGCAGGCGCGCCTCCGGCGTGCCGGGGATGCCGCTATCGTCCATGCACAGCGCGATCACCGCCGCGCCATATTCGGCCACGATGGGCAGCACCGCTTTGAGCTTGGCCGTCTCGCCGTTGACCGAATTGACCAGCGCGCGCCCGCGAGCGGCTTTCAGGCCGGCTTCGAGCGCCGCCGGGTTGGCGGAATCAATGCACACGGGCAGGTCTACGGTGTCCTGTACCAGGCGCACGGCCTGCGGCAACAGCGCCACCTCGTCCACGCTGGCCGCCCCGACGTTGACATCCAGCACGCGCGCGCCCGCGTCTGCCTGAGCCTGGGCGTCGCGCGGGATGCGGCTGAGGTCGCCCGCCTGCAGTTCGGCGCTGAACGCCTTGCGTCCGGTGGGGTTGATGCGCTCGCCGATCATCACGATCGGCAGATCGGGGCCGATGATCACTTCGCTGGAGGGGCCTTTGAGCACAGTTTGCATGAGGATACTTCTCTCCTGTCAAAACAAGCCTGGAGGTGTGCCTGGGTGCGAAACACCCAGGGGCGTACTATCTCACCGCGGGCGAAGTGTACTGCGCCACTATGCCTCTGGCAAGGACAACCGGCTCACGGCGAAGGGAAACGCATCTTCGACAAGGGGGGAGACCAGGCAACAGGGAACTGACCTCACTCCGCCAGCACGTTGATCAGCAATGCTGCGATCACGCCCGGTATCCAGCCGGCGATGGTCAGGATGGTCACGACCAGGATCACGCCGCAGCCGCGATCCAGCACGCTCAACGGCGGAAACAGCACGCACAAAATCGCCCGAAAACAGCCCATCCCCTGCGCTCCTTTCCGCGTTGGCTGGAGTTTCTATCTCTTGATTACGGATGGCGCAACTCTCAGGTTGCGTTCCACGCCCGCCGTCAGACCATGTGATGCATCTGCAGCACGTCGCGATGCACGAAGGCCAGCGGTGCGCTCTGGGGTAGCGCTGCCTGGGGCGGAAAGAGCGGGAACACCTGTACGGTGGTCGCACCGATGAACTGCGCCCGCGAGGCAAAGGCGAATTCGCCGACCAGCACATCTGGCCCCATATGAAAGTCTCCCTGAATGCAGTAATGCGGCGTATAGATGGCCAGCCGTTCAGTGCGCGGCAACAGGCCCGTCTCTTCCTGCGGGAGGATAGTATCAAACAGGATGGCGTGACAGCTCCTCTTGGCCACGAACAACCCTTCGAGCTGCATGCTGCGGGCCGGATTACCCGGTTCCAGCCCATAGACGGTGACATTGTTCAGCGAGAAGGTGCCGCGCCGCTCGTCGTTGAGGTAGGTTTGCAGTGTGCCAATGACCGGCAGTTGCCCACGTACGACAAACCCCGGCAACAGGACATGCACCGCCACTGGTTTGGCTGAAGTGGTCTCAAACAGCCCCATGAGATACGCTCCTCTCCTGTGTCGCGGGTGATCGCCCAGATGCTTCCCATTGTACAGCAGGTGTGCCGGGCGTGCTGAGCGGGTCGCAAGGAGCTTTTCACCGCAGAGGACGTGGAGGAGACAGAGGAGAACGCAGACAGCCTGGCGATCAAGGTGCTCTGGGCCTTCTCTGCGATCTCTGTGCCTTCTGCGGTGAAGTTTTTTCGGTCTTCGCCGCGCATTTCGCGCTGCGCCCGCCCCGGCTATAATCGAGCGGAGGCATGGCAACGCATGGGGCAATTCGCGAGTACGACCACGATCTCTGTGCGGCGCACGACGCGCGTCTGGCGGCCCCTCAGGCTTGCGCTCGCCCTGGCGACGCTGTTCCTGGTCGGCGGCGCGCTGATGCTGGCGATCACCATTGTCCGCTATGGAGCGAGCGACCGCGCCCGCCCCGCCGACGTGATCGTGGTGCTGGGTGGCGGCGAGGCGGGCACGGTGCGGCGGGCGTTGCATGGCGCAGCGCTCTACCGGGCCGGTTACGCGCCTCATGTGCTGTGTACCGGCGGGGCCACCATCCCCGGCGGCGGCACAGAAGCCGCCCGCTGCGCCCAGGTGATGAGTGCGGAGGGCGTGCCCGCCGCTGCCGTGTGGCGCGAAGATGCCAGTCACAACACGGCGGAGAACGCCCGCGCGACGGCGGCGCTGATGGCCGCGCAGGGCTGGCGTGACGCCGTGCTGGTGAGCGACGATTTTCACCTGTGGCGGGCGCGTCGCCTGTTCGAACGGCAGGGCGTGCACGTCTATCCCAGTCCGGCGCAGCGCACCGCCGGCCCGCTCAGCGCCAGCGAGGAACTCTACGCCGTGTTGCGCGAGCTGGCCGCGTGGAGCTGGCAGGCACTGCCCGGTCACTGAGCACGGCGCGCGATCTCGGCGCGAAAGAGAGAAGGCTGTGGCCCGATTGCTGGTCGTCGAGGACGACGACGATCTGCGCTTCTTCTACCAGACAGCGCTGGCCCGCGAGGGACACGAAGTCGTCGGCGCGGCCAATGCCGTCGAAGCCATGCTGCGCCTGACCACGCAAGACTTCGATGCCGTCCTGCTCGATCTGCAACTGCCCGACATCCCTGGCAAGCGCGTGCTGGAGTTCGCCCGCGACGACGTGCGCCTGCGCGATGTGCCCTTTGCCGTCATCTCCGCCAACGACCGGATGCGCGACGAGATGCTGGCGCTGGGCGCGCGGGCCTTCCTGGTCAAGCCGGTGCCCATGGCGCGCCTGCGCGCCCTGGTGACCGAACTGCTCGGCGCTTGAGCGGATTCTCGCCCCTCTGGCGTAGGACAGCCGTTGTGCAGGCGTGTTTCTGTCTGCTGTTAACGGCCCTATAATGAAAGAGTAGCGCTGAATGTGGGGCCGGATTGCCCGCTCTCAGCCGCGCACTTCCAGCCAACAGAAACGGGCTGCACGTCCGACCGAGAAAATACCCCCCAAGGTTCTTTGTCCCCTGCGACGGGTGAGAGGAGATTTGGTGATGCGAGCGCGACGCTTTAGCTGGTGGATGTTGACGATCGCAGGGCTGGCAGTGCTGTTCCTGGCGGCTCTGCATTCCCCTTACGCCTGGGGAGAAGAAGGCGAAACCCTGCCGCCGCAGGTCTTCGACACCATGCCCCTGCCCGGCGAAGAATTGCCGCTGGAAGGGCCGGTGATCTTCTTCTTCGACCAGCCCATGAACCCACAGACGTTCCCCGCTGCCTTCAGCGTGGAACCTCAGGTCGAGGGTGCGCTGAGCTGGTCGGGCGACTTCAGCACGCTCACCTTCACCCCGTCCGCGCTCCTGGAGCGCGCTACAGAATATGCCTTCACCATTGACACCAGCGCGACTTCGGCGGATGGGGTGCCGCTGGCCGAGCCGTTCACGTTGACACTGCGCACCATCGGTTACCTGGAAGTGGCCGAAGTGCTGCCCGCTGATGGCTCGGAAGCGGTGGACACCGATACCGTGATCACGGTGATCTTCAACCGGCCTGTGGTGCCCCTGGTGACGGTCGAAGAGATGGCCAACCTGCCGCAGCCGCTGACTTTCGATCCGCCCGTGCAGGGCAAGGGCGAGTGGCTCAACACCTCGATCTATCTGTTCACGCCAGAGACAGAACTGAATGGCGGCACGCCCTACACCGTCACCGTGAGCGCTGGCCTGACCGACGTGACCGGCGGGGTGCTGGCCCAGGACTATAGCTGGACGTTCACCACAGCCCGCCCGGACGTGATCGAGATCGTGCCGGCTGACGGGGCAGAGGCGGTGTTGCTGGACTCGACCGTCACAGTGCGCTTCAGCCAGGCCATGGACGCAGCCTCGCTGGAGGCCGGCGGCTTCGTCCTGGAATACCTGGGGCCAGGGGGTGAGGATCAACCGACGCCGCCCGCCCCACAGGTCGTCGCCGGTTCCTTCGCCTGGGGTGACGCCGGGCGCACGCTGACTTTCACTCCCGCCGAGCGCCTGCAACTGGAGTCGGTCTATCGGGTGACGCTGGACGCCAGCAAAGCCCGCAGCACGACAGGCGCGCTCCTGCGCGAGAGCGCCATGAGTCAGTTCTTCACGGTTCCCTATCCGCGCATCGAGAGTACTTCGCCCGCCGATGGCGAGGTAGACGCGCAGCCGTATGGCGGCTTCACCATCTACTTCAATACGCCGATGGATTTGAAGTCGCTGGAAGACAAGGTGATCATCAAGCCGGAGCCGTGGCGCGAGTTCGATTCGTACTACTATGACTGGGACCACAGCTATCACCTGGCCTTCGACACCGAGCCGAGCACGGCCTATACCATCACCATCCTGCCCGGTATGCAGGACAAATACGGCAATGTGATCGAGGAAGGGCTGACGGTCAGCTACACCACTGCCGCCTATCCGCCCGAATTGAGCATTCAGGCTCCCTGGCGCGTGGGCATGTACAGCAGCCACAACCCGGCCACGCGCGTCTTTGTCACACACCGCAACGTCTCGCGGCTCGACCTGCGCCTCTATCGCCTGTCGCTGCCTACCCTGGCCGAACTGACCGGCCCCAGGCAGTGGGAAGTGTGGGATACGTTCACCCCCGCGCCCACTGACCTGCTGCGCCGCTGGACGGTGGATGTCTCCGGGCAGCCGAACGAGTTGCGCTATGAACTGCTATACATCTCCGAAAGCGGCCCCAGCGGCATCGAGAACATCGAATGCCTGGGCGCGCCGCCGACGCAGGTGATGGTCGGCGACGTGGTGATCGTCACCGAAGAAGACCCGCGCCCGCTCAACATCCGCGCCGAGCCGAACCTAGCCGCGCAGCGCATCGCGCAGGCCAACCCTGGCGAGACGATGCAGATCACCGGCGGGCCGCTGTGCGAGAGCGGGTATCTGTGGTGGGAAGTGCGCCTGGACAACGGCATCACCGGCTGGGCGGCGGAAGGCGACCAGAGCACCTATTTCTTCGCGCCGTTGCTGGCCACCCCCATCGATCCCAACCGCCCTGGCACGACCCCCGCCGCGGATACGGACACGCCGCCCGCGCTGCCACCCGGCATCTACCTGCTGACGCTGACTTCGCCGGAGACAGAAGGTCGCAGTGATCCGCTCCGGCATGTGCTGCTGGTGCAGTCGGTCAATATCACGCTCAAGTTCAGCCAGGATACGGCGCTGGCCTGGGTGACCGATCTGCAGAGCGGCGACCCGATCGCGGGCGCGCCGGTCGTCTTCTACAACCAGGAATTCAACCCGGTCGCCCGCGCGCTCACTGGCGAGGATGGCCTGGCAACGGCGACCATCCCCCGCCTGCAAGACCTCTACACCACGCTCTATGCCAGCGTGGACGAGGGCGCGTGGTTCGGCTTCGCCGTCAGCGACTGGTCGGAGGGGATGGACCCCTGGATGTTCGACGCCTGGGGCGACTACGCGCCCGAAGATTTCAGCGTCTATCTCTATACCGACCGTCCCATCTACCGCCCCGGTCAGCCGGTCTACTTCAAGGGCATCCTGCGCGCGCGCGACGATATCACCTACACCCTGCCCGCGTTGACCGAAGTGCCGGTGAAGGTCTACGACGACCGCGGCGAAGTGATCTACGACCAGGTGTTGCCGGTGACGCCGCAGGGATCGTTCAGCGGCGAACTACAGCTCGACCCCGAAGCGCCGCTCGGCTACTACCGCATCGTGGCCGAAGTCTCCAGCAACATCCGCGAGTCGTTCGATGTCAGCTTCAGCGTGGCCGAATACCGCGCGCCAGAATTCCAGGTGAGCATGACGCCCGCCCAGGATCAGGTCGTGCAGGGCGACACCATCGAAGTGCTGGTGGAAGCGCGCTACTTCTTCGGCGGGGCAGTGTCCAATGCGGACGTCGCCTACAGCGTGCTGGCGCAGGACTACTTCTTCAGCTATAGCGGCGATCAGCCCGGCTGGTGGTCGTTCGTGGACGAGAACTACGATTTCTACGCGCCGGAATACTATGGCCCCTATGGCGAAGTGATTGCCGAGGGCGAGGGGCGCACCGACGAACTGGGCCGTTTCCTGATCGCGCTGCCCGCCGACCTGGGCGAGCAGGGCCGCAGTCAGACCTACACCATCGAGGCCCGCGTCACCGACGAGAGCGATCAACTGGTGGCGGGTCGGGCGCAGGTGGTGGTGCATCAAGGCCTGGTCTATGTGGGCGTGCAGCCGGAAGAATACGTCGGCTTCGCCGGACGCGAGACCAAAGTCAGCCTGCTGGCGGTGGACTGGGACAGCGCGCCCGTGGCCGGGCAGGAGATCGCCTACCGTGTGGTGGAGCGGCGCTGGTTCAGCGTGCAGGAAGAAGACGAGTTTGGCCGCACGACCTGGACATGGGAAGTGAAAGAGGAGCCGGTCGAAGGGGGCAGCGGCACCGTCACGACCGACGAAGAGGGGCTGGCGCAGATCGGCTTCGTGCCGCCAGTGGGCGGCGTCTACAAGGTCTATGCTACCGCCACCGACGCGGCGGGCAATCAGGTGCAGTCCAGCGCCTTCCTGTGGGTCAGCGGCGAGGAATTCGTCAACTGGCGGCAGGAGAACTCCAACCGCATCCAACTGATCGCCGACGCCGACGAGTACCAGGTGGGCGACACCGCCGAAATCCTCATCCCCAGCCCCTGGCAGGGGACGGCCTGGGCGCTGATCACCGTGGAGCGCGGCGACGTGCTGCATCACGAAGTGCTCAGGCTAGAGACCAACAGCACGGTCTATCGCCTGCCCATCGGCGAGGACTTCGCGCCCAACGTCTACGTCAGCGCGGTGCTGGTGAAAGGCGTAGACGAGCACAACCCGGTCGCCGCCTTCCGCATGGGCCTGGTCAAGCTCGCGGTAGATACCAGCCGCCTGGTGCTGAACCTGGAGGTGACGCCCAGCATAGATGTGGCGGCGGGCGAGTTCGCCGGGCCAGGCGACACGGTGGACTACACCATCACCGCCACCGACTGGCAGGGCAAGCCGGTCGCCGGCGCGGAGATCGGCGTCGGCCTGACCGACCTGGCCGTGCTGACCATCGCCCCGCCCAACAGTCAGCCGTTGCTCTCCTTCTTCTACTCCGAGCGCGGCCTGAGCGTGCGCACCGCCAGCGCGTTGACCATCAGCACCGATCAGGCCACGCAGCGCATCATAGACACGATCAAAGGCGGGGGTGGCGGCTATGGCGAGGGCGGCCTCTTCGAGGTGCGTCAGGAATTCGTGGACACGCCGCTGTGGGAGCCATTCGTCCTCACCGACGAGGACGGTCAGGCGACCGTCTCCGTCACCCTGCCCGACAACCTGACCACCTGGCGGCTGGACGCGCGCGCCGTCACCACGGGCGAGGACGGCCCGATGCTGGTCGGGCAGACCACCTTCGACCTGATCAGCACCAAGCCGGTGCTCATCCGACCCGGCACGCCGCGTTTCTTCGTCGTCGGCGACCGGGCGACGCTGAGCGCCGTCGTCAACAACAACACCGCCGCAGCCCTGCTGACCGAAGTCGCACTGGAGGGGACGGGCTTCCGCTTCGCTGAAGGCGTGTCGCCGGTGCAGCAGGTCATGGTGCCCGCCGGAGGCCGCGCCCGCGTCAACTGGCAGGTCGAGATTCTGGACGTGCCGGAAGTTGACCTGACCTTCTACGCCAACGCCGGCGACGGCCAGTACACCGACGCCAGCAAACCGCCGATCCTGGCTGGCAAACCGCTGCCCGTCTACAAATACGAAGCGCCGGAGACAGTGGGCACGGCGGGCCTGTTGCGCGGGCCAGAGGCGGGCAGCCGCACCGAAGCCGTGGTGTTGCCGCGCCGCTTCGACGTGACGCAGGGGCAGCTCACCATCCGCCTGGATCGCTCGCTGGCCGCGGCGACGGTAGATGGCCTGACCTGGCTGCGCAACTTCCCGCACTACTGCATCGAGCAGATCATCAGCCGCTTCCTGCCCAACGCGGTCACCCTGCGCACGCTGCGCGACCTGGGCCTGGACGATCCCGAACTGGCCGCGCACCTGGAGGTCGAGGTCGGCTATGCGCTGCAGCGGCTCTACGCGCAACAGCACACCGATGGCGGCTGGGGCTGGTTCGTGCAAGACCGGTCGAACCCGGTGGTGACCGCCTACGCGCTGATCGGCCTGGTGGAGGCGCAGCAGGCGGGCTTCACCGTGGAGCAGAGCGTGATCAACCGCGCCGCTGTCTACGTCACGCAGTCGCTGCGGACAATCCGCCCGCAGGAAGAACGATGGGTGGTCAACCGGCAGGCGTTCCTGCTCTACGCGCTGGCCCGAGCCGGTCGGGGCGACTTCCAGCGCGCCGTGTTGCTCTATGACGAGCGCGAAACGATGAGCCTCTACGCCAAGGCGTACCTGGCGCTGACCTTTCATCTGCTGGCTCCCCAGGACTCCCGCGCCGTGGAACTGGTCAACGACCTCAAGTCGGCACTGGTGGTCAGCGCAACGGGCGCGCACTGGGAAGAGGACTATCAGGACTGGTGGAACTGGAACACCGACACGCGCAGCACGGCGCTCGGTTTGCTGGCGCTGGTGGAGATCGATCCGCAGGCCGAAGTGCTGCCCAACGTCGTGCGCTGGTTGATGGTGGCCCGCGACGCCGATCACTGGGAAACGACTCAGGAGACGGCCTGGGCGTTGATGGCCCTCAGCCAGTGGATGGCCGTCACCGGCGAGCTATACCCGAACTACACCTTCGGCGCGACGCTCAACGGGGAACGGCTGGCGCTGGACGACAATACCGCCACGCCAGACAACGTCCGTCAGACGGAAACGCTGGTCGTGGAAGTGGCGCAGTTGCTGACCGACCGTGCCAACCGCCTGACGATCAGCCGGAGTGAGGGTGACGGCAATCTCTACTACACGGCCCATCTGAAAGTCTGGCTGCCCGTGCCAGAGATCGAGCCGCTCAATCGCGGGCTGATCGTCAACCGCAAGTACAGCCTGCTCGACGATCCAGAAGGCGCGCCCATCTCTTCGGCAGAAGTCGGGCAGCCGGTGCAGGTCACGCTGACCATCATCGCGCCCCACGACCTGCACTACGTGGTGATCGAAGACCCCATCCCCGCCGGCGCGGAGGCGGTCAACCCGAACCTGGAGACGGTGAGCGTCGTCGGCACGCAGCCGCGCCTGGATCGCGAGCGTCCGCTCAGCCGGGGCTGGGGCTGGTGGTGGTTCTCCAACATCGAGATGCGCGACGAAAAAGTGGTGCTCTATGCCACTTACCTGCCGCGCGGCACCTATCAGTTCAATTACGTGATCTACCCTGGCCTGGCGGGCGAGTACAACGTCATCCCGCCCACCGGCTACGAGTTCTACTTCCCGGAGGTCTACGGGCGTGGCGCGGGGACGCTCTTCACCATCACCGGTGGGGCGGAGTCCGACGCCCTGCAACCGGCGGAGGAAAGCAGCGCGGCGCTGACAGAGTCCGAAGTCAGCGCGACACCACTGCCGCCGACGTGCAGTGACGACGAACCCGCGCCGGGCGGCATGCCCGTGCAATACGGCGGTTACTGCAAGCAGTCTGGCCCGTCCTGATAGGTCTGCGGCCAGCGCAGGGCTTCGAGCAGGCGGTCTTCGGGCGCGAGCGCGTCGTAGACCGCCTGCCTTTCTGGGGTGGCCTGGCAGACGCGGCGGAACTTGATCAGATAGTAGCCGCTCAGCAGCAGATAGAGCAGCGTCAAATAGACCAGGGCGCGATGCAGCGTGTAGCGCACCGCATAGGCGAGCGTGAGCAGCGGCGACTGATTGACGCCGCGGTTGCGCACGTCGTAGCGCTCGCGCTGCAAGCGCCACCAAAAGGTGAGCAGAGTCAGGAGCGCCCCCACAAAAGCGGCAATGCTGGCAGGCGTGATCATGGCGGCCCTCGCTGTGTTTACGAAGTTCACGGGTCAGTTGTAGCGCCTGCCGCCAAAATGTCAAGCGGTGTGTCCGCTACCGGCTACTTTTCCAGGCCGGTGCCATAGGCGGTGATGCCCTCCATGAATTGCCGTCGCAACAGGAAGAACAGGACGAGAATCGGCAGGGTGGCCAGGCTGGCCGCGGCCATCGCCAGGTCATAGGCCGGGCGATAGGACGTGTTCACCAGCGCCGCGATGCCTACGGCCAGCGGGAACTTGTCATCGCTGCGAAAGACGATCAGCGGCCACAGCAGGTTGTTCCAGTATTCCAGGGAGAACAGCACCAGCAGGGTTGCCACCGCGGGTCTGATATTGGGCAGGACAATGGAGAAGAACAGACGGTATTCGTTGGCCCCGTCAACCCGCGCCGAGTTGAGCATTTCGTCGTCCAGCGAAAGCATGTACTGGCGCATGAAGAAGATGCCGATGGGGTGCGCCGCCAGCGGCAGAATCGCGCCCCAGTATCTGTCTACCAGGTGCAGGTCAATGATGATCACGAACAGAGACACGATCAGCAGATGGAAGGGGATCATCTGCACCAGCAGAATGGAAAAGAAGATCGTGTTGCGCAGCGGGAAACGATACTTGGCCAGCGCAAACCCGCCGAGTGCACACACACTGACGGTGACGATGGCGTATCCGGCGGACTGCAGGACGGAATTGACGAACCAGCGCTCAAAAGGCAGTTCGGAAAAAAGACGATGATAGTTGTCCAGCGTCACCTGGGCGGGGATGAGCTTGAAGCCATAGGCGAAGATCTGCTGCTGTGGTTTCAGCGAACTGATGAACAGCCAGTACAGCGGCAGGACGAACACAAACCCCAGGAATAGAAAGAGCGCAGTGAGCAGGATGGTCGAAACCGGTATGGGCTTGCGCCCGGCAGAGATCGGCTCTTGCATTCTGCGTGTTGAAAGCTGGCCTGTGCTACCCATCACCTCATGCCTCTTTCTTGAATACCCCGAAGAACCGGAACTGTAGCAGGGACAGCGCACAGATGATGAGCGCCAGAATCACGCCCATGGCTGCCGCCGGCCCCAGGTAGAAGTCGCGGAAGGCCGTCCGGTAGAGGTGCAGGGCCACCGTCAAACCGCTGTTGCCGGGCGAGTTGCCCGTGGTGTAGAGCACAAAGGGTTCGACGAAGACCTGATAGCCCCCAATGATGGTCAGAATGGTCACGAAGAACGTGATGGGCTTGAGCAAAGGTAGCGTGATTCTGAAGAAGATTTGTACCCCGTTGGCCCCGTCAATGGCGGCTGCCTCATAAAGCTCTCTGGGAATGTTCACCAACCCTGAGTTGAAATAAAGGATGTTGATGCCCGTCCAGCGCCAGGCCGCGATCATGATCAGCGAGGGCAGCGTCAGATCGGCCACTTCCAGCCAGCGTCGCGGCGGGATGCCCAGGGTGGCTTCGAGCGCGGCGTTGAGCAGCCCCGTCCGCGATAGAATGATGCGGAAGATCGTCCCGGCGACCACCAGCGAGGTCAGGGCGGGAAGGAACAGGACGACCCGGAAGAACGTACTTTTCACCACGCGGCCCGAATCGAGCATGGCGGCCAGCACCAGCGGGAGGGGAACCAGCACCAGCAGGGTGCCGATGGTGTAGGAAGTCGTCACCCGCAGGGCCGTCTGAAAACGCGCGTTGCTGAGGACGTTGGCGTAATTGGCCAGGCCGACCCATTCCCAGGTCTCCGAGCGGACGCCCTGCGCATCCTGAAAGCTCATATAGACGGCCAGGACGGCTGGCCACACCTTGAACAGCACGAACAGAGTCATGAACGGTATCAGGAAGACGTATGGAGCTACCTTGCGGCTCGTCAGGAAGGTGCTCACCTGCTTCATGGCAATTTCTCTGGCTCCCCTGGCTACAGGCACACGCCCCGGACAAGACTATCTGAGAGCGAACGGCGGATCGGAGACAAACCGGGTTGGAGCACATAAGCTCCAACCCGGCGGCCAGGGTCTGACCTACTCCATAGAAGCCAACTGCTCCTTGAGGCTGGCCAGCGCCTCGGCGGGCGGAACGCCGCCTTCCAGAATGTCGTAGCACGTGGCCGAGCCGATGATCGCCAGGGCGTCGGCATACTGCGGGCCGAGATACTCAGGGGCCAGGCTGGGCTGCATCTGCTTGATCATCGAGAAGACGTCCTCGTTGTGGAAGTACGGGAGCGGCTTCGTCAGCTCCGGATCGTCGTAGACATCCATGACGATCGGGTCGAAGCCCAGCTCAGTCCAGATGCGCACTCCCGCCTCATAGGTCAGCTTCCCATAGGCCAGGAAGTCTTTGGCCAGTTGCAGCTTGTCTTCGTCAATCTGATCGGTGATCGCAGTGCCCGTGCCGCCGCCCATGGAGCTGGCGAAGGTTCCCGGCTTGTCCGGCCAGATGGGCATGGGCCGAACGGCGATCTTGCCTTCCAGGTCGGGCATGAAGTTGGTGAAGCGGGTCATGTACCACTGCGGCATCCACATCGAGGCGAACTTGCCCTCGTTCATGGCCGCGTAGAATTCCTGGGAGTGTACTTCCGAACCGGGGGCAATCGCGGCGATTTTATGCACGTGCATCAGGTCGGCCATGAACTGCAGCGCTTCGGCGTTCGCCGGGCTATCCACGATCAGGTTGCCATCCTTGTCGTAGACGCCGCCGCCATTCATCAGCATCAAAGCGCGGCCAGGGAAGCAGCCGATCGTCTCCAGCGGTGCCATCATGACCTCGCCGTTGGTCGCCTCGATGACCTTCTTGCCCGCGGCGATGTAGTCGTCCCAGGTCTTGATGCTATCTATGTCCACTCCGACCTGGGCCATCACCTCGGTGTTGTAGTACATGACGTAGGTGCCCACGTGATAGTCAATGCCGTAGACCTTCCCGTCCTTCTGGTAGATCATGCGCGATTCGACCAGCTTGACGGGCGCGTTGGCCACCAGGTCGGTCAGGTCTTGCAGGTGAATATCACCCTTGAGGAAAGGCCCCCAACGGCTGATTTCAATGTCCACCAGGTCTGGTGCACCCTGGCCCGATTGCAGGGCGAGCAGCAGCTTGTCGTGCATATCGGCCCAGGGGTAAATGGTGGGGGTGAGGGTGATGGGGCGATCGGGGTGTTCGGCGTTCCAGTGATCGGCCTGAGCCACCCAGTAATCCGCGTGATCCTGGACGAACGTCCAGAAGGTCAGTTCGGTCGGTTGGGCCTGGGCGCGGGTCGTCTGGACCGCTGGAGCCATGGCCACCAGGAGAACCACTACGAGGCTGACAAAAGCGAACCGTTTGAACATTTTTCCCTCCAACCAGCTTAATCAAGCGTACAGACGAGGACGGTAATCGAGTGCGGCTCGAATGTGTAGCTGAACTCCCTCCTTTCCGCATTGACCGATACGCTGCTGACGCCTACCTGATGAGGCCGGTCGAACGTGTTTTCCGCCTTGATGTCCGGGCCGTTGACCACGAATCCCTGCACCGGGCCGGAAAAGCGAGCCGTGTCCAGGGTGATGGCGGTCTCCATGGCCTCGGTCTCGCTGCGGTTCACTACATACAGCGAAAGAGACTTGCGCGGCTCGTCGAGCGTGGCGGCCACGTCCAGCACGCGCAGGCCGCTGTAGTCCCCTGCACTGAAGGTCTCTCCCTGCCAGAACACATCCAGGGCGATGCTGCCACAGGTGCGGCTATAGAGTTCAAAGGGGTAATAGATGGTTTGCCGCACCAGGCTGTCGGGGCGCGTGAGGACGGGGGCAATGACGTTCACGATCTGCGCCAGATTGGCCATGCGCACCGTCGCCGCATGGCGGATGAAGGCATTGAGGTGCAGGGCGATCACCAGCGCGTCTTCCAGGTTGTAGATTTCCTCCAGGCCGTTGAACTGCGGGCCAGGGATGGGAGTAGTGCGGTACCAGACGTTCCACTCGTCTACCGCCAGCGCAATCGGGCGTTTGACCCGCTGCTGGAAGCGCAAGGCGCGGATCAGCCCCTCGAAAGCGCTCAGCCGATCCTCGATGATCTCCGAGGTGGCCATGTAGGTTGGGAAGTCGTTCTGTTGGTTGCCAACGTACCAGTGAATGGAGAGGTAGTCCAGGTAGTCCGCCGCCTGTTCGACCAGCAACTGCGCCCGCTCGACGAACGTGCCATCCCAGGCCGACGTGACCGAGGCAACGAGTTTGATGGACGGATCCACCCAGCGCATCACCTTGCTGAATTCAAGATAGGCGCGCGCGTATTCTTCCGGCGTCTTCATGCCGATCTGCCAGGGGCCGTCCACTTCGTTGCCAACGCCCCAGAACTTCACGCGGTGCGGTTCCGGGAAGCCGTGTTGCCGACGCAGCCGGACAAGCGCAGTGTCCCAGGTGCCGTTGCAGTATTCGACCCAATCGCGGGCTTCGCGCAGGTCGCCATCGCCGCAGTTCACCACCAGATACGGCTCGGCGTTCAGCTTGCGGCAGAAGGTGATGAATTCGTTGGTGCCAAACTGATTGGACTCCACCGACCCCCAGGCCAGGTTGCTGCGCGGCGGGCGTTCGTCGAGCGGGCCAACGCCATCGCGCCAGCAGTACCCCGAAACGAAGTTCCCTCCAGGGTAACGGATGATCGGCATGTGCAGCCGACGCAGCGCTTCCAGCACGTCCGTGCGCAAGCCCTGCTCATCGGCCAGCGGCGATCCCGGCTCGTAGATGCCGCCATAGATGCAGCGTCCCAGGTGCTCGGCGAAGCCGCCGAAGATGTGACGGCTGATGTCGCCCAGACGGCGATCCGGATCGATCTTGATCTGATTCACAGGGGCATCTCTCCTTGGCAAAGGGGCGGTTGTGAAGGCGTTTCATGTCGGCTAAGATTGTCTGCGGGGTCAGCGCCGTGCAGGAGGCCCGTCATGCCGTCTGTGAGACGCGCTTCCTGCCCGTCGGCAGTCATCAGTTTGGTGGCTATTGGTCTCAAGTAATGCGTAACAATCAAAGTCTGCACTGGAACCGGCCTTTGCCTGATAGCACGTGCCGTAACAGGCAAGGAAGCCGGCGATCTATGGACTTCCGCATGGTTCCAGAAGGCTACTGGTCCGGCAGGACGTGGGAAAGAAAGAGCATTTCGGAGAACAGGGGCGCTGAATGAGAACAAGGCCGACCACCTTTATTACTACGTAACAATTGACTTCAATCACACTCTAGCATGGTTTTCTGACAGAGTCAAGCGGGGCAGGGCCTGTTGCGCGGTGAGCTTTCGCACTTGACAAAGCCTGACCAGAAGCATCTATAATACGAAAAACCCGATTCCGTCAGCGGAGATGAAGGGCGGCTGTATCAATGACCAGGAAACGCGCTACACAGGCGGATGTTGCCCGGCTGGCTGGTGTCTCGCAGACCGCCGTTTCCCAGATTCTGAGTGGCCTGGAAAACGGGGCCAGCAACTTCCGGCCAGAAACGCGCCAGCGAGTGCTACAGGCCGCCCAAGAGCTGGGCTATGTGCCCAGCATGATGGCCAGAGCACTGCGCACGAATCGCACCATGACCATCGGCGTGGTGCTCAGCTTCCTCACCGACGAGCTGTCGTTGCGCATCACCCGCGGCATTCACGAGATCGCCACCGAACGCGGGTATGGCCTGCTCATCGGCGATACCGAACAGAATCCCGACCTGGAAAAACGGGTGCTGGAGCAGTTTCAGCAGCACCAGGTGGATGGGCTGATCTTCGTGGATAGCTGGAGCGACCCGGCGATCTACCTGAACGACGAAGCCTACCCCCCCATGATCTTCGTGCAGTTGCGTCAACCCATGGTGGAGCACAACTGCGTGGGCATAGATAACATCCGCGGCGGATACGATGCGACCCGGCACCTGCTGGACCTGGGGTATCGCAAGGTGGCGCACATCAGCGGCCCCGAACACTGGGCTTCGGCAGCCGAGCGTCTGAAGGGCTACAAGAAGGCCCTGGAAGACTACGGTTTTCCCTACGATCCGTCGCTGGTTGAATTTGGGGACTGGGAAATCTGCAGCGGCACGGAGGCCACGCATCAACTGCTCAACCGCCATCCAGAAATTGACGCCATCTTCGTGGCGAACGATCTGATGGCGGCAGGCTGCATTCAGGCGGCGGTCAGTCGGGGGCTGCGCGTGCCGCACGATCTGGCGATCGTGGGATACGACGACCGCTACCTGGCCGAGGCACTCACCCCGCCGCTGACTTCCTTCGCCTATCCGCTCAATCAGATGGGGCAGAAAGCCGCGCACCTGCTGATCAACCGGCTGCTACGCCGCAAGGCGCGCTCTGTGCCCTCCGTGACGGTCGCGGGCAACCTGGTGATCCGCGCCAGTTGCGGGGCGGTGTCCTCGTAAGCCTCCGGCTGATGGCTGATCTCGCCCTTCGGCAGAGCAAGCGTTAAGGCTGGCTCGCCTGGTTGATCTCACCCTCAGCCTCGCTGCGTTCGGCTCGTCAGCGCCGGGCGGGGGTGAGGCGAAGTTAAGGGCAGCTTCCTGTTCGAGAGGCGCTCAACGGCTGTCCGCCCCTGAAAAACAAAGGGAGAGGGGTTTCGTGTGCCCCTCTCCCCCAGATCAACGAACGCAGCGGATTACTGGCTGGTACCCTTGACACCGGCCAGCAACTGCGGCGGCGTCACTTCGTCGGGCGAGGTAGCCTCTTCGGCGTTGCGGGCCTGGAACCAGATTTGCTTGGGTGTGGCGACTTCGCCCTCTTCCAGGAAGACCGAGCCGTCCTGGAAAGTGAGCGGGCCAACCCACAGGTTGATGCCGCCCTCCTGGCCCTGCGCACCGGCGGCCAGCCCGGCGATGAACTCATCCAGGGTGGCCTTTTCCTCGTCAGTCAGGCCATTGCCATAGATATAGCCCACCGCCGTCGTGTCGGGATTGTTGATGTCCGACCAGTCCGGGCCGTTCCAGTCCCACGAAGGCTGCCAGGTGCCTTCCTGCACGGCCTTGACCGCCTTCAGGTAGGCCGGCCCCCAGTTGAAGTAGGGCACGCCCAGGCAGATGTCGGGGGCTTCTTCGCATGCGCCTTCGTAGTCATAGGGGATCGCCCACACCCTGGCCCCTTCCGCGGCACGCTGCTTGGCCACCACGATCGCCTCGGTGGTGTCAATGCCGGAGATCAGCACATCGCGCCCCTCATCCAGGAAGGCATTGGCAACCTCGGTCGGGTCGAGCGTCACACCAGGGATGTTGAACCAGAAGCCGATCCAGGTGACGGCGAAGTCCAGCGTATCGGGGTCCAGGCCGCGATACTTCTCGTAGCAATAGCGCGCGCCCAGATAGACCGAGTTGGTCAGGCGGATCGTCTCCGGATCGATCAGCGGGCCGACGTAGCCGATCTTGCCCGTTTCGGTCTTCAGGGCGGCGGCGCAACCGGCGATCATCTTGCCGTATTCCATCTGCCCCATAATGTTGCCCACATTCGCCGGCGCAATGCCCCACAGCGCATCGTCGCCGGAGATGTTGATGAAGGCCACATCCGGATAGAACTCAGCTACAATGCTGGTATCTACCTCGAAGTCCGCCGAGGTGGTGAAGATGATCTTGGCTCCCTGGTTGACCATGTCTTCCACGACCTGGTCGAGCGTGGTCTCCGGGCGGGCTGCCGCATTCAGGCTTTCCAGGGCGATCATCTTCGCGCCGGGCAGATTGGCCTCCACATATTGCCCGGCGGTGTAGTGCGCCTGGCTCCAGCCGCGATCATCTTTGGGACCGACAAGGATCACGCCGAAGACGATCTCGTCTTGCGCGACGGCGCGCGGCGCTGCCGAGATGACCCCGCCCGCCACCAACGCTACCAGGACTGCCAGAACTGCCAGTTTTTTGAACATACGCTCACTCCTCGAAAACATCAGTTGACGGAAGTTGCCCTGCCGCAGCAGGACCGCTCTATCCTCAGTTTAGTGGAAAAACGGGGCGGCGCAACTGTATCGCTCTGCAGTTTTGCACATAGCCGATCTGCACAAAAGAAGTCGGCCAACCTTTGCCTGCGCCTCTCCACCACAATCCCTGTTCTTTCAGCATCGGGCAGAAGGGCGCAATTCATAGTATAGTTTTCTTGAAAACAGAGTATTATCCCGTGACCAGCGCCCATCCGACTCTGCTCGTGTGCCCGGAACCTGCCCTATGACCGCGCCCCTGTATGTGTTCGTCAGCTCCAAGATGCAGGAACTCGCCGCCGAGCGACAGGCGCTGCGCGAGCTGATCCCCGCGCTGAGCAACGACGTGGTGACGCTGCAGGCCTGGGTGTTCGAGGAAGACGCTCCGGCAGCCGATCGCTCGATCCGCCAGGTCTACCTGGACGCGCTCAAGCGCTCGGCGCTCTACATCGGTCTGTTCTGGAACGAACTGGGCGAATGGACGCTGGACGAGTTCGAGCGGGCGACGGAATGGGGCATTGATCGGCATATCTACGTCAAGAATGTGGCCGCCGAGCGCCGCGATCCTCGCCTGCAGGCCTTCCTCGACGCGCAGAGCAACGTCATCTCCGGCATCACGCCCAAATGGTTCACCACGGTCGAGGACTTGTGTCAGCAGGTCAGGAAATCCATCGAGGTCTGGCTGCGCGACCGCCTGCTACGGCGTCCCGGCGACACTGCCGCGACGCTGGCCGAAGTCAGCGACGATCTGCCCGATTTGCCGCCCCGCCTGGTCGGGCGCGACGCGCTGCTGGCCGAGCTGCGGTCGTTGCTGGAAGGGGGCGCGCGCGTGTTGTTGCAGGGGTTCGGCGGCATGGGCAAATCGGCGCTGGCTGCCGCGGCGACCGCCGCCTGGCTGGACGAGGATCGCGGCAAGGTGCTGTGGCTGCGCGCCGGTAGCGAAGACGCCGACACCATGCTGGAAGCGCTCGCCCGTCCGCTGGACAACGCGCAGGCAGTGACCACCGTCACCGGCGCAGAGAAAGCCAAGGCCCTGCGCCGGCTATTGACCGACGCTCAGATATCACTGATCGTGCTGGACGACGTGTGGGATGGAACCGCGCTCAGTCAGGTGCTCAAGGCCGTACCGCGTCAGGTGCCGGTGCTGGTCACGGCCCGGCAACGCTACGCCCTGGATCACATCATCGAGGTCGGCAAGCTGGAGGCGGGCGACGCCCTGCACCTGCTGAGTCAGCACGCGGGTCAGCCCTGTGATGACGACGCGGCCCGCGAGTTGTGCCGTCAGGTAGGGTATCATCCCTTCGCGCTGGAAATCGCCGGCAAGACGTTGAAGGTGGATCGCATTCGCCCCGCCGATCTGCTGCGGCGCATCGCTGCGGCTCCGCACGCCCTGGCCATGCCGGAGGACTTCGCCGAGGAAGGCCGCACCAGCATCAGCGAACTGTTGACCGCCAGCCTCTACGCCCTGGACGAACCGACCCGCGAAGTTTTTCTGGCGTTTGGTGCGCTGTTCGCTCCTCAGGCGACTTCTGCCCTGCTGGCGCGCTACATGGGGCGCGACGAAGACAGCGTCCGCGAGGCGCTCATCACGCTGGGGCGGCGCGGGTTGGCCGACCGGTTGCCGGAGTCGGCGGCTGACTTCGCCTGCTATCGGGTACACGATCTGGCGCATAGCTACGCCAGGGCCGTGCTGACCGGACGCGGTGCTGATCCGCTGGCGGTGATCGAAGCGTGTCGCGCCTATGCCGTCGAGCACGAGGGCGACCTGACCGCCCTGGATGCCGAAATCAACAATCTGCTGGGGGCCGCCGACGCCGCGCGCCAGCACCATCAGCCCGATGCGCTGATCGCCATCATGCAGGCGCTGTCTGGGCCGTACCTGACGGCGCGGGGACATACGCTACATTTCCTGGAACTGCTGGATGCGGCCATCGAGGCGGCGGCACGCCTGGGGCCGGATCACGACGAGGTGCGGCACTATCTGCTGGGCAAGCGCGGCAACGCCTTCTACGACCGCGGTGACCTGCCCCAGGCCCTGCACCATTATCAGCAGGCGCTTGACCTGGCGCGCGCACTGGGGCGGCAGGATCGTCAGGCGCTGCTGTTATGCGCGGTCGGCAAGGTGCTGGCCGATCAGCGCGACGATCGCGCCGCGGCCCATTTCCAGGCGGCCTACGAGATCGCCAAGGCCCTCGACGACAGCTTCCTGCTGGGCTTTGTGCTGGAGCATCAGGGGTATCATGCGCAGTCGCAGGGGGACTTCGGCGCGGCCCGCGACTATTTTGCCGAGGAAGTGACTCTGGCGCAGCGCATCAACGATCCGGAGACGCTATTCTACGCCCTGCTGAATCTGGGTTCGACCGAGCACGACCTGGGTCAGTGCGAGGCGGCGCTCGAACATCATCAGCAGGCGCTGCAGATCGCCCGTGACCTGGACAACCGCATCTGGACGGCCTATGCGTTGCAGTCCATGGGCGAAGACTATCACCGGCTGGGCCATGACGCGCAGGCGCAGCAGTGTTTTTCGCAGGCGCTGACCCTGTTCCGCGAATGTGGCCTGAAAACCAAAGCGGACGAAGTCGAGGCGACCATGAGCCAGGCCGGTTATCCCATCGAATAGACCATCGGAAACGGCAGACGAGTGAGTAGAAGGGAAGCGAGATGAACAGGGTTAGGGTTATTTCGCAGTGCAGGACGATGTTGTTGATCGCTCTCAGCGCCGCCCTGGCCGTGACGGGCTTTGGCCCGGTGAGCGCCCAGGGCAACTACAGCGTGGTGATCCTGGTCGTTGACGATTTTGGGGACGTTGACCTGGCGACGCTCGACCCCGGTCAGTTCGGCGCGACGGACTCCTGCACCATCAGCCTGGAAGGGCAGGCCTACGCGGTGCGCGGCGTCTCAGCGACGCCCCTGACGCAGTCGCACGGTGACTTGGTCACTCAGCAGCTCGAACAGTTGCTGGACGACCTCGGCGCGAGCGACTTCATCGCCCTGGCTCCGGTAGATATCCAGGGCGTGTCTACCGACGTCGCCGCGCAGCGCATCGTCACGGCTATCGAGGAGCACCCGGCGGACTTTTACGTCATCAACATGAGCTTCGCCATCATTCCGTGCGAGTACCTGCAGGCCTTCGCGCAATACGAAGCTCAGTTGCTGGACTCCCGCAAAGGCAAAGACGAGAACCGTTACCGCAACCTGTTCCAGCGCGCCGTCATCTTCTACAACGACACCGTGTTCCCGGCCATGTCGCAACGGGCACAGAATTTGCAAGACCTCGATCCGCTGCAAACGCTGTTCGCCAGCCTGGGCAACCGCGCCATTCCTGTGGCAGCGGCGGGCAACTTCGGCCTGGATTTCCCCTTCTGGCCGGGGGCGTGGAATCAGGTGGTGAGTGTCAGCGCCAGCAAGGGGCAGGGCTTTCATGCCAGCCCGGCCTGGGACAAGAAGTCGGACGCGCCGCTGCTCGACGCCGAGGTCGAGCGACCGGGCAAGAAGAAGCGCATCTCGAACTATGGCGAGGTGATGATGCCGGGCGAGTATGGCAGCCCCGGCGGAGCGGTTTCGGGCACGTCGTTCGCCGCGCCCCGTCTGAGCGCAACGCTGGCTCTGTACCTGTCCGCTGTGGGGCCGAACAATTGCCGGAACGCGAACGGCGGCCCGGCGCTGGCCTATGGCAACTGGAACAATCTGGCCCTGCAACAGGCCGCGCAGCAGTATTGCCCGGACCTGCTGCCCTTTCTACCCTGAGTTCAGGGGCGGACAGCCATCGAGCGCC
>AMZC01002307.1_pt1 | contig 23907 bp, 22 predicted proteins | sample 948551 | NCBI WGS metagenome assembly AMZC01 (sample SAMN01120625, study PRJNA171369) | bioreactor sludge metagenome | biome: sludge; isolation source: anaerobic thermophilic cellulolytic sludge from lab reactor | place: China: Hong Kong, Shek Wu Hui wastewater treatment plant | collected... | reverse complement strand
AAAGTCGCCCACCATTTTTGGGACAGACACGTCTGCTCTGCCAGCTCACCGGTACCCGGCTTCGGTGATACAATAATTTTCTGGAGACAATCAAACTATGCTCATGGATTCGTGGGGGCGACAGATTACCTACTTGCGTATTTCGGTCACCGACCGTTGCAATCTGCGGTGCGTCTACTGTATGCCGCCCGAAGGCATCCAGCTTCAAAATCACGAGACCATTCTGCGTTACGAGGAAATTGCCTCTGTGGTGCGGGTGGCCGCCGAGCACGGAGTGACCGAAGTTCGCCTCACAGGGGGCGAACCTCTAACTCGCCCCAACCTGCCCGCTCTGGTGGGAATGTTATCGGTCATTCAAGGCATTCGTGATATCAGCCTCACCACCAACGGCCTCCTGCTGGAGCGCTATGCGCTTCCTCTGGCCGAGGCAGGGCTTAAACGCATCAATGTCAGCCTTGATACGCTTCGCCCCGAACGCTTTGCCCGCATTACCCGCGGCGGGTCGTTCGAAACAGTCTGGCGCGGCATCCTGGCAGCCGAAAAAGCCGGGCTGGCACCCATCAAGATCAATGTGGTGGCCATGCGCGGGGTCAACGATGACGAACTGCTCGATCTGGCGCGCCTGGCTCTCGACCACCCCTGGCAGGTACGTTTTATTGAAGTGATGCCCGTGCGGAACGAAGCCTCATGGGGCGAAAACCTGCCCAATTCTGAAGAGGCCTTCCTGCCAATCGCGGAAATTAAAGAGCGTCTTGCTTCTCTTGACCTTCAACCCGCCACCGGAAAGACGGGGAGCGGCCCGGCCCGTGAATATTTTCTTGCTGGAGGGCCCGGACGAATTGGTTTCATCTCTCCCATCAGTGACCATTTCTGCGGCGAATGCAACCGACTGCGCCTGACCGCCGATGGGCATCTGCGCCCCTGTCTCCTCAGTGACCTGGAAATCCCCATCCTGCCAGCGCTCCGTCGCGGAGAGCCCGTCTTACCTCTCCTGCAACAGGCGGTGGCTCTCAAACCAGAATCCCATGAGCTGGTTCAAAATCACCGCCCCGTGACGCGTTGTATGCTTCAGATTGGCGGGTGATCACCCCGTTCCAAACTGACGATCGCCCGCATCTCCTAACCCGGGCACAATGTACCCCTTCTCGTTCAACCGTTCATCTATGGCCGCCAGATAAATAGGCACATCGGGATGATGTTGCTGCATCAACGCAATCCCTTCTGGAGCGCCAATGATCCCCACAAATTTAATTTTCTTAACCCCCCAGTTTTTAAGAATGTCGGTAGTAGCCACAGCCGATCCACCTGTGGCCAGCATGGGGTCGAGTATCAGGCACACCTGCACGCGCGGCTCAACTGGAAGTTTGTTGTAATATTGCACCGGCTTGAGGGTCTTTTCATCCCGGTACACACCAATATGCCAGACTTCAGAAGACGGCATCAGCTCCCAGATACCTTCCACCATCCCCAACCCGGCACGAAGAATGGGCACCAGCCCGATTTTCTCCTGCAATTCCCGGCAGTGAGCCACGGCCAGGGGGGTTTGTACCTCTACCGGGACGGTATCCATGTCGGCGGTAGCCTCATAAGTTAAAAGAGCCGCCAGCTCGCGTGTGAGTTGGCGGAACTTTTTCGGTTCGGTGTTCACATTTCGTAAAATGCTCAACTTATGCTGAATGAGGGGGTGGTTGGAAACATGGACAGACATTCAGACCTCCCGGGAAATTTCCTTGAATTATAACCAGTTCTTTCCCGTTTTCACTGCACACTTTCCCTGAGACGATGAATCCCCTCCCGTTATATCCCCGTTTTCTTGATGGTATAATCGAACACATGAGCGATACCCAGAATCGCCTGGTAAGCCCTGCCCCCCGGCCCGATGAAAGCTTCGACCCGGCTCTGCGGCCGGTGCGCCTGGTGGATTTCATCGGCCAGGATCAGGTGAAAGAGAACCTGGCCATTCTCATTCAGGCTGCCCGTCAGCGTCACGAACCGCTGGAACACGTGCTTTTCTATGGCCCGCCGGGGTTGGGAAAAACCACCCTGGCCCATGTCCTTGCCAATGAGATGGACGTAAACATTAAAATCACCGCTGGCCCGGCCATTGAAAAAGCCGGCGACCTGGCCGCCATTATCACCAACCTCAAAGGGGGAGATATTCTCTTCATTGACGAAATTCACCGTCTGGGGCGAGCGGTAGAAGAGATTCTCTACCCTGCCATGGAAGACTTCGCCCTCGATATCATGATCGGAAAAGGCCCGGCGGCACGTTCCATCCGCCTTAAACTGCCACGCTTCACGGTCATCGGTGCCACTACCCGGCTGGCGTTAATCTCTGCGCCACTCCGGGCGCGCTTTGGGGCTGTTTACCGCCTCGATTATTACGACTCAAAGGCCATCGAGAGCATCCTCCGCCGTGCGGCAAGCAAGCTCAATATCGAGATTCATCCAGACGGATTTGAGGAAGTGGCCCGCCGTGCCCGCGGCACCCCACGCGTAGCCCTGCGCCTGTTACGCCGCGTGCGCGACTATGCCCAGGTGCGCGGTAATGGCGGTTCGGTCTCGCGCGAGATTGCCGCTGAAGCCCTTAACCTGCTTAATGTCGACCCGCTTGGGCTGGACGAAGTTGACCGCCGGGTGCTCCACACCATCATTGAAAAATATTCCGGGGGGCCGGTTGGCCTGAACACCATTGCCGCCTCCATCGGAGAAGAACCCGATACGATTATGGACGTGGTTGAACCCTACCTCCTCCAGCTGGGGTTCCTCGACCGCACCCCCCAGGGCCGAGTGGCCACCCGGCGAGCCTATGAGCACCTCTCGATCCCCTATCCTGACTCTACTCAAAACCAGGCACGTTTATTTTGAAAACCTCCGATTTCGACTACCACCTCCCCCCTGAACGCATCGCTCAGACCCCGGTTGAGCCGCGCCATGCCTCGCGTCTGCTGGTCCTCCATCGTAATACGGGGGAACTGGAACACACCATTTTCCGAAACATCGGGCAGTTCCTCACCCCGGGTGACCTGCTGGTCGTCAACCAGACGCGGGTCATTCCAGCCCGTCTCTTCGCCCGCAAAGAGACGGGAGGCCGGGTAGAAGTGCTCCTCCTCCGCCGCGTAGACTCCCTCACATGGGAAGGGCTGGTAGGCGGAAAGCGTCTGACCCGCGGGAAGCGCCTGCAGGTAGAAAACGGTCCCGCTGTTGAAATTCTCTCCGATCTCGAAGGGTCGCGGCGCCTGCTGCGCTTCGAAACCCCCATTGAAGAAATGCTGCCACACATCGGGCAAATGCCCCTGCCCCCATACATTCACGAACCGCTCAGAGACCCCGAACGTTATCAGACAGTGTATGCCACTGCCCCCGGTTCAGCGGCGGCACCGACAGCCGGATTGCACTTTACCCCTGAATTAATCGCCGAACTGAAGGCTCAGGGCATCGGTTTTACCACAGTTACCCTGCACGTAGGCCTCGATACGTTTGCCCCGGTTACCGAAGAAGATCCCCGTGAACATACCATCCACACCGAATGGTGTGAGGTATTACCTGCGGCAGCCGAGGCCATCAATGCCACACGCCGTGCTGGCAGGCGCATTGTGGCCGTGGGCACCACAAGCGTCCGCACCCTCGAAACCGCCGCCCGCAATGCCAGAGAAGGCGATACCGTAGCTCCCTTCAGCGGCCCCACCGATTTATACATCCTGCCCGGGTACACCTTCCGCGCTGTGGACGCTATGGTAACCAATTTTCACCTTCCCCGTTCCTCTCTCATCATGCTGGTGAGCGCCTTTGCTGGCCTCGAATTGACCCTGGCCACTTATCGTAAAGCAATCGAAATGGAGTATCGCTTCTATTCTTTTGGCGACGCCATGCTCATTTTATAAAAACCTCTCCTGAAGAAGCACTTCTTCAGGAGAGGAAGGTTTTAATCGGTCTCAATCGACCAGCCGATTCTGGCGGGCAATTTGTCCGAGAAGCCGGGCACTCGGCTTGAGAGTTCTTTCCTGGGTAATACGATCGACCGCCACAAGCCCAAATTTTGGTCGGTATCCAAGCATCCACTCAAAGTTATCGAGCAGTGACCAGTACATGTAACCGCGTACGTCTAACCCGTCTGCCAGGCAGCGCAGCACACCTTTCAAAGCCCGCCGGATGAACTCCACTCGCCGCGAGTCATCTTCAGTGCCAATGCCATTCTCGGTTACGATCATGGGTTTACCGGCCTGAGCTACCATCCGAATCACCCCTTCAAGGGCTTCAGGGTAGAACTCGTAGTTCATCTGGGTTAATTCCATTCCTTCTTCGTTAGGAAGGACCCCCTGCGGCCCCACGCGCATCCGGGTGTAATTTTGCACCCCGATGAAATCATCGCCAGCCATCGCCGGGAGAAATTGCTCATAGAGGGCATAGCGGAGTCGAGCGGCCATCTCCTCACCGCCCGGTTGGGGTTGGATCTCGCTCAGTGCAAGCGTGATGCCCACCTGGGCCTCTGGCCGAACAGCTTTAACCGCCTCCCGCGCCTGTTCATGGGCCTGCTTGACCACCGCAATCGCCGCGTCAGTGGCCGAGAATAGGAAGTTTTTCACCCGCTCCGGTGTGGAATTGAGTTCTCGAGCGCAGGCTTCCATCCATGCATTGTAAGCCTTCTGGCGCTCACTGACCTCCATACCCACCGGCGCCTGTCCATCCTGCCCGCTATTGAAGCGCATGAGTTGTAAAAGCACCCCGATATTCGCCTCGTTAATCGTGCAAACGTAAGGGATCAGAGTACCCAGCTCGCGCATCACCGCTTCGGCGTAAGCTGCAAAGCGTGCGGGGGTTTCCGGGCTTTCCCAGCCGCCCATCTTCATCAGCCAGCGCGGGCTGGTAAAATGGTGCAGGGTAACCAGCGGGGTAACTCCATACTCATGACAGGTTTCCAGCACTTCTCGGTAATGATAAAGCGACGCCCGCGAAATGAACCCCGGCTCAGGTTCCACTCTCGCCCACTCGATGGAGAAACGATAGGCGTTCAGGCCTAACTCATGAAGCATCTGGATGTCTTTGCGGAAGAGGCGGTAATGATCGCAGGCGTCACCGCTCGGTTCAGCAAAGATGGTTCCCGGCGTATGCTCGAAAACCCAGAAGTCACTGTTGATGTTGTTCCCTTCCACCTGATGCGCCGCAGTTGCCGCACCCCATAAAAACCCTTCTGGAAATTCGTTCATCATGTTTCCTCCTGCGGATAATTCTAACTCGAAATTAAAAATCTCCGGCTCAGCCCAATCCTCAGAGACAAGCAAAGGCCCTCTTCAGGTAAAAAATGGCGGTAACAAACAGCCCGCTTCAGGAAAGAAAGCGGGCTGTTTTTCAGCGTGTACCAGACAGTTTTAAGGTTAAATATCCAGGTTTCTCACATCGCGGGCGTGTGTGGTGATGAACTTGGTGCGCGGAGGAACTGCCGCCCCCATCAGCATATCAAAAGTGCGGTCGGCCGCAGCTGCATCCTCAATACTCACCGAGAGCAAAGTCCGGTTCTCAGGGTTCATTGTCGTCTCCCACAGCTGGGTGGGATTCATCTCACCAAGGCCCTTATACCGCTGAAGCGAGACTTTATCGGCAGACACGCCCAATTCCTTGAGCACACGAGATAGGTCGGCCTCGGTATAAGCATAACGCACCTGGTTTCGATACGCCACCCGGTAAAGCGGCGGCTGAGCAATGTAAAGATGGCCTTCTTCGATGAGGGGCTGCATATAGCGGAAAAAGAAGGTCAGCAGAAGGGTACGGATATGACTTCCGTCAACATCTGCGTCTGTCATGATCACCACCCGCCCATAACGCAATCCAGAAAGGTCAAACGAGTCGCCAATGCCCGTGCCCAGCGCTGAGATCAAAGCCTTGACCTCATTATTGGAAAGGATTTTATCCAGCCGGGCGCGCTCGGTATTGAGAATCTTCCCGCGCAATGGTAGAACAGCCTGAAAGTGCCGGTCACGCCCCTGTTTGGCTGAACCACCAGCGCTATCTCCCTCTACAATGAAAAGCTCGGTCTTTGTGGCATCACGCTCCGAACAATCCGCCAGCTTGCCGGGCAAAGTCAGGCTCTCTAAAGTAGATTTACGGATCACCAGATCGCGCGCTTTACGGGCGGCATCTCGCGCACGCGCCGAGGTAAGACACTTCTGCACGATGGCCCTTGCCGCTGAGGGGTTTTCTTCCAGGAAGGTACTGAATGCCTCGCCCACCACCTGCTGTACGTAGGTTTGCACTTCCGGATTCATCAGCTTGACTTTCGTCTGGCTTTCGAACTGCGGATCAGGATGTTTAATGCTGATGATAGCCGTCAGGCCTTCCCGGGTATCGTCCCCTGAAAAGTTCGGATCACTCTCTTTCAATAACCCTGTCCGGCGCGCATAATCGTTGATCACCCGTGTCAGAGCGGTGCGCAGCCCGGTGAGGTGCGTACCGCCGTCAATTGTATTGATGGTATTAGCAAAAGAATATACCGACTCGGCATAGGCATCGGTATACTGAATGGCGGCCTCCACACCGATACCATCTACCTCTTTCTCGGCATACACCACCGGGTGCAGGATTTCGCGGTTACGATTGAGGTAGCGTACGAAGGAGATGATGCCACCCTCAAAATAGAAAGTCATTTCGCGGCTGGCGCGTTCATCCACCAGTCGGATCATCACCTTACGGGTGACGAAAGCCATCTCGCGAAACCGTTGCGCCAGAGTCTCAAAACGATAATCCAGATCCCCTTTAAAAATGGTAGGGTCAAAGCGAAATGTGGTGCGTGTTCCCGTCTGCCTGGGGCTGCATTGACCGATGACCTTCACCGGTTCCTGGGGCACACCCCGTTCATATCGTTGAAAATAACGCTGACCGTCGCGGCAGACCTCCACTTCGCACCATTCTGAGAGCGCATTCACCGCCGATACACCCACCCCGTGCAACCCACCGGAGACCTTGTAGCTCCCTGAGCCAAATTTTCCACCGGCATGAAGGATGGTCATTACCACTTCCAGTGCCGATTTCTTTTTCTCCGGATGAATATCCACCGGAATACCGCGGCCATTATCTTCCACGGTGACCGAACTATCAGGGTGGATTGTCACAGTGATGCGATCACAGGCGCCAGCCAGGGCTTCATCAATCGAGTTATCCACCACCTCGTAAACCAGGTGATGCAACGCTTTGAGATCGGTACCACCCACATACATACCAGGCCGGCGCCGGACGGCTTCCAATCCTTCCAGCACCTGAATATCTTTCGCACCATACGAACTGGTAACAGGAACTGCCAACCTTACCTCCAAAAAATGCCCACCCGGTGCTTTTCATCCCGCCTTTGTTCAGCAGTGAAATGCACCGGCAGACGAATCATCCACGCGTCAAAGATTCGCGGCGCATGGCTTCCACCCATTGCACCGCCTTACGGTAATACACAAAACTTGCCGCAAGCAACCCTGTGGTTATAAATGCATTTCCCAGAATCCCCGCCAGCATCAACCACGAAGTTTCGGGTGGAATGTGCCACAGATAGCCCATCCCTTGCGTCAACACCAGCGCCGCCAGCAAGAACATCATCACCCCAGGGAACAGCAACCTCACTACCCGCGCACTGATTAACATTGCCTGCATTACCCCCTGATGAGCGGCAAAAATGCCATGCGGTGAGAACACAAGGGGGATCAACAGCCATAACAGAACAAAACTCATCAGCAGCAGGGCCAGCTGCGCCAGTGCCGGATTAATCAACGCAAGGATCAACGACACCACTGAGATCGGGATCGAGAGCAACATCAAAATAACAATGAGCAGAATGGTCAGGGAAAAGACCTGACCAAATTCCCAAATGGCCTGGGGCAGAGAGTAAGGAAGGTCTTCCTGAGCCGTCGAGCGCGCGATCATGCTGAAGTACAGGCTGCCTGCCACCAGCCCCAGCAGACTGAAAAGCAGCCATCCGCTCAGCGCCTGTCCCCAGGAATGAATCTCATAAACCGGCGGTTCACCCAGGGGGGTACGAACGGGCAACACCCCCGCCAGCAGGCTGGGCACACCTACCGGCATTGAGCTTAAAAAGGTAAGCAGATTAAAACGTTCCAGAACCGTCGTCCATAACTGCTGGAGTGCCCCGGTCATTCCCAGCAAATCATTCCCACCGGTGGCTTGCAGGCTATCCACCCAATCCTGAACCAGGGGTTGCATCAGTTGCTTGAGACGAAATCGAGGGCCAAACCACAGCAGTAAATCCAGCCCCACCGGCAGAAGAATCAAATAGGCTCGCGCGGCAACCAGGTTAAACCCGGCCGTCAGCGATGCAATCAGGCGCGGCGGCGCTATGGTATTGGTCTTCAGGGTCTCGTTCATCCGAATTTTAATTTTACCACGTTTGACTGAACATTTCTTCTATTCTCATCCCATTTTGAACCTGTGCTACCACGCCTGAGTAAGGTCGAAGTAGAAAGCTCACCCCCTGCGCCACCAGAATCACCACCGAAACCACCCACAGAACGCGCTGTAACAGCGGCCATCTCGAAAGTCGCGGAAACCATCCTTCAGCCAAAGCCTGAGGGAAAGTGAAAGCCGTTGAAAAGAGCGGAACCATCACCGGCAACCAGTAATGATCGGGCTTGACCGCTACAAACCACAATAAATACACCGCTTGAGGGATGATATACGTCAGAATGAGCCGGTTGAGCTGCCGGTTGGGCCCCCACACACACCCTGCCACCAGAGAAAGCCCAAGGAAGGTTAAAAAGAACGGGTGCCCATACCAGGTAGAAAGAGTCCAGTTCCAGAAAGCCGGGCCTTTTTGATAATAGGGCGAATCATCTTCATAACCACTACCCAGCACATCGGTCTTCTCAGTTTGAATACGGATCAATTCCTGACGCGCCCCAGCATTGTAAAGGAATGGGTTAGAAACCACCAGCGCCAGCAATGCCACCCCCGTAAAAAGCAGTGCCTTCCCCATCGCCTGACGCAGGGTGAGCTTCTTTTGCAGCATTCCTGCGAGTAAATAATATGGAATGGTCAGGACAAAAAATACCCCGGCCAATTTGATCCCCACAGCCAACCCGCAGGCTACGGCGGCGAACAAAAAATTTCGCCCAAATCGAAAATCATCCCGCCGCAGGAAAACGAAGACCAGCGTCACCGAAAGTACCGAAAGTGCGTCCGGGTGCCACCACTGAATATGGTTGCGCACAATGGCCGGCACAATGAACATAAAAATGGTCAACCCAACCGACTGCCAGAGAGACCGGAAGCGTGTTTGCTCATAAACCCAGAAGATCATGGCCGCCAGCATGGGCAATACACTGACCAGCTGGCGTAAAAGCAGTAAATTGACCGCTGTATAGTTGGTGAACTGCCCACCGTAGATTAACCGCACCGGCAACACAGCCAGTGCTGAAAAGAAATAAAAGGGGTATCCATAGTGATAATCGCCATAAATGATCCAGCGGCTGAAGAGATCCTTAAAATCTCTGGCTGGTGTAAGCATGCGAACCACATGCGGATAAGTAACCGGCTCATCGAGCGACGTTACCAGCAACATCTTCTCACTTTGTGCACCCCGCGCATTAGGAAAAATCAGGGCTGCAAAACATACCAATCCCAGAAAGAGCACCCAGAACCCGTTTCGCTTCTGATCCCGAACCATCAACCCGCCTCAAAAATTGAAATACAGAGCCTGGCCAACCGACCTCTCTCAAGCTTTTGGCTTAAAAATACGAACAGTCTGCAAAATTCATCGAACCCCTTCATTGTAGCATGGTTGGCGATATAATTTTGAACGATGGATGAACACCGCCACCTGCCAGATATCAACCGTCTGAGTGTGCTCTCAGCGGTTATTTTACTGGCCTATGCCGTGACTCCCTTTATTCAATTACCCTCCCGTTTGATACAGCTCCAGCTTCCCGGTTTCCTTTTGAACATTAATCTGAATTTTGCCACGTTTACTTCTCTGCTCGCTGCCGCGCTCTCTGGAGTGGGGGCAGACTGGTTAATCCGCGGCCACCCCCGTTACCAGGAAAAAGGTACAAGCACCCGCCACTGGCTATTACCTGCCCTTACGGCCTGGGTGATCAGTGTTCCCCTCAACCGTTTAGAGGTCAGCCTCTCATGGTGGGGTATCTTTTTATTCGGCGGGCTTCTCTTGCTGGCAGTCGTTGTTTCAGAATACATTGCCCTCGACCCTGGCGATATTCGTTACGCCCCCGCCGTCGTCGTCCTGAATGCAGTGGCCTTTGCCCTCTTTCTCGTCCTGGCCGTGGCCCTGAGAGCAGCAGGGCTTCGCTTATACAGCATCCTTTCCGCCCTGTCAGTGGCAGTTTTTCTGGCCAGCCTCCGAACGTTATACCTGCGTTTGGGCGGGAGATGGGTCTGGAAATGGCCACTGGTGATTACCATTGTGATCGGGCAGATAGTTATGGGCCTGCATTACTGGCCGCTCACCCCCCTTCAGTTTGGCCTGATTCTGGTTGGGGCTACCTACGCCCTGGTCAGCACGGCAGTAGGGCTGGAAGAAGGACGAAGCGGACGAGCTTTGCTGATAGAGCCGCTGATAATGATCCTCCTGTCCTGGATCATGGCCATCCTGGTGCGCGGATGAACATTCGACTGACTCGCTCTCACCTTCAGCAAATGGTAGACCACGCCACCCAATGCCTGCCTGAAGAAGCCTGTGGCCTGATCGGAGGGGTGGAAGGGGAAGCCCGGCTAATCGTTCCGGTGACCAACAGCCTGCACAGCGCGGTACGCTTTCGTATGGAGCCGCATGAACAGCTCCGCGCTTTTCAACGCTTCGAAACCGAAGGCCTGGAACTTCTGGCCATTTATCATTCTCACCCCACCGGCCCCCCTACCCCCTCTGAGACCGATCGGGCAGAGTTCTCCTACCCTGGGGTTGCTTATATCATCCTTTCGGGCGCCTCTTCAGGTTGGCAGTGGAATGCCTTTCAACTGGATAACCAAAAGGTTACCCCCTGTATGCTAGAAATTGCCGATGATTAACCTTTCATAATCTCATTCTATTTTTAACTGGATCACGTATCCTTACCACCCGAACAGGGTTATCTGAAAAAGAGGTAGAAAAAATGCTTGTGGTTCAAATTGCGGCTGTCTTAATCTTATCCTATCTGGTGGGATCGATCCCGGTGGGATGGCTTATTGTGAAAATCTCCACCGGGCGAGATGTACGCACCATTGAAAGTGGGCGTACCGGTGGCACCAACGTCATGCGCGCCGCTGGTACCTTCGCCGGGATACTTACCGCAATCGGGGATGTTTTAAAGGGATATTCCACCCTGTGGATCGTCAACTGGCTCATTCCCCCCGATTCACCCTGGAAGGTCTGGCTTCAGGTTGCTGCACCTCTCCTGGCCATCCTGGGCCACAATTATTCCATTTACCTGCTCGAGAGGCGCGCCGACGGGAAAGTTCAACTGCGGGGCGGAGCTGGTGGTGCCACCTGCTTTGGCGGGGCGCTCGGTTTATGGCTGCCCAGCGGATTGATCATCCTGCCGGTTGGATTGCTGGTTTTTCTGCTTGTAGGATATGCCTCGCTTACAACCATCAGCATTGCTTTAAGCACCACCGTTATTTTCGCTTACCTGGCACTTTTCAAAGGATATCCCTGGCAGTACATTCTCTACGGAGCAGCCAGTCTGATGGCTCTGTTATGGGCCTTACGGCCTAACCTGGTGCGCCTGGCGAACGGTACCGAACGCGTTGTGGGTTTACGCGCCGCCCTCCAGAAAAAACGCACCGCCGGGAAACGGCAAGAAAACCCTACCCGACCCGTTAATAAAAAACAAAACGCTACCCACTGATCTTCAACCAAAAAGCCGGAAATTATCCGGCTTTTTGGTTTTAATCCAGAAGTTCTTCCTCGCGAACCATCGGCTCAGATTCGGAGGTCTGCAGCGTACGGAACAGGTACCTCAGATTACGGCGATGTAATTCTTCGGCCAGCCCGCCCAGGTAAACACGGCTCTTCCCGCAGGATTCAAGGTCGATCATCGCCAGGGCATCTACCGGGTTGCGCTTTTTCATGGCCGCGCGCACCTGTTTACGAATGGAAGCCAGGTAAGTCAGGTTTTCCTTCACGGCATCGTCAATCTCACCGCGCAGAATGATATCCCCATGCCCTTGAATGATATTCTCCAATCCCATCTTTCCGATCTTTCGGATGGTCTCGGCTAATGTGTCGAGATCCCCATCCACCACATAAGGCAAAGGCAAAAAGGCATCACCGGCAAAGAGGACACGGTCTTCCTCTACCAGGACAGAAATTCCGTCCTGGCTGTGGCCTGGTGTACAGGAAAGAATCAGGTTCTTTTTCCCGACCCTCAACATGACCGTTCCGTCATTAAAAGTTATATGGGGAGGGACAATCTTGACCTGTTTAAAAATAGGGTTTTGTTTACGCGCCGCTTCAAGAGAACTCTGTCCCTTTTCCAGCATGAATTCACGGCAGAGAGCATGCCCGAGGATCGTTGCCCCCGGGAAAAAGCAATTTCCCCAGGAATGATCGGCATGGTAATGGGTATTAATCACGTAACGAACAGGCACTCCCAACTCTTCCTCAATAAAGGAACGCATGGCAAGCGTTTCGTCGGGGATGGCCAGGGTATCAATCACCACCGCCCATTGAGGGCCAGTCACTGCGCCAGCAGTGACCTGAGCATAGATTTCGCTCTGGAACCAGTAGACATTTTCAGAAATGCGTTCGCGCTGCATGGAATATTCCTGCCTGAAGATTAACAGGCACAAGAATAGCACAAATGAATCGAAAAGTCAAAAAAACGCTTCCTCCCCGGGCTATCATCGTCCTCATGACGGGGATTTCCGCCGTAAAAACAGGAACCAGGTCAGCCCGAATACCGCACTTCCACTCAGGGCCAGGCCAAGCACCAGGCTGATCCAGTCTGAAGCATTACGCCTGCTTTGGGTGACAGCCGGTAATATTGTGGGGGTTGGGGTAAGCACTTCTGACACTTGTGTTGGAGTAGCTGAAACTTCCCGGGTCTCTCCCTCAGAAGTGCCTGCCGGTGGATATCCTGAAGGATGCGGGGAGCCGGTCAGTCCGGGGGTGAAATCTGTCTCCTCAGGGCCAGCATACGCCGGGATCGTCGCCGTGACGGAACCAGTGGAAGGGATAAAAAAGGGAGTAGGTGTGGCAGTGAGACTTCCCAGGGTAGAACGCGTAGGAGTGAATGGCAGACGCGTGAGTGTTGGGAAACGGGTAGGGGTCGGCAGGCGGAAAAAAGGTGTGAAGGTAGGCCGGGGGGTGATCGTACGAGTGGGGGTCAACGTGGGGGTAACCGTTGCCGGGTTTGGAATGATGGAAAGGATATCAGAGTAGAAAAATGAGTTATCAGTACGGACGATCTTCAACCGGTAGTAATTCGTCACCCCGTTGGTTCGACCACGATCGACAAAGATGTAGTCTCCTCCAGCCAGCGCAGAACCTTTTCGGGCGATCAGATCACTGACGGGATCAAACGGCCCGTTAGGTGCAAGGCTGCGCATGACATAAAAACCGCTTAAATCCGTTTCACTGGTCGTCGTCCAGCGCACCGTGACCGTCTGGTCACTGGCCAGCGTCTGAAAAGTAACCGGTACAATCACCCCCACTACAAACGGTGTAAAACCCAGATCACTGGACAGCGCCGGGCGCCCCGAATTATCGAGAGTCACGGTCACTTCATCCAGAGCCAGGTTGCAGCTGGTACTCTGCCCGCTGACCCCACCGGCCCCGCTACCCGCAGGGTTTTGGCCAGTGGTATCCCATCCGGCAGTAACCTGTCCGGCCGGGTCATACCACCACAGAGGATATTTGGCGCTGGAAGCCGTTTGCCCGCAATACTGACTCGACTCGATCGCTGCCACACAGGCAGAAGAACGGTTGTATTTAAGCGAAAGCTCCAGTGAGCCACTCGCAACTGCCCCATCGGCCAGGAACACATCCCAGTAGTCACTGCAGGGATTTGGACTACCCGCAAAGGAGTTTGTAAACGGAACTGCATCCGGCACGGATGCTCCGTGGTCTACCAGATAAAGATCAAAATCCCCTCCATCTGCCGAACGTTTGACGGCGATCTGGTTATTAAAACGATAGATTTTGTTCGTGGTCACCGTCATTCGTTCTGCCAGAACACCCGCGCCTGCCGGGTTAAGGGCAATTGGGGCACCGAGCTGTTTTCCGGCACCCACCACACAATGCGTAGAAGCCTGCGCCGGTGCTGAAACCCCGCCCCAGTAATTGTGATCGATCCGTCGGTTGGCAACCACAGCCGTCGCTCCGGCGGAGCACTCCACAGGATCACCCGAACGATTTTGTATCACATTGTTGGCCACCATCATCAGACTGCCTCCGGGTGAACCGCTACCCCAGTACAGAGCATAGCCACTGTTGCCCTGAATATGGTTATAACGGACGGTGAGATTCCCGGTGTTGTTCACTACCCGGATGGCATCCCCCCCACCGGTCAGATCATTCGACTCGAGGATCACATCTGCAGGAGAATTGACCGAAACCAGGGTACGGTCAGGCGCAGTACAGGATCCATCGTTAAGGTTGAGTCCCCGCAGAGCACCTCCGGCAGAAAACTCCAGCATGGGATTACTGCATCCTCCGCTGGAGGTCAGAGTGGCTTCACCGCTGCCTTCGATAGAAACCTGCCGGTTAATCTGCACGGGATTACTTTTGAGGGCCACCGTTCCCAGAACAATAATGCGGGCCCCGGCCGGGGCGGCGTCCACCGCATCTTTCAGGCCGGTTCCAACCCCGCCTGGTAGATCATCACTGCTGTTGATATAGCAGGGTGACCCCGTGCAACTTGCCGCATCGCTGGCCACATAAAGGGTGGCCGCAGGCGAGACCGGGGTCATTTGCGGGGTGAAGACCTGCGCCGTCCGCGTCCAGCCTGCAGGCGTAAGTTCAAAAACCCGCATGAGCACACTACCCGGAGCGGTGGCAGTACTGGCCATGCGAAAGCTAAAGCCAAGAGAGTCGTGAAAAACAAAAACATTATTAAAAACCGCCTCACCCGCTGCCGCAAGGATGTAACCGGTGGGCGGGACCAGATCCTGCGAGCATCCGGTCGTGGATACCACATTATTGTATGAACCACCCGTGATCCCCCCCACCGCATCGAGCGCTACCGTCGATGAGTCATACCAGTTACTCGGAATATAGACACAAACCTTCACATTGGGGACCACCTGCGAAGCGTCGTACGCACCCAGCTCAAATTCAAGCTGATAGCTCAATCGCTGCCCGGCCGCACATCCTCCCGGAGGGCAGGAAGAAGGAGCAACCAGCCGGATCACCGTATTCTGCTGCACTCCTGCCCCCCGGGCTGTCTCTGCTGCCCACCCGGAACACAGCATTGCCAGGCAGACCACCCAACTCGCAAAGAAAACGCGCATCTTCATCAAACTTCACCTGTTCTGCATATTGTACACGCATCTACCCTGATGAGCATCGTTTTCTTGACAGTCCTTGATGGCTTTACTATACTTTATGGCAGCCACTTTTCAACCTTTAAGGAGTGCAATGCCCCCTACCTTCTCACGAATCCTCGCCTTAAGCCTGGCCATTCTCCTGATTCTCACGGCTTGCAGCCCCAAAAACCTTCAGGTGACCCAGCCCTGGGCACGCCCTGGAGCAGCAGGAGATAATAGTGCCATTTATCTGGTTATCGATAACCCCACTTCAGAAGCCGATACCTTGCTTGGCGCCGAAACGGATGTTGCCGGTTCTACTGAACTGCACCGGAGCAGTATGGAAAACGGCATGATGATGATGGAACCGCAGGAGAAAGTCTCTATCGATGCTAAAAGTCGGGTAGTCTTTGAACCGGGCGGGCTGCACGTGATGCTTGTTGGTCTGAAGCAGGACCTTCACGCTGGCGATACGATCCGCCTTACCCTTAACTTCGAGAAAGCTGGCGCCATCACGCTGGATGTGCCTGTCAAGGAGCCTTAGAGAAGAACTATGGATGCCATCCGGGCTTTCATTGCCATTCCACTTCCCGTTGAAATCCGGAACAGGCTCGGAACCATCATTGACCAGTTGCAGCGGAAAACCCCATCAGTGGTGCGCTGGGTAACCCCGGAGAACATGCACCTTACCCTTAAATTCCTGGGAAACATTTCTCCGGGAAATCTTGACCATCTGAAACAAGTTCTCGCCAGCGAAGCTGCACATCATACCGCTTCCACCCTGTGCCTCGAAGGCCTGGGGGCGTTCCCCAACCGCAATCGTCCACGGGTTATCTGGGTGGGTGTCAAAGCGCAACCCGCGCTGTTCGAACTGCAACAGAGCATCGACCGTGAAACAGCCCGCCTGGGATACCCCTCCGAAGAGCGTGATTTTTCACCGCATCTGACTCTGGGACGTATTTCGCCCCACGCCGGCCCCGGTGAGATACGCCAGATCGCCGAAGCACTGGCCACTCATCAGGTAGGTGAAGTAGGTACAGCTCCAGTAGCCGAAATCATTCTCTTCCGCAGCGACCTGCGCCCCGGAGGAGCAATGTATATCCCGCTTTTTAAAGCACGCCTGAAAACTTAAAATCCATGCAGATCTTCGGGGTCATGACACCTTTTTTATGCTACAATTTTCCCAAAATTTTGATTGAGGTGAAGCCTGAACGCTATTGAAATCGCCCGCAGCACGGTGGATGTGCTGGAAGAGAAAAAAGGAGAGCAAATTCTTCTCCTGGATATTCACGAAATTGCAACCTTTACCGATTATTTTGTGTTCTGCAACGGAACCAGCGACCGCATGTTAAACAGCCTCGCCGAGGCGGTTGCCGAGAACGCCCACAAAAAATTCCAGCTTGAGGTACGCATTGAAGGGCGCGCCGAGGACGGCTGGATGCTGGTTGACCTGGGAGATGTCATTGTCCATCTCTTCTCCCCCGATCAGCGGGAGTACTACCAGCTCGAAACGCTGTGGCATCGCGGAAAGATTCTTTTGCGCCTGCAATAAATGGGGTATCCTGATCAATTTCCTCATTGTCAGGGGCAATAAATCTGGTAAAATCACACTCAACAGTGGGGCGTGGTGCAATGGCAGCACACCAGACTTTGGATCTGTGGATCTTGGTTCGAATCCAGGCGCCCCAGCTCAAGCACCAGAAGGACGGAACCCCGTCCTTTTTTAATGGATACAATCGCCTTAAATCCACGGGTTCCTCTTTTATACTGACGAACCTTCCGCCCGTAATACCACAAAATAAAATATAATGAGGGCACTCAATGAAATGCCGTCGTTTGAGAAAGAAGGAACGTTGATTCGGTTATCCCTTTTCTTCGCTCAAACGGCTATCGCCGATTAACAACCTCTCAGAGAACGAAGGAGAATCTTTCGATGCACCTTACACCCATCGTCCTGGCCGCTGGAAAAGGAACACGCATGCGCTCTCGCCTTCCGAAAATGCTCCATCTCCTGGCCGGGAAACCCCTTGTCCTTCACGCACTGGAAATTGCCGCCAGTCTGGGCGGAGAGAAACCCATTCTGGTTGTAGGGCATGGAGAAGACGCTGTCAGGCAGGCAGTGGGTGAAGCAGCCCGCTTTGCCGTTCAGGAAGAGCAACTCGGAACCGCCCATGCCGTCCTCGCTGCAGAACCCCTGGCTGCCGGTGAGGCAGAGTTCGTCATGGTCACGTATGGAGATATGCCCCTCTTAAGACCTGAAACCCTCCAGAAGCTGGTCGCCATGCAACAAAACAACCCTGGCCCCTTTACCCTGCTCACCGTAGAAATGGACGATCCTCACGGTTTCGGACGGGTAATACGCTCCCCGGAGGGTACAGTCAGGGCCGTGGTGGAAGAAGCCGTAGCCACACCTGAACAGCTGGCCGTGCGCGAGCTCAATGTGGGAGTGTACTGTTTCCGCGCCAGCTGGTTGTGGCCAGCGTTGCGCCGGATTCAGAAATCTCCCAAGGGAGAATATTTCCTGACCGACCTGGTAGAAGTGGCCACCCGCGAAAACCTTCCCATCCAGGCGTTGAAAACCGACGACCCTGATGAAGCCATCGGCATTAATACCCGTATCCATCTGGCAGAAGCCGAGGCCGTGCTGCGTAAGCGCATCAACACCCGCTGGATGCTCGAAGGAGTAACCATCATCGACCCTGCCTCCACCCATATTGAGCCGGGCGTCACGATTGGCATGGATACCATCATCTGGCCCAACACCTATTTACGTGGAAACACTGTCATTGGCGAAGGTTGTACCCTCGGTCCGGACACGATCATAGAGAACACTCGCATCGGCGATCGCTGCCGCATCCTGGCATCCTACCTCGAAAGCTCCATCCTGGAGGATGACGTCAAAATGGGGCCTTTCTGCCACCTGCGACCTGGAGCCCATCTGGCACGTGGAGTAAAGATGGGAAACTTCGGCGAGGTGAAAGGGTCTTACCTGGGAGAAGGAGTTCACATGGGCCACTTCTCGTACATCGGCGACGCAGTGGTTGGCGCCCATACGAACATCGGAGCAGGGACAATCACCTGCAATTTCGACGGGGTTCATAAACATAAAACCGAAATCGGAGAAGGAGCGTTCATTGGCAGTGACACCATGCTTGTTGCTCCGGTAAAAATTGGCAGGAATGCGCGCACCGGGGCCGGGGCTGTAGTAACCCACGATGTGCCCGATGATACGACTGTGGTCGGAGTGCCAGCCCGCCCGTTCGTCAAGAAAGCATGAGGATGTTCGCTGAGACCTTTTGGCTGCTCTTTATTCTGCTGATCTTCCTCGATCTGTTTTTCGCTGCTGTTCGCGGAAGTGTGCTCAACACCCGCCTGCCGGCCCTCATGGATATGGGAGACCAGTACGCCGGACAGGTGCAGGCCACCCTTGCCCTGCTCGAGAAACCCCGGTTGCGAACCTCCCTGCGGATGGGCGTGGTAACCGTTCACTTTGCCCTCGGCAGTATGGCGGCCTGGTTCATCCTCCACTGGCTTCAGCCCCCGAACTTCACCCTGGGGATCCTCTCTGCCTTCCTCGGAGCTCTCGTTCTTCTGACCCTGGAACACCTGCTCGAAGGATTATTGCTCCCCCATGCCGAGCTCTGGGCTTTGCGCCTTACTGGTGCCGCACGGCTGGTCGACTGGCTCTTCAGTCCGTTCTCTTCGATCCTGGTTCGGCTGCTCGGTTCACCCATTGTGTTGCAACAACGCCTCAGCCCGATCACGGAATATGAGCTGCGCAACTGGGTAGACCAGGGCACTTCCGAAGGTAGCCTGGAGCAAGGCGAACGCCGGATGATCTACTCGATTTTCCAGTTTGGCGAGACCCTTTGCCGCGAGATTATGGTACCACGCATTGATATGCTCGCCCTGGAGATTAACACCGCACTCGAAGATGCCCTCCGGGCGCTTAAAGATTCGGGACATTCGCGTCTGCCCGTTTATGAAGACACGATCGATAACATTGTGGGCGTGCTGTACGCCAAAGACCTCTTGCTGGTCTACCCGCAAGAAGGGCAAACCCTTGCCTCCCTGAGAGACATGCTGCGCCCGGCCTATTTCGTGCCGGAAGCGAAGAAGGTAGATGAACTTCTCGACGAAATGCAAGCTCGCCGCATTCACATCGCCATCGTGATTGATGAATACGGCGGCGTGGCCGGGCTGGTCACTCTGGAAGACATTGTGGAGGAAATTGTCGGGGAAATCCGCGACGAATACGATCAGGGAGAAGAACAACTCTACACTGAGATAGCTCCCGGAGAATACATCTTCAACGCGCGCATTGATCTGGACGACTTTAATGAAATTATGGGCACGCACCTGGACAAAGATATCGCCGATTCCCTGGGTGGATTAATTTATGGCCTGGTAGGTCGCATTCCCAACGGCGGTGAAACCGTCGAAATTGAGGGTTTACAATTGAAAGTAGAGGCCATCAGTGGCCGCCGTATTCGCAAGGTGCGCGCCAGGAAGATCGGCACCCCTACCACACCCGGTGAACTGACAGACAACCAGGAAGGCGAACCAGAAGGAGCAACGCCATGAACCTGACCGATGAACAACGCCAGCAATTGATCGAAGCCGCCCTGACAGTGCGAAAATGGGCTTATGCCCCTTATTCAAAATATCCGGTAGGTGCGGCCCTTCTGACCGCTTCCGGGAAGATTTATGATGGGGTTAATGTGGAGAATGCCGCCTATCCCTCCGGAATTTGCGCAGAGCGGGTGGCTGTTTTCAAGGCTGTGTCCGAAGGAGAGCGTGAATTTGTGGCCATCACCGTCGCCACCCACAATGGGGGTAGCCCTTGCGGCGCCTGTCGACAGGTACTGGCAGAGTTCGGCCTGGACACCCTGGTTCTGATTGTGGATGGCAACGGGAATATCGTCCAGGAAACCACCGTGCGTGGGCTGCTTCCCGGCGCGTTCACTGCCGAAGCCCTGGAAAAGAGCGGGTAATCTCTCTGATCCGCCTGCACATACCGTTCAGGCAGTATATCCGGGTTTTCCTGTATGACCCCCACCATCCACACACTGACGGTTGAAGCCATCGTCCTGCGTCATGTTGAGATGGGCGAAGCTGACCGTTTACTCACGCTCTATACCCGTGAAGCCGGGAAACTCCGCGCCATGGCAAAAGGGGTGCGGAAAATGAAATCTCGCAAGGCAGGCCACCTGGAGCCCTTTACCCGGGTGCGCCTTCAGCTGGCCCGCGGGCGTGATTTCTGGATTGTCACCCAGGCCGAGACCGTTGACGCTTATCTCCCCCTGCGCGAAGACCTTTTACGAACCGCTTATGCCGCTTATGCTATGGAATTACTGGACCGTTTTTCCTTTGATGAAGAAGAAAACCGGCCCCTGTACCAGCAATCGGTCGAGGTCATGGAACGCATCACATCGCTGGAAGATCCATTTCTGGCCGTGCGTTTTTATGAGCTGCGCCTGCTCGACCTGGTGGGATTTCGCCCTCAGCTGTTTCGATGTGTGAGTTGTGAAAAACCCATCCAACCGGAAGATCAATTCTTTGACCCCTCTCAGGGGGGAGTCGTTTGCCCGCGCTGTGCTCCGCGCTTTGCCACCGCCCGTGAAATCAGCAAAGATGCCCTGCGCTTTTTGCGCCATTTGCAACGCAGTCCCTTTACCGAGGCGCTACGAGCCACCCCCAATGCCAGCCAGCGTGCCGAAATGGAACATACCCTCCGTCATTACCTGACCTACCTCCTCGAGCGGCGGCTTAACTCTCCGGGCTTCCTCGAAGAAATCCGACGCGGGCGCCAGATCGGCGGCTGAAACGCTCCTTCATGGCCAGGGAATCACCACCGGATCAGAATAACCGTGTTTTTCGGCGGTATAGAGCAACCCTCCCGATTTTTCCCCGCAGCCTGTTTCATCCTTGAAAGTGTACGACGCCGTATCGGTGTGGACGATGAAAGGAATCACCACACCGTTCTGACAAACCATGGCTTCGATGAGATAACCCCGGCGTTTGTCTTCACTCAACGGCACATCATCCCAGGTCACTGTCACCCGGTCGCCCTCACGCACAGCCCGCACATTCCCCGGCGGCCCGGCGAAGGTGGTATGCGGCAGTGGTATATTCACCACCGGCACCTGACTCAGATCAACTCGCTCCTCAAAGACAATTTCAGAAGCCCAACAATTTGCCCCTTCGAGGTTGTAGGGATGAATCCAGTACCATGTTCCATTCCAGTTACGCCCGCGCACATCAGCCTTATCTCCAGGGTACAGCCCCCAGCGGTACAGATACGCCGTGCCCGGACCATACCGGCAGTTCGCCTGCATCTTCACGGTCACAGGTGGGTACTCAGGCGTAGGTGTAGCCGAGGGAGTAGGTGTAGCCGTCGGTTGGGGGGTAGGAGTGGACGTGTGCGTGGGAGTGAAGGTGGGGGTGCGCGTAAAAGTTGCCGTTGGCGTCAAGGAGGGCAGCGGTGACGGAGAGAACGTCAGGGTCACGGTGGCTGGCAAAGGCGCAGAAATTACCGGATTCACACCCAATCCATGACACTGAGCCCCTGCCAGGACCAGCCCCAGAAGCGCTGCCACAACCAGGAACCTAGAAATTTTCTTGTTCATTATGAATTGAGTCGTAAAGAAGCCGTCCGGGTTACGCCTCTTCCAGCGCAGCCCGAATCATGGCGAAATATCCTTCATCAGGCACATATTCAGGTACACTGTTGCCCGTCCCCAGGGCATACGCTCCCCGTTCACGCGTGCGTTCGAGCATCGCCTTGCTCCGCCGGTAAACCTCTTCGGGTGAGGCCCGGCAGACAAAATCCACGTCAATCCCACCCAGAATGGCAATCCGCTGATGATAGCGTTCGTAGGCTTCTTCAACCGGCAGGATGGTATCCTCATACGAATGGCGGGCATCATAACCCATTTCGTTCACAATGTCATCCATCACACGCTCGAAGTGCCCACAGGAGTGTAAAATGGCAGGCTTCCCTGCGGCATGAATCGCCTGAACAATCCGTTTATGCCACGGGAAGACAAACCGACGCATCCCCGCAGGCGAAAAGAGAGTCTGGGTGCGGAAGCCCCAGTCATCGTTAGAAATGCAGGCCCCCACTGCCGGATGCCGCGCCGCGATGGAATAATACCGTTCCAGGCGGCTACCGATCTCACCGAAAATATCCATTGCCAGGTCAGGGTCATCCACGATTAACATACACAGAGCTTCATACCCCACCAGGTTAATGGCGTTCTCCAGCACCCCGCTCGGCCCATATACAATGAGTTGCATTCCGGGAGGTAGCTCGTGAGCTACCTGGTCGAGGAGCGCCCAATCTGCAGCGTCCGGATCCATCCATGAATACTGCTGGAAGCTTTTCCGGTCACGGATTACAGCCCCTTCATTTTGCGATACAGTACGGCGTTTCTCCACCGGCCCGGCGGGGAAGTCAAACCCCGGCAGGAGGATATCATAGTAATCATAACCGGCATTCCGAAAGGCCCACATTTTTTGCAGGTGAAATTCCAGTGCCGAACTCAGCGAATCGGTGGGAATACCGGTCAGTTTTTCATGCAGGCGTTCGTTCAGGAAAAACTCAAACAGGGTCGGGCGATCAGGCCTTCGCCGTTCCAGAACCGCCAGAAGGTTACGAAAATCCGGTTCTCGCTGAGGGGCAAGAGGAGGAACGGAGGGTCTCATCATTGCAGGCATCCTTCCTTTTTCATGGCATAGAAATAGCTCATTTTTCGATCAGCATCATCATAAGTAAACACGGGGTGGGCACGTTTCACCCAAAGATAGGAGAGTAAAGCCCAATCTCCACCGGCTGAACTGAAATGTAACACTGAAAGTGCCAGGGCAAAAAAACGCAGAGGTTCTGCACACCACGCCAGCACAGCCAGTCCCCCATTGATCAACACCGTGGGCGCAAGCGCCAGGCCAATGAACTCTCGCCGGTTGACCACAAAACCATGCGCGATGGCATAAACCACACCTTCTCGCAAAGATACTCCCACCCGGATGTCTCTCGCTCCCAGAGCCCAATAGACCAGCCCATGAATACCCTCATGGAAGGGGATTAAAACCAACCAGGCAACTGTAGCCCAGAGTACCTGAATGATCCATGAGAAAGCGTTGTACCCCATCCGTATCCCCACCGAGAGGGTCACCCCAAGGTATAGTGCCAGCCCGATGTAAAACGATACTGTCACCGGATTGACCTGCTTCAGACCATACTGTACCAGAAAGGGGAGAAGATCATGGTGAGAGAGTGTATCCAGAAGGAGAAACCTCTCCGATTGTTGAAGATCGTTGACAGTCAAGCGCGAAGGTATGATCACTGCTCCTGCAAAATGAATGACAATACGATCCTTTAAATTATAGGATGAAAACAGAAACTCAATTCCATACGGGGCGTCAAGTGTTTGTCCCAAAAACGGTTGGTGAAAT